>Ga0209415_10010234_pt1 | contig 15980 bp, 19 predicted proteins | sample PeaSoiSIISIP2007_FD_187696 | JGI IMG/M metagenome (GOLD analysis project Ga0209415, IMG submission 187696) | Peat soil microbial communities from Weissenstadt, Germany - SII-SIP-2007 (SPAdes) (version 2) | ecosystem: Environmental > Terrestrial > Soil > Wetlands > Peat | place: Germany...
TGCCAACCCCGAAACAAGAACCCTGCCTACGCACTACACCCGGCCGGTGACAACGTCACTCCAGAAGAGCCGCACCCCTTTGAAATGGCACGAAGTGCATCGTTGTCGGCATGTTGGTTGCGCCAGGCGATGTAGCGGCGGATCATCTCGCCTTGTTCGTAGTGGTCCTTGTGGTCGGTGCCGTCCAGAGCGAAATAACGCAGGGCGGCGAAGTGGCACTCGATTAACCGGCCCTCGGGCGCGTGTCAAGAGAAAGTTTGTTGGTCAGGCTTGATTTCTGAGCCGTCGGAGATGACCGTCGATGCTGGCGATGACGCGTTCGTGGCGGGCCGTTTCGGATTCCCATCCGCGTGCTTGGGCGTCGTCTCGGAGCTCGTGGATGTCGGCGAGCTGGGCTTCGAGCGCGGGTTGGAACTCCGGGGCGGCGACGTAGTTGTCGCATTGTTCGCAAATGTTGGCGTAGGGACAGGCGTCGGCGACGAGGTCTCGGGAGCAGTAGCCGTGGGCGACGCGGGTCTTGAGCATCTCGGACCGGAGCCATTCGACTCGGCCGGGGGCGGTGCCGCGTCCGGTGGCGACGACGAAAAGCGCTTGGCGGGCGTGCACTTTAGTCATGGCCGCTTCGTAGGCGGCTCGAACGGTCGGCGAAGCGAGCGACGCGTAGCGTAAGGTCATCTCGGCTGAAACGTGGCCCAGGAGGGCCACGAGCGCCTGTAGCGACATTCCCGCATTGACGAGGCTTGTCCCATAGGTGTGCCTGAGCTGGTGCGGGGTGACCCGTAGTGGTTGGCGGTCACGTCCGGTCAACCCAGCAATGGCGATGGCCTGGTCCAAGCCGTGGCGGAGCCGGAACGCCGATAGCCGTCGTCCCCGTTCGACGAACAAGAAGTCGGCGGGCTGGCCGTGGCGGGGGTGGGCCAAGGCTCGTTGCGGTCCGCGTTGTGCCATCCAAGCGTCGAAATCGGCCAGGGTGGGATCGTCGAGCGGCACGGCGCGCTCCGTGCCGAGCTTGCCCAACGGGACTTTGACCCAGGTGCCCCGGTCACCGAAGTCCCAGAGGCAGTCGAGCTCGAGGTCGAGCAGTTCGCCGAGCCGCATCCCGGTGCCGCGCAAGATCGCCAGGCCGTGACGGGCGAACGGGTCGTCGAGCCCAGCCACAGCGGCCATGAGGTCCCGGTCGACGTCGGGCGGGAGCGCTCTGGGCAAGGGACGGTCGAGGCGTGGGATGTCACTGGCGAACACGAGCTGGCGGGCCGGTCGTTCGGCCCACCCCCACACGGCCAGGTCCTCGAAGAAGGCGCGCAGGTCGATCACCGTGCGTTTGGACACCGACGCTGCGACCGGCTTGTCGCGGGCGAGCCAGCCGCGCCAGGGCCGGCGGTGGTTCCACACCAGGAACTGTTCGATGTGGGCCCGCTCGAGCTGCTCTAGCCGGCGCAGGCCGGGGTGGTGAGCGGCGAGGTACTCGCCGAAGACGATCAGGCTGTCGGCTCGGAGCAGCACGGTCGAGGGCCGCAGGGTCGTGGCCACGACTTCCAGGTAGCGGAGAGCAACCCGGCGGATCTCTGGTTGGGGGAGGGCTTGTAGGGTCTCGGCGACAGTGGCTGCGGGCGGTCGGTTCTTGCGGGGGGTGTGGTGGCAGATCCGCAACTCGTAGCAGGCCTGGTGGAGGCTGAAAGCCCGGGCCTGGTTGTGCAGGCGGGCGTCGCGCCGAGCCGAGGGGGTGTCGGCGAGCGCGGCGGTGAAGGTGCCGAACACGCCGTCGGTCAGCTCGTCGAGATCGTTCCCCGACCACAGGCACAGCACCGCCAACCCGTTGCGGGCGACGTCTCTGGTCCAGTTGGCGCTCCAGGAATAACGGCGGGCGATCTCGGTGACACGGGCTACGTCGTCGGCATGGCGTTGTCCCCACGCGACGTAGAGGTCACCGGGGGTCTCATTCCCTGGGCGGACAGCAGCACCATCTGGGCCCGTCGCCAGGTCACCACCGACCCCGACGACCGCCGCACGATGCGCAGCAGCTCGTTGCCTTCCTCGTTGGACAGCTCGCGCACCCGCAAGCCTTCTCGCACGTCCACCTCCTGACCTTGGCCCTCACGGACAAGGCCAAGCCTGCCAGCGCGACGGGCCCTTCTGGTGGACCGTTAGAGGGCGAACGTTGATTGACAGGGCACTAGGTCGTCTTCGGCGATGGAACTGGTAGGCGAGAAGTGGTCAAAGAACAGACGCGGCAGAGATGAGCTGACCGGCCGGCCCCACCAGTCGTCGACGACGGCAACTACCTGGTCGTAATCCCCGGCGACAGCGGTTCGCACCCTCAAAGCGGACTCCCTCCCACGATGGCCCATGTAGAGCGTTGCAGGGCGCGTGCTGAGCTGGCCAGCCTTTTTCGGAGATGGGAGGCCCATCGGCATCCTGCCCCGCGGCTCTCCCAGCCGGCGCCGTCGAGACGTATTCCTACTTCTGGTAGGATAAGGTTTGTGGCTGTCCAGAAGGTATCAGTGAGCCTCGAACATGAGCTCGTTGAGGCAACCCGAGAGCGCGTCGGCGGCCGGGGCCTGTCGGCGTATGTGAACGAAGCCGTCCGGCGCCAGCTTCGCCGAGACGCGCTGGTTGAGCTGCTCGCCGACCTGCACGACGAGCATGGCCCAGTCCCCGACAATTACAGGGAGGAGGTCCGTCGGTTGTGGCCCGCCCCAGGCGAACTCGCCAAGTCCCGCCCGGCGTAACCGACATCCTTGTCCTCGATGCCGACGGCGTCACCAAGGCCGCCGCTGGCGACAAGAGGGTCGCAGCGTGGCTCGAACGCGCCCGAGAGCTGGACGCCGACGTCATCGTGTCTGCGGTGACCATTGCCGAAGTCGTCCGAGGAGTGCCAGGCGACGCCAAAGTCAACCGTGTTGTCAAGGCTGCGGACGTCGTTCCTGCGGACGAGGCCATGGGCCGCAGCGCCGGCGCGTTGCTCGGGCAGGCGCGATCCCGTGCCACGATTGACGCTTTCGTAGCGGCGACAGCGAGCGCAGCTGTCAAGAGGCTTTCTGCTTCTCGATGCATTGTGCTCTCGAGCGACCCAGGAGACCTACGAGCCTTGCTCGGCGATGAACCGGCAGTGCAGGTCATCCCCGTCTGAGCCGACAAGCTCGACGGAAAGCTCCTCGAAGCGGCGATATTCTGCACCTTCCAAGGCTGGATAAGGGCGAGCGCTAAGCCGTCGCTATGAGCGGATTCTGGTTGTAAGTCCGGCGTTCTCCAACCGAACATATTTGGGGATCTGGGCCGAGTACCCGGAGGACCTACTCGGCCACAATTCCGTTCCCGCGGCTGGCGAGAACTGGTCGAGACGGGTCTTCTTCCGTCATGTGGTCTCCCGCGGGCATCACCTATGGAGTCCCACCACTCTCACAGATCGGGAGAGGCGCCTATATCGTCGGGACAAGCTTTGGACAGGTCGCCGTTCACAGCCAGCCGCGCTCATCTGCTATGCGGAGCGCGTCTATCCGGTTGCGGGCCGCAGTCTTGGCGATCGCCGAGGACAGGTAGTTTCGGACCGTCCCTTCTGAGAGGTAGAGCTTGGTGGCGATCTCGGCCACGGTGGCGCCCGAGCGGGCTACGGCGAGCACGTCGCGTTCCCGAGAGGTCAGGGGGGACTCGCCCGCCGCCAACGTCACGGCGGCTAGTGCGGGGTCGACGACGCGCTCTCCTGCCATGACCCTTCGGATCGCGTCCGCCAGCACCTTCGGCGGTGCGTCTTTCACGACGAAGCCGAGGGCACCCGCCTCCATCGCCCGGCGTAGGTAGCCGGCTCGGCCGAAGGTCGTAAGGACGATCACGCGGCAGGCCGGCACCTGCGCAGCCAGCACGGCCGCCGCGGCAAGCCCGTCCAAGCCGGGCATCTCGATGTCGAGGAGGGCGATGTCGGGGCGGTGCGCCTTGACCGCGGCCAGCACTTCATCGCCGCGCCCGACGTCGGCCACAACTTCGAAGTCCTCCTGCAAGTCGAGCAGGGCGCAGAGGGCACGGCGCACCAGTTCCTGGTCGTCAGCGAGGAGCAGGCGGACCGTCACGCGGGGGCAGCCATCGCCGGGCCAAACGAAACGCGCAGCCGCCAGCCCCGCGGGGAGAGCGGCCCGGCCTCCAACCTGCCCCCCGCCGCGGCAACCCGCTCTCCGAGCCCGGCCAGGCCGTTGCCATCAGAGGCGGCACTCGCGCTCCCGACGCCGTCGTCGCGGATCTCCACCTCTGAGGCTGTCAGCACGACCGTGCACCGGGTGGCGTGCGCGTGCCGAGCGACGTTGGTGAGGCCCTCGCGCAGTGCCCAGCCGAACAGCTCTTGGTGAGAGACGTCCACTACGTCGGTGGCGGTCGGAAGTTCGGCCACGACTCCCGACGCCCGGAGCAGTTCCCTGCCGCGGGCAAGTTCGCCCGCCAACGTCACCTCCCGGTAGTTCGAAACTGCCGCCCGGACCTCGGCCAGCGCCCGCCGGGAGAGTTCCGCCACCTCGGCGATCTCTTGCGCCGCCTGGGCCGGCTCGGTGGCACTGAGGCAGTGGGCCAGGTCGGCCTTTAGCGTGATGGTCGTTAGCGAGTGGCCGAGCAGGTCGTGCAGGTCGCGGGCAATTCGGTTGCGCTCAATGTCCGTAGCCAGGAGGGCCAGCTGGGCCCGCGCCTCGGCTAGCTCGAGGGCGTCCCGCACCCCACGGCTGACAACGAAGGTAATCAAGGCGGCGACCGGGATGGCGATCGGTGTGAAATTGCTTATGGCCGAGCTGAGGCCCTGGTGCCAGGAGGGCACGGCGGCCGGGACGAAAATGGACGCCAGGGTCAGCCCGGCGACGATCGGTACCGCCCGGGCACCGAATTTTGCGACACCGATCATGGCCAGGTAGAGGCCCAGTACGAACGCGGGAGCCCGGGCGCAGGGCAGTTCGGCAACCAATAGCGCGGTGAGGAGGCCGTAGAGAGGCCAAAAGCGCCTGGCGCTGAACGGCTCGCCACCGCGGACGAGCACGGTGAGGGCGACGTAGCCGAGGCAGAAGGCGCCGAGGATCCCGTACCCGGCCAGGGCCTGCGCCCCCCGCGAGTACTTGTTGACCGCTCCCCCCACGTAGGTCAGATAGATGAGGGGGAGGAAGACCAGGACGGCCGCTCGCCACCCCCGGGCCCAGTAACGCTGGGATGCACCCCACTCCGCTTTGGCCGTCGTGGCCGGGGCGATGTCGGCACGCACGTTTTCCCAGCGTACTGGGAGCGGCTGGTTCACACTTTCCCGGTGTCATGCCGGTAGGCGAGGACGGCAAGAGGGATCAAGCACAGGGTCCAGACTGCGACGACGATCCAGCCCTCGGCGGGCCAGCTCCCGCTTCCGATGACTGTCTTGCCGGCGTGGACGAGCCAGTAGGAGGGGAGCAGCTTCACGATCGTGAGCATGACGCCCCGGGGGAAGAGCTGGCCGAAGGCGCCGCCGAGGAGGGCGAGGAGGACGACCAGCCCGCCCATTGCCGCGGGGAGGGCATCGACGCTGAGCACGTGGCCGAGGGCGATGCCCACGGCGACGAAAGGAGCCAGACCGACGAGGAGCAGGCCGGTCATCTCGAGCCACTGGGCCGCATCGAGGCGCACCCCGAACAGCGTGCCGGCCAGGTACAACAAGGCCAAGGTGAGCAACGCGATCAGGTAGGCCGTGAGGACCTTGGCCACGATCTCGGTCCGGGCCCGCAACGGCGTTATGCGCAGCGCACGGACCCAGCCCTTGGCCCGGTCGCGGGCGATGCGGGCGCCCGGGTTGATCGAGCCCCACATGGCACCGTAGGCGGCCATTGCCGTCATGAAGTACAGCGGGAACGAGATGCCGTCGCTCACCGCATGGCGGTTCACCGGTACGATCACGCAGTAGAGCACGAGCGGCAACGCGAACGAGAGGAAGAGGGTCCGCCAGCTGCGCAGCGCCCGAAGGAGCTCGTAGCGCACGTGGGTGGTGCCCTTCATCTCGACTCCTCTTGGCTGGGGCTCGGCGGCTGGCCGATGGCGTTTCGATTGTCGTGATCGTCCTCATCGGCGGTGAGCTCCAAGAACGCCTCTTCGAGGCTCGCCCCGCGCACCTCGACGTCCCGGGTGCCCGGGAACGAGCTGAGCAGGGCGCTCAGAGCGGCATCGGTGTCCGAGCACGACAGGGTGATGGCGTCCCCGTGACGTTCTGCGTTCAGCACCCCGGGCAGTGCCCGCAGGTCGGCGAGGCCGGCGCCAGGCAGCGTCGCCCTGATCGAGCGCGAGCCGACCTTGGCCTTGATCTCGGTGCCGGGACCGTCGGCGACGATCCCGCCTCGGGCCATGAGCACGATGCGGTCGGCGTTGGCATCGGCCTCCTCGAGGTAGTGGGTGGAGAACAGGATCGTCTTGCCCCGCTCCGCGACCGTCCGCATGGCCTGCCAGAACTCGATGCGGCCCTCCACGTCGATCCCCGACGTCGGCTCATCGAGGACCAGCAGATCGGGGTCGCCGACCAGCGCGGCGGCAAAGCGCACTCGCTGGGCCTGACCACCCGACAGCTTGCTGGCCCAGCGCTCGGCAATATCTGCCGTGCCTGTCTGGCGCAGCACATCGTCGACACCAAGCGGGTGTGGGTAGTACGACGCCACCAGCGTGACCAGCTCGCGCACCTTGAGCTGATCGGGTGGCGACCCGTCCTGGAGCGTGCCGCCCACCCAGCCGGAGCGGACAGCTTCGGTCGGTGATGCCCCGAAGACCGAGACCGTTCCGCTGTCCGGTCGGGCCAGCCCGAAGATCATGTCGATGGTCGTCGTCTTGCCGGCGCCGTTCGGCCCGAGAAGGGCCACCGTCTCGCCCGGCGCGACCGCCAGGTCGATACCGCGGACCGCCTGGACCGAGCCGTAGGACTTGGTCAAACCGTTGGCCCTGATCCCGGTCTGATCTCTTTCAGTAGTGGTCATGAGACCATGGTGACGCTGAGCGCCGTTCGCCGGTAGTGAGGTCCTTCAGAACCTTTACATAGCAAATGTCATGGACCGCTTGCGATGGCACCCCCATTCCCCTTGGGCGAGCGAGGAGCCAGACCACTCAGTAAGCATCGTGATGCTCTCCGGTCGGCGAAGCGGCTCTTTTTGGTCCAGGTGCAAGAATGCCGTCAGCTCCAGATTGGGGATCTGCGTGCGCCGTTCTGGCATTGCCTTCAGCTGGCCGCGAAGCTGCTCGCCGGCGCCAGTGCCGTCGTTCGGGCGCGAAAGGCCTGGTCAGATGTGTACTAACGTGTCAGCACGAGATTGGTTGTTCTGGGCTCCGCAGGGACCCGGTCGCCAGGGCACGCAGCCAAAGCCTGGACCTCCACGCTCCTTCCCGCATGACCGGCGAAGCGAGCGCATACTTGATGGGTGTACCGACGCCCCGACCGTGCGACTAGGCGGCCACGAGCCTCGTTGCCGATCGTCGGACCCCTAGCCACGATCGATGCGGAACTGCTCCGCAGCACCAAGCTCGCCCTAGTCGGCCTTGCGAGCGTCGTGGGGCTCTGTCTGGCGGCTTGTGGGGCCGTAGCAGGCACCCCGGCTAGCCGGCCGGAAGAGCAGGTCGTCTTGACGACTTTCACAAGGACCGTGGCTGCCAAGACTGCCCAGGTAAGTTTCGAGGAAACCATCTCCGCCGCCTCGGGAGCCTCAACCCAAACTGTGGTCATAAAGGGCTCTGGCGTGACCGAGTTCGACGGCATGCGCGAGGAGATGACCCTTTCGGTGCCGAACATCGGGACCATCGAGGAGCGTGTCATCGGAACGGCTCTTTACGTCCAGGTCCCCAAGGCGGAGCGTTCGGCACTGACCCTCGGCTCAGCGTGGGCACAGTTGGACGTCAACCAGTTCATGCAGTCTGAGCTCGGGGTGAGCCTTCCGCAGGTGACGAACCCGTATGAGGCACCTGGGCAGGTCTTGGAGGAGCTGTCTGGGCTCAGCGCCGGGAGCGTCGTCGATCTAGGCCCGGCTGTGGTCAGAGGGACGCCGACGACGGAGTACCAGGCGGACGTCGAGTTCACCAAACTTGTCGGCCGTGACACGGCCTTCAGTCAGGTAGCCCAAGTTCTCAGGGCTGACACGGACGCGACGGACCAACCTGTCGACATCTGGTTGGACAGTGCCGGTCTAGTCCGCCGGATCGACATGGACATGAACTTCGTGGCCCTGTCGGCATCGTCAGACTATACGTGCGACCTATGGGGCTTCGGTAACCCTGTCAAAATCGAGGCACCGCCTCCGGGCCAGATCGCCATACTGGGGACCTTCCCGCCTGCGTCTACAACCCCCTAGGTAGGCGACCAAACGCCGCTGTTAGTTGGGTGTGGTCAAACGGCTTGAGGATTTGTCCTTACGCGGCGCTGGTCTCCCGCTTGGGCAGGGAGCCGGCATTATGTCCGGACGGCAGGTACGACCCTTCTGCGCACCGCACCGTCGTACTGGCGCGGCGGACAGGGCTAAGCGCTCCCGTGCAGGCGAGCGCAGTAACTGCCGTTCTGCTGCGGGCGTAAGCCTTTCAACGCAAGGGCCAATGTCCGATCGGGGAGGACGGCCGGGCCTCGGGGCGCGAGAATCGAGACCATGCCGAGCCCGACCGTGGCGATCGCGTGCTGCCGGCGCACTGGCCATTCGCATCCCGACTACCTGTACCCGGACCCCGACGCGGCGCCTTTGAAGCAAGCGCTGGCCTCGATGGGCGTGAGCTCCACCCTGGTCGCCTGGGACGACCCCAGGGCGGATTGGGCGTCGTTCTCGGTGGTCCTGGTGAGCAGCACCTGGGACAGCGTCGACCGTCCCGCCGAGTACCTCGCCTGGGCACGTCGCGTGAGCGTGGCCGCGGTGCTCGTGAACCCCCCGCCGGTCATCGAGTGGGCTCTCGACAAGGTGCACCAGCGCGAACTTGTCGCCGCCGGCGTCCCGGTAGTGCCGACGACCTGGGTAGGCCCGGGCTCTGCCTGGGCTTCAGTGCCGGAGACGGACTTCGTGGTGAAACCCTCGGTGTCGGCCGGCGGCAGGGACACCGCCATCTACGCGGGCGGCGACCCGGAGGCCCTGGAGCACGTGCGCCGTCTCCAGGCTCTCGGCCAGACGGTCATGGTCGAGGAGTACCTCCCGAGCGTCGAGGACCGGGGGGAGGTCGACCTCGTCTTCTTCGACGGGGCTTTCAGCCACGCGGTCGCGAAGGAACCGTTCCTGCGAAAAGGCGAGGGCGTCATCGAGCGCCCCTGGGAGCGGATGTCCTATGCCGGGCTCACCACCCCGAGCCCGGCACAGGTCGCAGTGGCAGACCGGGCGCTCGGCTTTGTCGCTGAGCATCTCGGGTGCCGTCTGGCCTACGGTCGTGTGGACCTGGTTGACGGCCACCGGGGCGAACCGTTGGTACTGGAGGTCGAACTCATCGACCCTTACCTCAGCCTCGACTTGGAGCCCGCAGCGGCGGGCCGGCTGGCGCGGGCCCTGATGACCTCAGCTGGAAGCGCCGAGCACCGCCGTCCGGGCTTTCCGAGCAGCATCGAACGCTGGCGAACGCGCTTTGCCACCGGTACCGTGCTGGCGGCCTTCGCATTTGGCCTGCAGCAAGTCTTTGAGGAAGGAGAGCCACCCGGCCCGCCTGAGGGAGGCCCGCCCGAGGGAGGCCCGCCGGGGTCGTGGGGCGACGGCGGTCCCGATCCCGGGCTTGGGGGGACGCGGGAACCTCGTCGCCCGGTCCCCAGCGCGGGCTCTGGGGGAGCCGAGGTTGGTGAGCAGTAAGGAAACAGACGGTCAGGCCAACCCTCCCTGGTTCCCCCGGGAGCGATATGGAGTGGCTCCGGTCGAAGATCGCGGCACGCATCACCGTCTGATTGTGTCCCGACCCGGTCAAATCGGCTTGATGTTCGGGTCGCGTGTTCTGTCTTCGCGCCTCGCCCCGGCCGGCACCTTCGAGGGGCGACGGTCTATGTCATCATTTGTCGAGAGGTGATGCGAGATGGCGCACGCCGTCATGATCCAAGTGAAGATCGACCCAGATTCGAGCCGGGAACACAGGCAAGCGATTCTCAACGACTTTGTGGTGCCCGAAGCCAAGGCACTCCCAGGCTTTCAGCATGGGACCTGGATGAGCGACGGCGCGGGAACCGGCACATGCGTCGTCGTCTTCGACAATGAAGATCACGCTACGGCTGCGACCATTCCCCTTACGCGACCCGGAGGCCCACCGATTATCAGCATCGGCATTCACGAGGTGGAGATCAGGGTGTAGGACCCGGACAGGAGGACCCCAATTCCCGGACAGGCGACGCACCGAACCGGGGCGGCTCACTCCCTCAACCCGCGCCCGACTCGGCATGGAGATCACGGACACGCCGGCGGGACAGCTCTGCTCCGGCGGAGCGAGCACAGAACATCCAGCCGCTTTGGGCGTACATTATGCATCGGCTGGCGTTGGCGAACACAGGAGAAATAGCCGTCGATATGGCCGGATGTTCCTTGGAAAATGGGGGGTTCTCGGTTAGCGCATAAAGATATTTGGCGCATACGGTCCTCGACCCTATCGCATCGACCTTGTCATCAGAGCGTCGAAATTGGAGACGTTCGCGGCTCAGAGGTGCGCTCGCTATTGGGCAAGCAGGGCCGCCAGTTCCCGGTCGGGGCTGACATGGCGCTTGTACAGCGGCCCGCACGGTGTCCCGGCCAGCCGTACGGACAGCCCGAGCAGGTCTAGCTGGGTGCCGGTACCCAGGTGGGCTTCGGCCAGGAAGGTGAACTCGTTCATCATGCCGACAACGCTGCGGTTGGAGGTCTTGGCCAGGCGGAGCTCTCTCATCTCGGCCAGCTCTGCGGCGATGACGCCGGCGTCAGCATTTTGAGCAGCCAGGACGTCGCCCAAAGCGGCCGGGAACCTCTCGGCCAGGGTGGCTGCCGGCGCCAGGGGGAGCAGCACCGGCAGCAGTGTCAGTTCGTTCACGAACAGACAGACCTGTGGCCGCCAGAAAACGGCCGTGGCGTACCAGTCACCGAGCCGGGTAGTCGAGGTCTCGGCGGTCTGAACGGGGATGGCCTTCACCCGGTCGCCCAGTTTCTTGGTTGCGTGCACGACCAGCACGGGCGCCTACTCGCTGAGCGGGCCCGGGTGCTGTGCCTGCAGCTGCTGGCACAGCTCGGTCAGGGGCAGCCCACGCTGGTCTGCCACGGCCCGGGCCCAGGCCACGGCGGCGAGACCGGCGTAGCTCCAAAAGTCGTCGGTTCCCCAATAGGCGACCTCATCGAGCAGCTCCACCTCGACGCCGCCGTGGGTGGCGGCAGCGGCCAAAAGGGCATAGCGGAACTTGCTACCGGCCTTACCCCGGAACCGGCATTCGGGAAGGTACCGCTCGACAAGCCCTTCGCTGGACAAGGGCCGTTCGGCGCTCACCCCGCCCAGCCCCAAAGCCTCGGCGGCCAAGCGCATGAAGACCTCACCGGGGAACGTGTTGTCCTTCGGGTGCAACAGGCGGACCTGGTCCAGCGCGTCATAGATGTCCCCGTCAGTCTCTACCGCACCCAACAGGAGGGCAACCGCGGCGCGGGCATCATCGAGCGAAGGGCGACGCTTGGTGGCCACGGGACCAACCTAGGCCCGCGATCCGCCCGCCTCCAGCATTCTGCGCTTCCGATCGGCACCGGCCTGAGGGGCCCATGAACTGCGGGCCAGCGGCAGCCGTGAAGACGCCGAGCCCGCACACAACGTTCTGGTCGCCCCCCAAGAAGACCTATCGGGGACGTGACAAAGCCTGTTCGAGGAAAGGGCCCTCGCCGGGTAGGCCAGCGCAGGCTGCGACCAGGGGGGGCTACGGTGGGGTGCCTCATCAAGCCGGGCCACCGGCGCCCCAGTGCCCGGGCCCCGGCCCGAACTGGAGGTGCATCATGTCCACCATCACCCCGTCGACCGAGATCGTGCTCGCCGAGCCGGCAACTAATGAAAGAGAACGCCTGGCCTTGGCCGGTTTCCTCGCTGGCTACAGCGGGCTGACCCGAGATTCCTACGCCCTGGACCTGCGCCAGTTCATGGCCTGGTGCACCGGGCACGGCACCCGCCTGTTCGCGGCGCGCCGAGCCGACATCGAGTGCTTCGGCCGTGAGCTTGAAGCCAAGGGCCGCGCCCGCTCCACCGTCAGCCGGCGTCTTTGCACCGTTGCCGGCTTCTACCGCTACGCCGTGGAGGAGGAGCTCCTGGACCACTCACCGGCGGTGCACGTGCGGCGCCCCCGAGTCGACTAGGAGTCGCATGCCACCGCTCTTGACCGCAACGAGGTGGGAGCGTTGCTCGTGGCGGCGGGCCTCGGGCCGGCACCCGAACACGCCCTCATCTCGTTGCTGGCGCTCAACGGGCTCCGCGTCTCAGAAGCAACCGGGGCCAACATCGAGGCGCTCGGACTGGAGCGCGGCCACCGCACGCTCACGATCCTGCGCAAGGGCGGCAAGGTCGTGACCGTCCCGCTGGCACCGCGCACGGCCCGGGCTATCGACCTCGCCATCGGCGAAAGGAGCGAAGGCCCTGTCTTCGTGGCCCCCGACGGGCAGCGCCTCGACCGCCACGGCGCGGCGCGCATCGTGCACCGGGCCACCCGTCGAGCCGGGATCACCAAACCGGTGCGCCCGCACACTTTAAGGCACGCCTTCATAACAGCGGCCTTGGACGCCGGCGTACCTCTGCGGGACGTGCAGGAAGCCGCGTCGCACGCTGACCCGAGGACCACCATGCGTTATGACCGCGCCCGGGTGTCGCTCGACCGCCACGCCACCTACGTGGTGGCCGCCTTCATCGCCGGGGCGGCCAGGTAGCGCTGTTCACCAGATGGTCTGCACCAACCCCGAAGCCCGGATAGCAGAGTCCCTGGTGACCAAAGGGGCCTGAAGGGCGATCGCGGTCGCCATGATCAGCCGGTCCCAGGGGTCGGGGACGCTGGCTCTCGGGATACTGGTCGTGGCGTCCGCGATGGCGGCCGTCACCGGCTCCAGGGCAACCGCTGCTGACGAAGCGAGGCGTTCCCGGAGCGCAGCGAGCTGCTCGGCGGTGACCGACTGGGTCGTCTGGCTCACGTACCACAGGTCGATCAGGGTGGCCACCGACACCACCAACGACCTTTCGGCTTCCGCCTCTGCCAGCACCTCGCCGGCTCGCTCTGAGAGCCGCTTGGAGCCTTGGACGTACCAGACGATGGCGTGGGAGTCCGCGACTACCCGCACGAGGCTTCGGCGTCCCGGCGAGCGAGCTCGCTGCCGCGCTCGAAGTCCTCCCAGGCCAAGTCGGCTAACTCTGGGAGGGAGCCGGCCAGGCGCCCGCCACTGGGGGCCACGACGGCCTCGACCACCCGGAGGTGGGCGCCCGGCAGCAGCCCAAGTTTGCGCAGCTGGTCGGCCGGGATACTCCCATCACCGGCGACGACCAGTTCACGTGGGTTGTCGTTACCTAGTGCGCTCACGCTACCAGCATACGGCGGCGCTGCGACGGCTAAAGATGGCCTGGGGTACCTGCGGTGGGGCTGTCAAGGTCCGACCTCGCATAGAGGTTTGGCCCAGCACGGCCAACGTTCTGTCGTCTGTCGTGCCCACGCTCCCAGAGCGCATCGCCGTCGATCGGCCCCTGAACAGGCACTTTGTTAGGGACGAGGCCTGCGCCCCGTAGTGGCCGTTATGCGTCTGGGCCCGGCTAGGGTCACGACATGAGAGCTCCAACCGCAGGCCTGCGGGGCATGGCGATTGCCACCGCGTCGGCCAGCCTGTCGGCCTTCTCCTTCTTGCCTACAGCGGGAGGACAGGTCTTCGCTGGCGCCCACCCCCACACTGCCGCCGTCGTGACCATCACAACGGGCACGCCGATCACGGTCGGGAGTGATCCCGTCGCTATAGCGATCTCGCCCGACGACAAGACGGCGTACGTCGTCAACGGCGCCTCTGGGACAGTCACGCCCATCGACACCACCACGGACAAGCCGGGGCCAGCCATTACCGTAGGGCGCGAGCCCGGCGCCATAGCCATCACGCCCGACGGCAAGACGGCTTACGTCGTCAACACGACCTCCGGGACCGTGACGCCCATCACGACGGCTACCGGCACGGCTGGGCCGCCCATCACCGTGGGCAAGTACCCCATGTCCATCGCCATTACGCCCAACGGCCAGACGGCCTATGTGGTCAACTACGGCTCAGGGACGGTCACAGCCATATCCACGGCCACGGACCGGGCTACCGCCCAAATACAGGTGGGCAGGATGCCACAGGCTGTCGTCGTCTCGCCTCATGGCAAGACTGCTTACGTGACCAACTTCGGCTCCAACAGCGTAAGCCCGATCGACACCGCCACCAACAAAGCCGGGCCAGCCATCCCGGTCGGTTCTCAGCCTTACGCCCTCGCCATGGTCCCTCGTCACCAGATCTTGTACGTGGTCAACTACGGCTCGGGGACCGTCACCCCCATATCCACGGCGACCGACAAGGCCGGGCGGGCGGTCCGCGTGGGTACGGACCCGGAGTCGGTCGCCTTCACCCCTAACGGTGGGACAGCAGTGGTGGCCAACGAGGGGTCGAACAACGACACCGCAATCGACACCGCGACCGGCGCGTCCTGGACCGCTCCGGTCGGCAATGCTCCCGTGAGCGTCCTCATAGAACCATTCCCCGATATCCCCGTAATCCCCCCGCGGCCCCCTCTCCACCCCGGCCGAAACCCCGGTCTCCGCCCCGGACGAAACCCCGAACTCCCTGATCCGTCCGATGACCCGCTCATCTTTACGGATTGCGACAACAACAACGGTAAGCCTACGACAGAGAAGGGTTATGTCGAAATTGGCCACCTACCAGACCCATTTGATTACATACCACGACCACCCGAGGTTGACCCATTTGACGGCCTACCGGACCCACCTGAGGACCTACCACCCCTACCGGGGGGGGACCTACCGGGCCCATTCGACGAGCCCGGGCCGATGGCATTGTCGCCCAGCAATGGCACCGTATATGTCGTAGATGAAGGCTCCGGCGATGTCACGCCGCTCATCACATCACGCGGCTCATGACGTAGCCCGACCAAAGGGGCGGCTTGGGCTCGACCCAGGTGGGGCGCCATCACCGCTCGGCTTCGAGCGGTTCATGCGGGGCCGAGGTCCGGGCGCGGCCACCACCGCGTCGTTCAGACACCTTCGAGGCAGCGCCGTGTCATGCGCTGTTGGACCGTTCGGGCCTAATTGGCCCCCAGGCGCCACCTCGACCCCAATTGGGCAGCGCATAGTTGGTTCATCGGCGCCGTTGTGACTAGGGCGCCACTGGTGCAGCCGTGAGCGCATACTCGGCGATCTGGCGTTTGTGGCGTCTGGGTGCATCGATGGTGAGCAATGATCGAGGGGTGGTGATCGAGACTCGGCGGGCTGGCTTCGATGATCTCGGGCGAGCCAGTGAGGTTCTTGGCGAAGCGTTCGCCGACTACCCCTGGACAAGGTGGACGGTCGACTCTGACGATCACCAGGCGCGGATCACTCGACTGCAGCTTCTGGCGCTTGAAAACCTGGGCATGGCTTTCGGGGAGGTGTGGCTGAGCACTGTCGACGGCACAATTCAATCAGTGGCAGTGTGGATGGACAGCGCGGTCGCAGTCCCCTCGTCGGTTTTTCACGCCATGGAGGCGGCTGTTGCGGAGTTGGAGGGGTCTCGCCACGATGCGTCGCTTGCTGCAGCGCGAGAGCTTGAGGGTTGGCGGCCGGTCGGGCGCCACTTCATTCTGGCTGTGCTCGGAACGGCAGTGGCGAGGCAGCGACAGGGCCTGGCGGGACGGACTCTGGCGCCGGGTCTCGCTGCTGCCGACCGAAAGGGTGCCGGTTCGTTCCTTGAGACATCGTCGGTACCGAACCTCGCCTTTTATTCGACGTTCGGCTTCGAGGTCATCGGCCACAGGTGTATTGGTGGAGGCGGCCCCGACGTTTGGGCGATGTCCCGCAAGCAACGTCCAAC
>Ga0209415_10010235_pt1 | contig 15979 bp, 15 predicted proteins | sample PeaSoiSIISIP2007_FD_187696 | JGI IMG/M metagenome (GOLD analysis project Ga0209415, IMG submission 187696) | Peat soil microbial communities from Weissenstadt, Germany - SII-SIP-2007 (SPAdes) (version 2) | ecosystem: Environmental > Terrestrial > Soil > Wetlands > Peat | place: Germany...
CGTCCCCATCGTCTAGAGGCCTAGGACACCGCCCTTTCACGGCGGTAACAGGGGTTCGAATCCCCTTGGGGACGCCAGCCTTTTCAATAGATTATTGAATCAGGCGGCAACGGATGATCCGCTTATGTCCCGTCCGCGGTTCTCCGGCACGCGTTCGGCGAGTATCTTCAGCATTGGTCCCAGATGGGCTTCGTACCGGCGCCACCGGCCGATCGAACTGCTATAGATCGGCCGCCGGACCTGAAACAGGCTCGCGGTCGTGACTTTGCGTTCGGTCTTGTGGAATTCGAGACAAGCGGGATCCCAGTCAAGACCAAGGAACGCGATCAGGCGGCGGCTCTCCGATTCCAAATTCCCAACGAGGGTTTCGTAATTCACATCCAGAACGGGGCCGGGGAGGACCGCCCGCCAATGATCGGCCAGCCGGTCGATCTCGACCGCCCGCTTTGCGCAGGTTTCAAGGTCGTGCGCCCATTTGACGTCCTCTTTGAAATGCGTGGTGAAGCACGACAGGCAGACGTCACGCAGATCGCGGCGGCAGATGATGAAGCGGGCGTTTGGAAACAGCACCCGGATCTGACCCAGGAGCTGGATATTGTCCGGCAGCTTGTCGATCGCTCGGTCCACGTCCCCGGCCAGAGCCCGAAGATGCGCGATGTGCCGCTCGGTTTCGCGGCGAAATCGCTCTGCATCCCAGTTGCCCAACGACCTTGTGGCGGCTTTGAGGTTGGGCAGCTTGAGGAGGTCCCACATATCCTTGCGCTCGCCGAGGCCGCAGACACGCGGGTGGCTGGCGGCGATCTGCTCGACGAGCGTTGTGCCGGATCGCGGCAGCCCAACGACGAAGACCGGTAGCTCCGACTCATTGCCCCAGGAGCGCGCCCGCTCGAACAAGGAGGCCGTGTAAAAGCCGCATATGTCATCGACGGCTTCTTTGGCCAAAGCCATGTCGAAACCAGTGCCGGCTTCATCGTTGGCTCTCTGCACCAGGGCGTTCGCGGTGGCGAACGCGGCAAATGCCGCATCGTAATCCGCGAGGCGTTCCAGCGCCGTGCCGAGGGAGAAGCCGGCGACGAGCCGCTCGATCATCGGCAGTGCCGCATTGTCCAGATCGGCGCGAAACTGAGCGACCGCATCCCGATCGGCACCGTCCAGCTTCATCTCGTTCAACTGGTGCTTGAACCAAAGACTGTCAGGCTGCACGGCCAGCCCCGCCTGGCAAACCTCTCTGGCTTCGTCCAGTTTGCCGAGCCATGTCAGGCCGCCAGCGAGCATCGTCAGGATATCGACGTTGTCCGGGGAAAGGTCGAGATAGGTGCGGCAGACGGCGGTCAGTTCATCGGCGTCCATGCGCCGGTACAAGGGAACCGCCAAGGTGCCCAGCACTTTCAACTCCCCGGGCGCCAGTTCGAGGGCCCGCCGTAGCACGGCAAGTGCCTCGTCATATCGCTCCATCTCGGTCAGTGCCCCGCCCAAATTGGTCAGCGCATCGACCCGATCGGGTTGCTTCTCCAGCACGACGCTCCACGCGTCGATCGCCGTAGCGTAATCCTTGAGTGTTTGCGCGCAAAAGCCGATCGCGGAATGGACATCGGCGGAATCCGGAAAATGCCGGGCGGCTTCGCGCAGCGCCGGGAGTGCGTCCTGATATCGTTCGAGCGTAACCAGGGCAAAGCCCAGCTGGAGCCATGCCTCGCCCAGGCCGGGATCCAGATCGGTGGCACGCCGCGCGGCAGTGGCGGCCTTTTCGTCCTCACCGAGCAACCGGAGGCCGCGCGCGAGATTGGCGAAAGCGTCGGGATAGACCGGATCGATCTCGGTGGCCCGGGTGATCAGCGGAATCGATTCCCGAGCCTGACCGCGATCCTGCAGGATCACGCCCATGAGATTGAGAGCCTCGGCATGATCCGGATCGGCGCCCAGAATCTCACGGCAAAGCCGCTCCGCGTGATCGAGGTCGCGTGCCTCGTAGCTCGATATCGCGGAGTCAAGAAGCGCCTCGACGTCAATATTCAGCGGCATCTCACGGTATGTGGGGATGGTTGGGTGGTGTTTGATTCAAGCGTCAGGGTTTTCCTAATTCTCTGACCACCTAGATGACCAACCGAGACGTCAGGCCTTCCGGCGGCGACGGCGAAGCGCAGCAAGACCAAGCAAGCCGACCCCGAGCGATGCCATGCTGGCCGGTTCCGGAACAGCAGAGGCTTTTGTCGTGAAGTCATAGGTCAGTGCCAGCGTCGGCGTATAATTAGCAGTCGTATTTGGGGTGTAGTTGGTAGTGAGATCGAAGCCCCCCGATCCTGACGTGGAAACGGCCGCTTTGAACGTGCCGTTGCCCGCAAAACCGCTCAGGCCGGCGCCGGTCACGGTCTGTGTCGCCGGCCCCAGGCTTGTCGTGAATGCGAATGGTAGGGTCGCGCCAGCCGCGATCGTAACGGGCACGCTTGTGGTCACCGGGCTGATATTGAGGGTCGGACTCAGGAATGCGCTCGGAGCACCGGTACTGTTGAAGCTTAACATCTCGCCACTGAGAAAGAAACTTCCGGTAGCCGTGCTTTCCGAATTGTTTTTGACCGTGCCGTTGACGTTCAGCGTGCCCGTGGCAGTGTACGACGCGCTCCCCAGCTCCTGCGTCAGACCACCGCCCAGGTTGGCGGCGGTCCACTGATCGAGGACCAGGTTTTGGTTGGTGCCGGTCAGATCATTCGCTCCGACTACGGTCTCAGTGCAAGCACCGGCTCCGAGACCCGTCATACCAGGGCCAGAGCAGACAAGCGCTGCATTGGCTGCCCCGGGAGATCCCATACCGAATGCCGCTCCTAAAGCGATCGTGCTCACCGTAGCGAGAAGGTTGTGTTTCATAGAATGTCCCTAATTTATTTGAATCCGGTTTAGATCGAATTGAGTCGCTTGTCCCGATTGGGAAGCAGTTTTCGTGCCACGGCCAATTTTTCACAATATTCGCAATGCTATATCGCTCTCGGGCGGCCGCAGAGATTGGTCATTGTTCGCTGCTGTGTAAGAAATCCTGACGTTAATTCTGTGTAACGGCACGCTAAACGATAACAAAATAATAATTTACCATTGTTTTATTAAGGGTCATCGACTAATACATTATGGTTACTCGGAAAAACCACAGCGCCGCGGAATCGAAGCCTCAAGCGGCGCTCGAAATCGAGCCTTGCAGGAGATGCCTCCGCCGCCGCTGGGATGACGACAGCGGGGCGAGGTGCCGACGACCTGCGTCGCCGTGGCACGACGATCCGCGCCCAGGACCGCAGGATTTGCGCGGCAAAATCGGAGGCTCAATCGCGGCTGACGCAATTCGGAAGTCCGGCGCGAGCGAGGGCCCGTTATCCGAGATCAAGGGCGACCTCTCGCCTTTCCTGCGCCGGATCGAAAAGGCGCGCGCGAGCCTGCGCGCGGCTTCTCGAAGTCTGCTAGACTTCGATTTCATCCAGGGCACCCGGAGACGTCATGCAAAAATCCAATAAATCGAGTCAGCAGCTGCGCGCCAATCGGCGCAAGGCCAAACGGCAGGCGAAGCGCAATCGTCAGCGGGCGAGGGCCACGGGCATTCGCTAGGGCGAGTGGACGGCGCCGCGGCATAGGGAACGGCGCGGCCGGTCGCGGGCAAGGATGGCCGACCGGCGGCTAGACCAAAAATTAACGAGGATTGGCGAATATTCGCGCATGGAGCGCGTAGAGTGCGTCCTGGCGCCGGACGCGGTCCTGCCGCCTTGCGACGCCAGGATCGACGAGCTGCACCGGTATTGGCGAAGCATCAGCCCGGGGCCTGGGCTGCTGCCGGGACGCCAGCACTTCGATCCGCTGGCCATCCCGCGGCTCCTGCGCTGGCTGTGGCTGCTCGACGTTCAGCGCGATCCCCTGCGCTTCCGCTACCGGCTTTTCGGCACCGAGCAAGTGCTCATCATCGGCCGCGACCTCACGGGCAAATGGATCGACGAGGAATTTCCGGGTTTCGTCTGCACCTCGGCTTTCGCGCATTTCGTCGCGGCGGCCGAGCACGGCAAGGTGTGTTATCGCAGCGGCTTTCCGGTGCTCCATGTGCCCAAGGATTTCATGAAATTCGAGCGCATCTTTCTGCCGATGGCGAAGAACGGGCGCGATGTCGACATGCTGCTGGCGCTCTCGCTCTATCGGCCGACGATTCAGGCGAGCGCCGAGCCGCCAGCGCAGCAGCGGCGCGCGGCGGCAGGCGCGTGCTGACCGCCCGCGTATGCCTTAACTTTCCCGAAACGCAACAGTGACACGGTTGCCCGCATGGAGGGAATGCCACGGCTCTTGCAGCGCGACGCGGAGCTGCCGCCCTGCGACGGCAAGATCACGGCGCTGCATCGCTATTGGCGCAGCATCGCGCCGCATCCCGGCGATCTGCCGAGCCGCCAGCATTTCGATCCGATGATGGTGCCGCGGCTCTTGCCGTGGCTCTGGCTCATCGACGTGATCCACGATCCCCTGCGCTTCAAGTATCGCCTCATCGGCACCGTTCACGTCGAGGCCGCCGGGTGGAACGGGACCGGCCTCTGGCTCGATCAGGCGCATCCGAAATTCGTCGACTCGATCGCCTTCCCGCAATTCTGCGCGGTCGCCAACGAAGGGGTGCTGGCCTTCTACAGCGGGCCGCCGACCTATGTGATCAAGAAGGACTACATCAAGATCGAGCGGCTGATCATGCCGCTGGCGCGGAACGGCCGCGATGTCGACATGCTCCTCGGCGTCACCGTGCTGGAATCCGCGCTGGACCGGCCCGCTCGCGCGAGCGCGGCGGCACCGGGTCCGAGCATCGCAGCGAAGAGGCCGAGCGCCGTCTGACCAGGGCGCGCCCGGCGGTCAGGCCGGCGCCGGCCGTTTCGCGCCTGCCGGCACCGCCTCGAGTGCCTCGAGCGGCCGCTGCGCCGGCTCGATGCCCCAGGCGGCCACGACGATGATCTGAATCACCAAGAGCCCGATCATCAATCCCAGCACGCCGGCGACGCCGTAGGCGCGGAAGAGCGCGACGACGATGAAGGGCGAGACGATAGTCGCGGCCCGCCCCAAGGTATTGCAGATGCCATTGGCGCGCAGCCGCACCTCGGTCGGGAACAGCTCGGGGGTGTAGACGCCGAAGAGAATGGCGACCTGGACATAGATCGACACGATCAGCAGGAAGCCGTCGGCGAGCATCAGGCCCGGCACCGCGACGAAGGGATAGATCGCGCCGAAGACGATGGTTGCGACGGAGGCCGCGAGAATGGTGCGGCGCCGGCCGAAATAATCGCAGCTGAATGCGCCGATGGCGCAGCCGATCGGCGAGCCCAGCACGATCACCAGCGTATAGGCGAAGGAGCGGGTGATGCTGAGTCCCTGCTGCACGAAGAAGGTCGGCAGCCACACGACAAAGCCGAAGATCAGGGTGTTGACGACGATGAGCACGACGCTGCCGACGATCATGCGCGGCAGCAGGGTCGGGCCGAGGAGGGTGGCCAGGCTCCAGCTCGGCAACGGCGCGGCCGGGGCGGGCGGCGGCAGCGTCCCGGCGCGCGCGGCCTCGCGCTCGATCGACTGCATCAGCGCCTCGGCGTCCTCGTTCCGGCCGTGGGCCTCGAGCCAGCGCGGCGATTCCGGCAGGGCCTTGCGTAGATACCAGACGATGAGCGCGCCGATGCCGGCGATGATGAACATCGGCCGCCAGCCCAGATTGGGAATGATGAGAGTGGCGAGGATCGCCGTCGCCGGCAGGCCGGAGACCACGATCAACGCCATGAAGGCAAGCCAGCGGCCGCGGGATTTCGGCGGCACGAACTCGGTCAGGGTCGAATATCCCACGACGATCTCGGCGCCCAATCCCAGGCCCATGACGAAGCGCAACAGATTGAGCGTCGTCATGTCCGGCGCGAAGGCGGCGGCGAGCGAGGCGATGCCGAAGATCATGAGATTGAACTGATAGGTGAAGCGCCTGCCATAGTGGTCGCCGAGAAAACCCGCGGCGAGCGAGCCCAGGGTGAGGCCGAGAAAGGTCAGCGACACGAATTGCGCATTCTGCGCCAAGCTCGAGAAGCCGCTTTGCACGGTCGAGCCCAGCACATTCGTTCCGACATAGAGATCGTAGCCGTCGAAGAACATGCCGGCGCCGATGAGCCAGAAGATGCGATGATGAAACGCCGAGATCGGCAGCCGGTCGAGGCGCGGGCCGACATTGACCGCTGCAGCCATGTCGTTTCACTCCCCCTGGAATTTTTGTCAACGCGATGGCGCCGAGCCTATCCGATCTGCCACTGCGGCGCCACAAGGCAAGGAAACGCGGGCTCTTGCCCATGTTCCTTGCGCCTACAACGACAGGTCCGCGCTGGCGACGATGGCGACGCCCGCATGTCTCATTTGGGCGAGCGCGGCGGCGAGCGATCCTTCGAGATCGATGCCGCGGCAGGCATCCTCGATCACGGTGACGGCAAAGCCCTCGCGCCGCGCGTCGAGGGCGGAATAGGCGACGCAGTAATCCGTGGCGATGCCGGCGAGAAAGAGCCGCTCGAGGCCGCGCTCGCGCAGATATCCCGCGAGGCCGGTCGGCGTCCGGCGGTCGTTCTCGTAGAAGGCCGAATAGGAATCGATCTCGGCGCGGAAGCCCTTGCGCAGAATGAGTTCGGCCTGCGGCAGCGCGAGGCCGGGATGAAATGCGGCGCCCGCGCTGCCCTGCACGCAGTGATCGGGCCACAGCGTTTGCGGGCCGTAAGCGAGCTCGATGGTTTGGAACGGGCGCCGCCCCGGATGCGCGCTGGCGAAGGAGCGGTGGCCGCGCGGATGCCAATCCTGGGTCAGCAGGACATGCGCGAAGCGCTCGCCCAGCCGGTTGATGAGCGGCACGATCTCGTCGCCGCGCGACACCGCGAGCGCGCCGCCCGGGCAGAAATCATTCTGGACATCGACCACCAGCAACGCATCGTTCTCGGCCGCGCGCATGGCTCAGCCGCTCCGCTCCAGATGCCGCGCCGCTGCGGCGGTGAACTGCGCGACCTCGTCCGGCTTGGTCTCGAACGAAGCAACCAGCCTGATGCAATTCGCATCGGCGCCGCCCCAGCGATAGAACAGGAAGCCGTCCGCCGCCAGCGCGCGGATGGCGGCATCGGGCAGCTCGACGAAGACCTCGTTGGCCTCGACCGGATGGCTGAGCCGCGCGCCCGCTTGCCGCAGCCCATCGCCGAGACGGGCGGCCATGGCGTTGGCATGGCGCGCGTTCCTGAGCCACAGCCCGTCCGCGAGATAGGCTTCGAGCTGCGCCGAGAGGAAGCGCATCTTCGACAGCAAATGGCCGCCGCGCTTGCGGCGATAGGCGAAATCCGCGGCCTTGCCCGGATCGAAGAACACCACCGCCTCGGCGGCGAAGGCGCCGTTCTTGCTGGCGCCGAAGGAGAGAACATCGACGCCGGCGCGCCAGGTCACATCCGCGGGCGCGCAATCGAGCGCCGCGACCGCATTGGCGAAGCGGGCGCCGTCCATGTGCAGCGCCAGGCCATGGCGGCGCGCGAATTCGCCGATCGCGGCGATTTCCGCGCCGGTATAGACGCAGCCGGCCTCGCTCGATTGGCTCAGGCTGATCGCCGCCGGTTGCGCGTGGTGGACGAAGTTGGGCTCGGTCAAATGCGCCGCGATCGCCGCCGGCGTGAGCTTGCCGCGCTCGCCGCCGATGCCAATGAGCTTGGCGCCGCCGGCGAAGAATTCGGGCGCGCCGCATTCATCGATCGCGGCATGCGCGTCCTCGTGGCAATAGACGACGCCCCAGGGCGGCGTCAGCGCAGCGAGCGCCAGCGCATTGGCGGCGGTGCCGGTGACCACCGGGAAAACCGCGACCGCGTGCTCGAAAATCTCGGCGAAGCAGTGCGTCAGGCGCTCGGTGATCGAATCCGCGCCATAGGGTGTTGCCGTGCCGCTATTGGCGGCGATGAGCGCCGCCGCGATCTCCGGCGCGGCAGCCGTGACATTGTCGCTCCTGAAATCGATCTCAGGCAAAGACCAGATATCCCGCGAACGGCAGCATCCCCGCCACGATCTTAAGCGGCAGGGTCCAGCCCTCGAGATAGAGCAGCACGCCGAATGCGCCGGCGAGCGCCAGAAAGACCACGTGCGACGGCTTGATTTGCATAGGCTCCTCCGATTCTTGCCCGTCCCGTCAGCCGCCGATTGTGCCACGGCGCAGGCGAAAGCGCGACCGCGCTCTCGCCGCTGCGCCGGGCTCGTGGCATAGTCCGGCGGCCTCGAGCGAAGGAGAAGAAGGTGAGCGCACAAACCGGCCTGGTCGAAACCTATCGCGGCGGCGTCTCGCCCTGGGAATGCGATGTCATGAACCATTTCAACATCGCCTTCTACGTCGGGCGCCTCGCCGACGCCGCCAGCGATTTGATGGAGCGGTACGCGCCCGAACGTTCCTGGCGCACGCTCGTCGTCCACACAAGCTACGAGCAGGAGCTGCGCGCGGGCGACGGCATCGCCATCCGAAGCGGCATCATCGCGGTCGGCGGCGACACCTTGCGGCTCGGCCATGAGGCCACCAACAGCGCGACCGGCGCGCGCACCACCATCGCCGAGCATGTGCTGAGCCCTGCCGAGCCCGAGGGCTGGTCCGAGCTGCGCGACACGCTCGCCGCCGCTTCCGTCGCTTGGCAGGCTCCCGCCTTCGGCCCGATCGAGCTGCCGGCGGGGCCGGGGCCGATCCCCTCGGGCCGCGATCGGGTCAAGCCCTGGGAAGCCAACACCGCGGGGCAGCTCTCGCTGACCGGGATCTTGCACCGTTGCTCGGCGGCGTGCCTGCATGTGCTCGACGCCATCGGCATGACCGACGCCTATCGCCGCCGGACGCAGCGCGGCTTCTCCACTTTCGAAAGCCGTCTGGCGGTCGAGTCGCCGGCGAATGTCGGGGAGGGGGTCGTCGTCGAGAGCGCGGTGCTGCACGCCGGCACCTCGTCCTTGCGCATGCTGCACCGCCTCCACGAGTCGCGAAGCCGCCGCCCGCTCGCGCATTTCTATCAGGCCGGGGCTCATTTCGACATCGAGCTGCGGCGCTCGGCGCCCTTGCCGCCGGAGATCAAGGAAAAGCTGCTGGCGTTGCAGAGCGCGGGAAGCGGCTGAGCCGCGAATGCCTTTTCCTTCGGCGCCGCATCGGTTATGCATCATGCATGATCTCGTTCGGTTGCCGGCCGCTGTCCCGCCGCATGCTTCTCGCTTCCGCCTCGATCGCCTTGCTGCCGCGGATCGGCCGCGCCGCCGGCGAGGAGGATTTCGCATCGTGGCTCGCCGGCCTGCGCCGGGATGCGTTGGCGCAGGGCATCGGCGGGGCGACGCTCGACCGCGCCTTTGCCGGCGTCGCGCCCATCGCGCGCGTTCTCGAGCTCGATCGCCGTCAGCCCGAGACGACGCTCACCTTCGATGAATACATCGCGCGCGTGGTCACGCCGCAGCGGCGCGAGACCGGGCGCGAGCGGCTCGACGAGAACCGCGCGCTGCTGACGGAGGTCGCCCGCCGCTACAACGTGCAGCCGCGCTTCATCGTGGCGCTGTGGGGCATCGAGACCGATTTCGGGCGGCTCATCGGCAGCTATCCCGTGATCGCGGCGCTCGCGACGCTGGCCTATGACGGGCGGCGCGCGGCGTTCTTTCGCCGCGAGCTGATGAACGCGCTGGTCATCCTCGACCGCACGCATATCGACCCGAGCGCGATGCTCGGCTCCTGGGCGGGCGCCATGGGTCAGAGCCAATTCATGCCTTCGAGCTTCCTGCGCTACGCCGTCAGCTACCGCGGCGACGGCGCGCCGGACATCTGGCGCCGCCGGGACGATGTCTTTGCCTCGATCGCCAACTACCTCGCGCAATCGGGCTGGCGCGGCGACGAGAATTGGGGCCGCCGCGTCAGCCTGCCGGCGCGGTTCGACGACGCGCTCGCCGGGCTGGAGACGCGGCGCCGGTTGCCGGAATGGGCGGCGGTGGGCGTCCGGCGAGTCGACGGGGGAGCGCTGCCGAACGCGGCCAAGCTCGATGCTTCGCTCCTCCTGCCCGGCGGTTCCGGCGGCCCCGCGATCCTCGTTTACAGCAATTTTCGTACACTTCTACTGTGGAACAACTCCAAGTATTTCGCCACGGCCGTCGGCTACCTTGCCGATAGCCTTGAATAACTATAGAGTTCCCGCGGAATTTGCGTTCCGCTTGGCGCGGGGTCTTGGAAGCACCTTGGGATGGTCGGGCGCCCCTTTCTTGCCGTAGCCTTGAGCGGCCTCTTGCTGGCCATTGCCGGCTGCGCATCGCGCTCGCCGCCGCCGGGCGCGGCTAGCCACGGCACCGGCCCCGCCGCCGGCGAGGGCTTCTACAAGGTGGGCGCGCCCTATCAGGTCGGCGGCGTCTGGTATTACCCGCACGAGGATTGGGCCTACGACGAGTCCGGCCTCGCTTCGTGGTACGGCGAGGAATTTCATGGCCGGTACACGGCCAACGGCGAGATCTTCAATCTCAACGCGCTGACCGCGGCCCACGACACCTTGCCGCTGCCGACCATCGTCGAAGTGACCAATCTCGACAATGGCCGCACCTTACGTCTCCGGGTCAACGATCGCGGACCCTATGTGCGCGGCCGCATCATCGATGTCTCGCGCCGCGCGGCGCAGCTCCTGGGCTTCGAGATCCCCGGTACCGCCAAGGTTCGGGTCAAGCTCCTGGTGCCGGAGACGCAAGTGGCGCAGAGCCTGGCGCGCCGCAGCATCGCCGGCGATGTCCAAGTCGCGCAAGCACCGCCGCCCGCCGCGCCAGCTTCGCCCGCGCCGACGCCAATCCTGGCGCAGACGCTTCCCTTCGCGCCCGACACCGCCGCCGCAGAGAATGTGCGGGTTGTTCAGGCCGCAACGCCCGAGCCCGCGGTTTCGCCGCCGCCGCCGCCGCCGCGGCAATTTGCGTTGCGGTTGCCGCCGCTGGTGCCGGCGGCAATGGCGGCGCCCGCGGCACCGGCAGCGCGGATTGATTCGCCGGAAGTTCCGCCGCTTGACGATGCGGCGCCGCGGCTGCCGGAGCGCGTGAGCTTCGTGCAGGTCCCGGCGGCCAGCAGCATCTACGTCCAGGCCGGCGCCTTCACCAAGGCGATCAACGCCTATCAGCTCAAGGCGCGGCTCGAAAGGCTCGGCAACGTCAAGGTCAGCGACACGACCGTCAACGGCGTGCCGCTCTATCGCGTGCGGATCGGTCCGGTGCTCTCGGTCGATGAGGCCGACCGGCTTTTGAACCGGATCGTCGACAGCGGTCTGCCCGAGGCGCGCATCATCGTCGATTGAGTTCGCGCCTGGCGAATCGCATGCGCGGCAATATTTTTTTGCGGCTTTTCCCTGTATGCTGCGACGGTCCTTTTCCATCGTCGAATTTAGAGTGCAGTCATGAGCGCCATTCTTCGACCGATCGCAGCAAGCCTCGGCGCCGCGGCATGGCTGGGCGTTGCGGGCTCCGCCATCGCTGCGCCCCCGACCATCGACACCTCGGCGCGCAACGCCATCGTCGTCGACTTCGCCACCGGCGCCGTGCTGCTCGACAAGGGCGCGGACCAGCGCATTCCGCCGGCTTCGATGGCGAAGATCATGACCGCCTATGTCGTCTTCGACTACCTCAAGAAGGGGCGGGCGAAGCTCGACGACATGCTGTCGGTGAGCGAGAAGGCGTGGCGCACCGGCGGCTCGAAGATGTTCGTGGCGCTGGGCGGGCAGGTGAAGCTCGAGGATCTCCTGCGCGGCATGATCATTCAGTCCGGCAATGACGCTTGCGTCGTGCTCGCCGAGGGTCTCGCCGGCAGCGAGCAGGCCTTCGTCGAGCAGGAAAACGCCATGGCGAAGACGCTCGGGCTCAAGGACACGCATTACGCCGATGTCGATGGCCTACCCAGTCCCGACGAGTACACGACGCCGCGCGATCTCGCGCTGCTCGCGCGCCACCTCATCACCGATTTCCCGGAATACTACCATTACGATGCCGAGAAGGATTTCACCTACAACGGCATCAAGCAGGGCAACCGCAATCCGCTGCTCTACAAGACTCTCGGCGTCGACGGTCTCAAGACCGGCCATACCGAGGAGGCCGGCTATGGGCTCACCGTCTCGGCCAGCCGCGACGAGCGGCGGGTCATCATGGTGCTCGCGGGCATGTCCAGCATGAAGGAGCGCGGGCAGGAGAGCGAGAAGGTGCTCGAATGGGCCTATCGCGAGTTCGGCGACTATCGCCTGGTCAAGGCCGGTGAGCCGGTCGACGATGCGCCGGTGTGGATGGGGGTCGCGACCAAGGTGCCGGTGACGACCAAGGAGGATGCGGTCGTCACGATGCCGCGCCGCTCGCGCCACGACATGAAAGTGATCGCCGCCTATGACGGGCCGAGCAAGGCGCCGGTCGCGCAGGGCCAGCAGGTCGGCAAGCTCGTGGTCACCGCGCCGGACATGAATGCCGTCGAATTTCCCTTGGTCGCGGCGCAGCCGGTCGCGAAGCTCAATCCGATCGAGCGCGTCGCCATGGCGGCGGGCTATCTCCTCTGGGGAAGGCACTGAGAAGCGGCCGCTTCATCACCTTCGAGGGCGGCGAAGGCGTCGGCAAATCGACGCAAGTCAGGCTCCTCGCCGAGGCCCTGCGTCGCGCCGGGATCGCTGTGTTGACGACGCGCGAGCCGGGCGGATCGACGGGCGCGGAGGAAATCCGGCAGCTGCTGCTGACCGGCGCGGCCGAGCGCTGGGATGCCGAAAGCGAGGCGCTGCTGATGATCGCGGCGCGCCGCAGCCATCTCGTCGCGACCATCCTTCCTGCGCTGGCCGAGGGCCGCACCGTGCTGTGCGACCGATTCGCCGATTCGACCGAGGCCTATCAGGGCTGGGGCCGCGGCCTGCCGCGCGACCGCCTTCAGGAGCTGCATCGCTTCATCGCCGGCGATTTCGCGCCGGATCTCACGCTCATTCTCGACCTGCCGGTCGAGACCGGTCTGGCGCGGGCGGCCCGCCGCCCCGGTGCGGAGAAGCGCTTCGAGCGGCTGGATGCGGCCTTTCATCAGCGCGTCCGCCAGGGCTTCCTGGACATCGCGCGGCGCGAGCCGAAGCGCTGCGTGGTGATCGACGCCGGCGGCACAATCGCCGCGACGCAGAGCGCCGTGGCGGCGGCGGTGGCCGAGCGCCTGGGCATCGCCATCGCCGGGGACGGCAAGCGATGAGCGACGAGCCGGACGGGATCGAGGAAGCCGAGGAGCCGACAGTCGGCCCGGACGTGCCGCCGCCGCGCGCGAACCCGGAATTCTCGGGCCATGCCGCGGCGGAGGCGGCGCTACTCGGGGCCTACCGCAGCGGCCGGCTGCCGCATGCCTGGCTCATCACCGGACCGCGCGGCATCGGCAAGGCGACGCTCGCCTTCCGCTTCGCCCGCTTCCTCTTCGCCCAAGGTGGGGCGGGGGGCGCGCTCTTTGCCGCGCCGCCCGCCTCGCTCTTCGTCGCCGCGGACGACCCGGCCTTTCGCCGCGTCGCCTCGGGCGGGCATCCCGACCTGCTGGTGGTCGAGCGCGGCTTCGATCCGCGCCGGCGGCGTCTTAGAAGCGAGATCGTCGTCGCCGATACCCGCGCCATCGCCGGCTTCCTTCGCTTGACCCCGGCGGAGGGCGGCTGGCGGGTCGTCGTCCTGGACGGCGCCGATGCCATGAATCGAAATTCCTCCAACGCGCTGCTGAAGATTCTTGAGGAGCCGCCTGAGCGCGCGGTCCTCCTCCTGGTGAGCGATAATCCGGGACGTTTGCTGCCGACCATCCGCTCGCGCTGCCGGAGGCTCGCCCTGCGGCCGCTGCCTGAGGCGCTGATCGAGGAAGCGCTGCGGCGCTACCGGCCCGATCTGCCGGCGGCGGATGCGGCGGCGCTCGCTCGCCTGGCCGAAGGCAGCATCGGCCGCGCGCTGGCCCTGGCCTCGGCCGGGGGATTGGAGCTTTATCGCAACCTCTCAAGTCTGTTAGAGCGCCTTCCTGAGATTGACGATGAAGCCTTGCACGGCTTTGCCGATGGCGTCCTTAGGGGCGAGGGCGAGGACCGGTTCGCGCTTCTGGGCGAATTGCTGCCGGGCTGGCTCGCCCACATGGTGACGCGCGCGGCCGCCGGGATAGAGGGGGAGGGGACAACCACTCTCGCGCCGCGGCGCAGCCTTGATCAGTGGGTGGAGGTGTGGGAAAACCTGACCCATCTCTTCGCCGAGGCCGACAGCATCAATCTCGACCGCAAGCAGGTCGTGCTGAATGCCTTTTTTGCGCTTGAGGCGGCCGCGCGCTGAGCGGACGGGCCTGAGGAGCAGCCATGAGCGGCGGCACGCCCTATTACCTGACGACGCCGATCTATTACGTCAACGATTCGCCGCATATCGGCCACGCCTATACCACCGTGGCCTGCGACGCGCTGGCCCGCTTCATGCGGCTCGACGGCAGGCGGGTGATGTTCCTCACCGGCACTGACGAGCACGGCCAGAAGGTCGACAAATCCGCGCGCGCCGCCGGGCTCGACCCGCAGAGCTTCTGCGACAAGGTCTCGGAGAATTTCCGCGAGATGGGCCGGCTGATGAACATCAGCAACGACGACTTCATCCGCACCACCGAGCCGCGCCACATCCGCGCGAGCCAGGCGATCTGGGAGGAGCTGGAGCGCGCCGGCGAGATCTATCTCGGCCGCTTCGCCGGCTGGTACTCGGTGCGCGACGAAGCCTTCTACGAGGAGAGCGAGATCAAGGACGGCAAGGCGCCGTCGGGCGCCGAGGTCGAGTGGGTCGAGGAGGAGAATTACTTCTTCCGGCTTTCGGCCTGGCAGGACCGGCTCATCGCGCATTACGAGCGGCATCCCGAGTTCATCGCGCCGCGCGCCCGGCGCAATGAAGTCATGAGCTTCGTCAAGGGCGGGCTCAAGGATTTGTCGATCTCGCGCACCAGCTTCGCCTGGGGCGTGCCGGTGCCGGGCGATCCCAAGCATGTCATGTATGTCTGGCTCGACGCGCTCACCAACTACATCACGGCAGTGGGATATCCCGATCGGGAGAGCGCTGATTTCCGCGCCTTCTGGCCGGCCGATCTGCACATGGTCGGCAAGGACATCATCCGCTTTCACTGCGTCTATTGGCCGGCCTTCCTGATGGCGGCCAAGATCGACCCGCCGAAACGCGTCTTCGCCCATGGCTGGTGGACGGTCGAAGGCCAGAAGATGTCGAAGTCGCTCGGCAACTTCATCCCGCCGCAACAGCTCGTCGCGGAATACGGCGTCGATGCCGTGCGCTATTTCATGCTGCGCGAGCTGCCCTTCGGCAATGACGGCGATTTCTCGCACCGCGCCGTGGTCAGCCGCATCAACGGCGACCTCGCCAATGATTTCGGCAATCTGGCGCAGCGCGTCTTGTCGATGGTCCAGCGCTATTGCGAGGGCAGGGTGCCCGCGCCCGGACCGCTCGAGCCGGCCGATGACGCTTTGTTCGCTGCGGCGCGCGGATTGTTGGCGAAGCTCCGCGCCGAGTTCGCGGAACAAGCGTTCCACCGGGCGCTCGAGCTCATCTGGCACGTGGTGGCGGAGGCCAACCGCTATGTCGATGAGCAGGCGCCCTGGGCGCTGCGCAAGAGCGACCCGGCGCGTCTCGCGACGGTGCTCTATGTGCTGGCCGAGACGATCCGCCACCTCGCGATCCTGGCTCAGCCGGTCGTGCCGGCGGCGGCGGCGCGGCTGCTCGACCAGCTCGCGCAAGCCCCCGAACGGCGCGATTTCGCGGCGCTCGCCGCGCATCCCCTTGCGCCGGACACGCTTCTGCCGAAGCCCGAAGGCATCTTTCCGCGCTATCTCGAGGCGGCGACGACCGCGTGACGGCCGAGACGACAGCGGATTCCCGCTGGACCAGATCAGTGCGGCCTTCGAGACGGCCGCTACGGGCGACCGCATGCGGTCGCCCCTCAGGCTGAGGCAACTTTCTTCGTGCCATC
>Ga0209415_10010236_pt1 | contig 15978 bp, 12 predicted proteins | sample PeaSoiSIISIP2007_FD_187696 | JGI IMG/M metagenome (GOLD analysis project Ga0209415, IMG submission 187696) | Peat soil microbial communities from Weissenstadt, Germany - SII-SIP-2007 (SPAdes) (version 2) | ecosystem: Environmental > Terrestrial > Soil > Wetlands > Peat | place: Germany...
CTGATGAACCGTCCACGGCGCGAGTATGCCGAACCCTTAGAGCCGGAGGTGGTTACGACTTAAGCGAATGGCATTCGCTTCTGACCCCCTTTTTCGCTTTTGCCTTGACAGCCCCACTGATCTCATTATGATATCACAATGATAACACTCAACAATGGGAGGCTGATATGACAATGGCGGCTGTCGCGTCTCAGCGGGAGAATCAGGTGAGGGCGCTACCGGGCTGGGGCATGTTTCCCCTGCTGCTAATGCTGCTGCTGGGAGACGGTGGATTGCTTATTTATTGTCTGACGCTGCTATCAAGGCCGCATTTGGAGCCGAGCGACTTCTGGGAGTTGTTCATTCCGGCGGTCGTGGCGCTGGTGACGCTCATCGTATTGTTGACGGGGCTGTTTACGCTCCAGCCCAACGAGGCCCGGGTGCTGATTCTCTTCGGGAAGTACAAGGGAACGGTCCGGGAGAGCGGATTTCATTGGGCGAATCCGTTCTATACGAGATCGCCCAAGGGGCGCATTCTCCAGCTTCAAATGTCGGCCGGGTCCCAGATTCAACGCACCAGTCCCGCGCGATTCAAAATTTCCCTGCGGGCGCGGACGTTGAACGGGGAGAAGCTGAAGGTCAACGACAAGCGAGGCAACCCGGTCGAGATCGCGGCGGTGATCGTTTGGCGCGTCAACGACACGGCGCAGGCCGTGTTCGACGTGGATGATTATGAAAAATACGTTCAGACGCAAAGCGAGACGTCGCTGCGCCACATCGCCAGCGCCTATGCGTACGACAACGGCGAGCAGGACGAACTGACGCTGCGCAGCGGGGTTGACGAGATTTCGCAGGCGCTGCGCAGGGAATTGCAGGAACGCTTGGGCAAAGCGGGCGTGGTGGTGGACGAGGCGCGATTGACGCATCTGGCATACGCGCCGGAAATCGCGCAGGCGATGCTCCGCCGCCAGCAGGCCGAGGCGGTCATCGCCGCCCGACAGAAGATCGTCCACGGGGCGGTCAGCATGGTGGAGATGGCCCTGAAAGATCTGGCGGACAAGCAGGTGGTGGTGCTGGATGACGAGCGCAGGGCCGCAATGGTGAGCAATCTGATGGTCGTGCTCTGCGGCGAAGCGGAAGTTCATCCGGTGATCAACACCGGGACCCTTTACACCTGAGCAACCGGATGGCTCAGCGAAAGAGTTTAGTTCTGCGGATCGATCCGGCGCTGTGGACGGAGATCGAGCGTTGGGCGCAGGAGGAGCTGCGGAGCGTCAACGGCCAGATCGAGTATTTGCTGAAGCGCGCGGTCATGGCGCGCGGGCGGAAGCTGAAGGACGGGGCGGATGGCACGCCGCCCGAAGGAAACAGAAATTGAAATTACCATGAGCGGGCGCAGGTCGCGTGACGGCATCATAAATAGCAAATATAGAATAACCGGGCATTCGCCACGGGGGTGGATTGGAATCCTGATTTGTTTTTCACCCCGCGACGCCGATGAGGATTCCGGTGAGGAACACCAGCACGCCGCCCACGATGACCTGGAAGGCGGCGGAGAGAAACGGCGTGTCCATGTAGTGGTTGCGGATGTAGCTGATGGCCAGCAGTTCGATGGCGACGATGACGACGGCGACGGCGGTGGCGGTTCGGAAATGTGGGATGAGATAGGGCAAGGTGTGCCCGATGCCGCCGGCGGTGGTCATCAAACCGCAGACGATGCCGCGGAGGAGGGGTTTGCCGCGTCCGGTGAGGGCGCCGTCGTCGCTGAGGCCTTCGGCGAATGCCATGGAGATGCCGGCACCGACGCTGGCGGCGAGTCCGACGCGGAAGGCGTCGAGGGAATTCTGGGTTGCGAACGCGGCCGCGAAGACCGGGGCAAGCGTCGAGACCGAGCCGTCCATTAGTCCGGTGAGGCCGGGCTGGACGACTTGCATCACGAACATCCGGCGGTGGGCTTCGGTCTCTGTTGCCTTGGCCTCCGGGGTGACATGTTCCTTCTCCAGCGCTTCGGCCAGGTCGGCGTGTTTTTGTTCCGCCGCGGCCAGGTCCATGAGCAGTTGCCGGGTGGAAGCATCGGTCACTTTTTTGGCGGACTGCTCGTAAAAGCGGCGCGTTTCCAGTTCCATCGACTCGGCCAGCTTGCGCACCGAGTCGATGCCCAAAACCGTGCTGAGCCAGACGGGCTTTCGCGATATGAATCCCTTGATGTCGCTACGGCGGATGAGGGGGATGTGATCGCCGAAGCGTTTACGGTACGTCTCGGTCAGTCTGCGGTGGTGTTCCAGTTCCTCCTGGCGCATTCCCTCGAATATTTTGGCGGTCGCGGGATATTCGGCGCCGAGGCGGGCGGCGATGTCGTCGTAAGTGCGGGCGTCATCTTCCTCGGAAGAAATCGCCAGCGCCAGGATTTCCTGTTCTGAAAGATCGCGGAAGCGTTTGGTCATGGGCGAGATTCTACACTTTTGCGGGGGAATACGCCGCACAAGTGCGGCCGCTAAAAAATGCGGAGGGGTTATTGTTTCACGGGGGCGATTTGCAGGGCCTTTCGCACTTCGCTGAGCAATTGCTCGACCTTGAAGGGTTTGAACAAGACGGCCTGGAGGCCTTCCTGGCTGGCGCGGACAATGCTGTGGTTGGGATCGTAACCGAAGCCGGTCATGAGGATCACGGGGGTGCTGGTATTGAGTTTATGGACGGCGGCGAAGACATCGTAGCCGCTCTTGTCGGGCATTTTGATGTCGCAGATGACCAGGTCGAAATGGGATTGCTCGATGAGGATGATGGCTTCGTTGCCGGAGGAGGCCAGGGTGACGGCGGCGTGATATTTGCGGAGCACGTCGCTGATGGTGTTGCGGATGTTGGGCTCATCGTCGGCGACGAGGACGTGGGTGTTGCTGATGACGGGGTCGTCCGCGCCTTTGACGTCGCCGGCGCCCAGGATGGTGTTGGGTCCTTCGGCGGCCTGGCGGAGGCTGTTGCGGATGGCGCCGACGTTGTCGAGGATCTGTTGCAAGCGTTGGCGGAGATCGTCCTGGCCGATGTATTCCTCGATGAGGCAGTTGGCGTCGGAGGCGATGTCGTTGAGAGGACCGGCGACTTCGCTACAGACGTCGTCGGCGACCTTGTGGCTGGTGCTGACGCGCTCGACGACCATGAGATCGAGAATGTTGAGTGCGACGGCGACGTATCGGCCGAAGATTTCGGCGAACTGGCGGTCGTCCTCGTTGAAGGCGGCGCGCTGGCGGCTTTCGATGTTGAAGATGCCGATGACCTTGTCGTGCAGCCGCAGGGGGACGGTGAGGCTGCTCTTGGCGCTGTCGAGGCCGACGACGTAGCGGGGATCGCGTTCGACGTCGGGGCAGATGTAGCTGCGGCCGGTGGCGGCTACGTAGCCGCTGATGCCGTTGCCCTCGCTTTCGGCGCAGAGGTCGATGGACAGGGCCTCGGGGGGCAGGCCGGCGCTGATGACCAGTTCGAGCTTGTTGGTTTTGCGGTCCAGGAGGCGGATGGCGAAATGATCGAAGTGCATCAGATCGCGGGTGAAGCTGATGATTTTTTCCTCGAGGAGCTTGAGGCGCTGGCCGACGTTGAGCTTGGAAAGGGCGTCGCCTTCAAGGCGGACCAGTTCGCGGCCGGCCTTGTCGATGGCGTCGATTTTCTGCTGCAATCGCCGGGTGCCGGTGGCGTCCCAAACGACGGCGACGACCTGGACGACCTGACCGCGCGGGTTGATCACGGGGCTGGCGATCAATTCCATGTATTGCTGGTCTTCGATGTTCAGGGCGTAACGTTTGGATCGGCTGAAGGCGGGGGCGTCGGAGGTTTGCGGGCTGACCTGCTTGCTGAAGATGTCGAAGGCTTCCTGACAGGTCCGGCGGATTTTTTCGTGGACCCTCGCCGGCCAGGCCTGCATCTTTTTGTTCATCCAGTTGGAGCGGCCCTCGCGATCGACGATGCAGACGCCTTCGCCGATGGTGTTGAGGATGAGGTTGGCCTGCTGGCTGATGAGGGCGCGTTCCAGGGGAAGGAAATCGGCGGCTTCGGAAAAGATCGCGGTAAAATGTTCGGTCTTGATGAGTTCGATCGCCTTGTCAATCGAGTCGACCTGCTCGACGTCGCACTGCGATTTCAGGGATTCGATGGCGACGGAGTTGGCCGTCGTGGGCGTGGCTAAGACCAAAATTCTGTTGCGCGGAGGTTCCAAATGCTGGTTTCCGGCTTGCGGCGGTCGATCCTATTGTAGATTGTGAAACAATTCGCAGTCAATCTAAAAGTGAGCGACCCGCGCCGTTATTGGACCGTCGGGAGCAGTTATCGGGAAGAATGGCCGATGATAGCGCGTCCGTATTGCCTGATCGCGGGTTACGGATAGACTGGGGTGTCTGGCCGGTTTCGGGGGGAGGCGCCAGTTTGTGTCGGGAACCGACGTGTTTGACGGGGTCGTTTAATTTGCCGGAGGTCTGAATGTGTGGAATTGTTGCGTACGTCGGCAGGAAAATCGCCCAGCCGTTGCTGATTGAAGGCCTGAAACGTCTGGAATATCGGGGCTACGACTCGGCGGGGATCGCGGTCATTGATCACAACCACAAATTGCACATTCGCCGGGCCGTTGGGCGGATCAGCGTGCTGGAAAATAGTCTGAGCCATGGCGAGCCGCTGCCCAAAGCACATTTGGGGATGGCGCATACGCGCTGGGCGACCCACGGGGCGCCGACGGAATGCAACGCCCACCCGCATACCGATGACAACGGTCTGATCGCGCTGGTTCACAACGGCGTGATCGAAAATTACGTCGCCCTCAAACAGTTCCTCAGCGAAAAGGGGCACACGTTTTCCAGCCAGACCGATACCGAGGTGCTGGCGGTGCTGATCGGGGACATTTACACGGATTTGAAGGCCAAGAACCACCAGACGAACGGGGTGTCGCTGCTGCAACGGGCGGTGCAGGCGGCGCTGCACCAGGTGGAAGGGACGTACGGCATCGCGGTCATCTGCAAGAACGAACCGGATACCCTGGTCGTCGCCAGAAAGGGAAGCCCGCTGATCATCGGCGTGGGCAAGGAGGAATACATCGTCGCATCGGATTCCAGCGCGATCGTGGAGCACACGGCCAGCGTGATCTATCTGAACGACAACGAGATGGCGGTGCTGCGCCCGGACAGCTTCCGGACGTCGACGATCGAGGACGTGGAAATCAGCCCGGTCATCACCCAGTTGGAAAACAAGATCGAGGCGTACGAGTTGGGGGCTTACGACCATTACATGCTCAAGGAGATCTTCGAGCAGCCGACGGCCGTGAGGAATTGCCTGCGCGGGCGGGCGGACCAGAAGGAAGGCCGGATCGTTCTGGGCGGATTGACGGGGCACGCGCGGGAGCTGCTGCGGGCGAGGCGGTTCATCCTGACCGCACAGGGCACGGCATGGCACGCGGGGCTGTTGGGGGATTATTTGCTGGAAGACCTGGCGAAGGTCGTCACGGAATGCACGTATGCGGCGGAATTTCGCTATCGCAATCCGATCGTCGAGGAGGGGACGGTGCTGGTGGCGATCAGCCAATCGGGCGAAACGGCCGATACGCTGGCGGCGCTGCGCGAGGGAAGGGAAAAAGGGGCGTTGTGCCTGGGGATCGTGAACGTCGTGGGCAGCACGATCGCGCGGGAAACGGACGGCGGGATCTATCTCCACGCCGGCCCCGAAATCGGCGTCGCCAGCACCAAGGCGTTCACCTGCCAGTTCGTCACGCTGGCGCTATTGGCGCTGTTCATCGGGCGGCGACGGTTCATGGGCCAGGCGCAGTGCCAGGAAATCATCGAGGGGTTATGCGCCATGCCCGAGCGGATGGAAAAGGTTCTGTCCCTCAGCGAGGAAATCAAGAAGATCGCGCTGAGCTTTAGCGACCGGGAGAACTGGCTGTTCCTGGGCCGCGGATATAACTATCCCGTGGCTCTGGAAGGGGCGCTGAAGCTGAAGGAAATCAGCTACATCCATGCCGAAGGGATGCCCGCGGCGGAAATGAAGCACGGCCCGATCGCGCTGATTACGCCGGAAATGCCCGTAGTTTTCGTGGCCACGCAGGGGCTGCAATACGATAAGATCATCAGCAATATCGAAGAGGTCCGTGCCCGCGGCGGCCGGGTGATTGCCGTCGCCACCGAAGGCGACACGCAAATGAAGCGATATAGCGATCACGTCATTTACGTTCCGGACGTGATGGAATGTTTGCAGCCGCTGGTGACGGTGGTGCCGCTGCAATTGCTGGCGTATCACGCGGCCGTGGCGAGAGGGTTTGACGTGGATAAGCCGAGGAATCTGGCGAAGAGCGTGACGGTGGAGTGAGGGATTTGGATTTGTGGCAGAGCCGGGCCGTCCCCGGCCCGGATTGACCGGGGCGGGGACGCCCCGGCTCTGTGAAGTTGCAGCGGACACCTCTTTAGGGGTATTTTCGCAATTCGAGCATGGAGCAGGGCTGGCAACCAATTCGCCGCCTGTCGCAGTTTTTCCGGCGCCGACCGGCTGTTCTTTTTACATTTCTGATCGCACTGGGAATCGGATTCTCAAATACATTGCCGACTAAGGCGGGAATTTGGCTTGGCGCGGCGGCGGGGTTGCTTGTTGCGGCGATTTTTGTTCGCTGGGCAATTCCGCGCGCGGCTCTGCTGGTTTGCATGACGTTTCTCGTTGGGGTCTCGGCGGCGCAAATCGCCAAGTTTCAGTTTCCGGCGGACTCGATCTGGGGGTACACCAGCGATGGAGAACGGTTTGCGGAGTTGGAGTTGGCGATCGATCAGCCGCCGCGGCTGGTGATGCCGTCGCCGGCGGAATTGCGGCTGCTGCCGCCGAAGCAAACGACGGTTGCTGAAGCCCGAGCGGTGAAGACGACCCAAGGTTGGAAAGAGGCGAGCGGGAGGATTGCGCTGACGGTCGAGCAGCCGAACGTGGAAATGCGCGCCGGGCAAATCGTGCGGGTGACGGGAATGCTCCAACGTCCGGCCGGGCCGATGAATCCGGGGGAATTTGATTATGCGGGGTGGTGTCGGGAGCAGCGGATTTTGGCGACGTTCCGCGTGGGGCATGCCGATGGAGTGGCGATCGAGCGCGACGGCTCGGCCGGGCCGGTCGTTTGGCTGCGGGAAAAAACGCGGCATCTTTTGGCGATGGGGTTTAACGACGACCAGTCGTTCGATCATGTTCTGCTGCGGGCGTTTGTGCTGGGCGATCCGGATCCGCAGCTTCGCGATCTGGACGAGCGGTTCGTGCGCACGGGGACCATTCATTATCTGGCCATAAGCGGTTTGCACGTGACGATTATCGGAGCGATGGCGCTGCTGGTTTGCCGGTTGCTGCGGCGTTCGCCGCGCACGTCGGCGCTGGTGGCGCTGGGGGTGTTGTTGTTGTATGGAACGCTGGCCGAGCCGTCGTGGCCGGGCTGGAGGTCGATCATTCTTTGCACGGCGGCGACGCTGGGAATACTGGGCCGGCGGGTGATGGATTCGCTTCAGATGTTCGCCGTCGCGGTCGGGGCGGTGCTGCTGATCCATCCGGCGGACCTGGGAAGTGGGGGTTTTCAGATCAGCTTCGCGGCCGTCTTGGGGCTGATCTTGTTCAGTCAAATCACGAGGCGGACGTTCTGGCTGTGGTGGCGGGGCGAGGACCCACCTCAGCGGAATCGGTCGCAAAGCGTGGCGGCGACGATGCTGCGCGCGTTTTTCGGATTTGATGTCGCGATCCTTATTGCATCATGCGTTGCGTGGGCAATGACGATGCCGCTGATCGCGTATCACTTCGGGGCATTGCAATTGTGGGCCGTTCCGGCAGCGGTGGTGTTCCTGCCGCTGACGGTGGTGGCGCTGGTGGCGGGGGTGGGGAAAATCTTGCTGACGTTGTGCTGGCCGGGCGGGGCGCATTGGTGGGCGGTGATGGCCACGGGGCCGATCGCCTGCATGCGGCACGCGATCGAATGGTTGGATCGGCTCCCCGGCGCGACGGTGATGGTTTCGCCGCCGCCGATCTGGCTGCTGGCCGGGTATTACGGACTGATTCTGCTGTGTTTCGTTCCATTTCGCCGGGTGGCGTTGCGGTGGCTGGCGCGGGCGTCGATGGGGGCGTGCGCGGCGCTGCTGCTGTTGCCGAACGTGGGAAGCGCGGCGCCGACGGCGGCGGCCCCGCCGCGCCAGCCGCTTCGGATCACGCTGCTTTCCGTGGGCGCCGGGCAAACGGCGATCGTGCGGCCGACGGCGAATCACGCGGTGTTCATCGATGTCGGATCGGCGACGATTTCGGATATCGCGCGGGGATTGGTGTTGCCGAGTTTGCGGGCGGAGGGTTGCACGAATGTCGACAGGATTTTTCTGAGCCACGGCGATTTCGACCACATCAGCGGCGCGGCGGAGGTCTTCCAGAGGTTCCATGAGCCGGTGGTCTACACCAGCCCGCATTTTGCGCGGCATGCGGTGGGGAACGTGCCGGCCGAGGCGCTGCTGGACGTGCTGGGGCGCGCGGGCCGGCCGGCGACGATCATCCATCGGGGCGATCATCTCGATCTGGGCAACGGCGCGAGCATCGACGTGCTTTGGCCGCCGGTGGATTGCGGCATGAATTCCAACAATTGCGGGCTGGTGCTCAAGCTGAGATTCGCGGGTGAAGCGGTGTTGTTCCCGGCGGACATCCAGGAGCCGCCGGAGCGCGAACTGCTCAAGCATCCGGAGGTGTTGCGGGCGGACGTGCTGGTGGCGCCGCATCACGGCAGCGCGGAGATCACCACCGGCGATTTTATCCGGGCGGTGCATCCGAAATACATTCTGGCCTCGAATGGATACACGCTGACGCATAAGCAGCGGGTTTTCGACATCGTGGCGAGGGATTATCCGGTGTACCGCACGAGTCGGTGCGGAGCGATTGACGTGACGATTGAGCCGTCGGGGGAGATCGAGATTCAAACGTTTCTCGGCGTGGGGGCGCGGGAAGCAATGAGATAAACGCGACGTCGAAGACGCCCAGCGCGGGACGGCCGCAACCAAAAAATTTTACCGCGAAGGAGCGAAGCAGCGAAGTTGCGCGAAGTCAGATTGATAATTCGTCGCGCAACTTCGCTTCTTCGTTCCTTCTATGAGCCGAGCCTTGTCAAGCGGGATTGGTTCTTGTCATGCGATCGATCGGTTGAGCCTTCTATTCAGAGCTTCCGCTGATTCGAGAGATCTTGCTCGGTCTGTTCCACCCCATCAGAAGACAACGGCTTTCTTGCAGCGGTATCTTCCGGAGGGGAGACCCTCAACCGCCAGTCCCGACTTTGTCGGGACTGTCCGCGATTTCATGTCGCCGCCCCCTCAGATGCAGTGATTGTGCGTCGACTGCCGGCAACGTCGGCGCTTCGGCGGCGAGACCGTTCATACGCGGCATAGTCTCATTTGCCCCCCCCATAATTGCGCTGTGGTGGACGAAATCTTGAATGTCCCCTTTATCCCCCTTCGAAATCTTGAATGTCCCCTTTATCCCCCTCCCCTTCCCCTTTATCCCCCTTTATCCTCATCGTGCATTGGCCTGGTCGATCGCCACGCGAAGGGTGTCGGGGTTGGTCCATTGCTGTCGGGCGGCGATGGTGCCGTCCTTGCCGATCACAATGGCTCCGTTGGGAAACGTTCCGTAAGCATTGCAGACCGCGTCGTCCATCGAATCCACGGCCATGGGAATAGTGATCCTCAGTTCGCGCTGGGCTTCCAGGGCCTCGGCCTTTCGTTCGTCGAGCGTTGTGGCCCGGGACACGGAAATGCCTTCATCCTTGTTTCGCTGCACGTCCTTGTCTCCGGCCGGAAACGCTTCGCGCGTGTAAACGATCATGAAAAACGCCCGAGGGCCCTCGGCCGCCTTGAGCGTTTCCATCTCCTGGGCATGTTGCCGAAATACCGGACACGACATCGAGCCGAACTCCAGGACCAGGACGTGGCCCTTATATTTCGAGGGCGTGAACGTATGGCCGTCCAATTCGATTATCCGCACGTCCGGGACGGGCGATCCCGCGTCCGGGCCGGAACTCTGAAGGTCGGCCGGCTTTGGCGAAGCTTCGGATTCCGTCCCCGGCTTGCTGCCGCCCTGGTCCGGCGCCGCGCCGCTGGATTGCCCATGCTCTTGCCGCGCCTGTTGAATCGCCTGCATGAGTGTTTGCATCTGATCCGGCGTGAGGATGGTTTGCAGCTTCTGGCGCATATCCTGGCGGACCTGTTGCATATCCAATTGCACGTTCTCGCCCGCCTGGGCTTTGGGGCGTAGGTCGGCCATTTTCTGGCGGGCCGATTCCAGCAGATCGGCCACCTGTTTCTTCTGGTCGTCGGACAGATCGAGCTTGGCGATCGCCTGCCGGAGGTTTTCGATCATATCTCCGCCGGCGCTATTACGGGTGCTGGCGCCGTCAAGTCCATTGCGACCGCGGGGGCGCTGGCCAAGCCCCGGTCCCATTTTTTGGTCCAATGCTTTCATCTGCTTGTCGTTCAACACCTGCGCCAATTGCTGGTGAAGCTGCCGGGCGAACGCGGCCAGCTTTTGATACCGCTCCTGTTGCTGCAAATCCACCAGAGACGGCGACAGGTCCAGACCCTGCTGGTTGGCGCTGTCGAAGAAGGCATCGACCTTGGTTTTCTCGTCGTCGGTGAGATTCAACTGGCTGACGGCCTTTTTCAGGCGTTGGATGACGAACGCCGGCCCCGGCCGCATGGCGGGCGACACCGAGACATTTCCCGGCCGCGTCGTCGCATCCGCGTTTGCCCCGCCAGGCGTCGCCGCCAGCCCCGCCAAAATCACCGCCGCCATGAATCCCCGCCCCAAGCTTTTGAACATGGTAATCCTCGTAATATCTTTCTTCCTGATTCTTAACGCGCACCGGAAACGATTATTGCGTCGGCGTTGTCAATGCCACGATTGCCGTTTGACGCTAAAGGTCTTGATCGGCTATGCTTGGGGCAATCCCACCGGGCCCTTGGCCATGGCGGCATCTGGGCCTTTTGCATGCAATGCCTGAGGAGATGCGTGTGACTCGACATTCTTTGGTTTTGGCCGGCGCCGTCGCGACCTTCTGCTTGATTCTCGCCGGCTGCCAGCCCAAGACGGTGACCGACAACCACCGCAATAATGATTTCGTGCTCATTTCCAATCCCTCGTTTGTCAAGGCTTGGGACGTTCAACTCCCCCTGCATTCCGGCGACTCGGTCAGGGGAATCTATTTCCTCGATGGCACCGTGCACGTGCTGACCAATATGAATTACGACCACGCCGTCAACGGCGACAGCGGCGAGCTTCCCTATCGCAATGAGATCGGGACCCCCGACCTTACCCTCCAGGGCGGGCCCACACTCGTCACCGGCGGCATCGTTTTTCCCACCTCCCACACCCTGGAAGTATATAGCCGGGCCGGCCGATACATGAGGTCCGTCGACGTTAAGTACAACATCACCAACCAGGCCGTCGGCAGCCACAATTTCGTGTACGTCGGTTTGGATTTCCAGAAGGGATGCCTCGCCCAGGCGGATGTCACCCAGGACATCGAACCCGTGCAATGGACCTTTCTGACGTTCGGCTCCGTGGACGGCGCCGTCGGCATTTCGGATAACGTCGTCTATTGCGGCAGCGAGGACGGCTCCGTTCGTGCCTGCGCCGAGGACCGAACCCCCTATTGGACGCTCCTGCCCGATGACGCCTTTGACACCCAGAGCAAAATCCTCTCCGCCGTCGCCGTCGACAGCACCGGCTGCTATTGCTCCACTACGGCGGGAAAACTCTTTTGCCTGGACAAAACCACCGGCAAGTTGAAATGGCAGTATTTCGCCGGCGAGCCGTTGACCACCGGCCCGCAGGTCACCGACACCGCCGTTTATCAATATGTTCCCGACCTTGGATTGGCCGCCATCGACAAAACCACAAAAGTGATCCTCGCCGATGGGGAAATAGCCCCTGAATCCCCGTTCCACTCGCCTCGCTGGATCCTCAAAGGCGCCGCCAGGATCCTGGCCGAGGATGACCAATACGTCTACGTCGTGCTCGGAACGCCCGATGAGATGCGCGGCTTGGCGGCGGTCGAGAAACAGACCGGCCGGATCGCCTTTAGAACCCACCGCCGAGACCTGATTTTCGCCGCATGCCAACCCAAGGCTTCCCTCATCTACGCCGTCACCAGCACCGGCCTCGTCGTGGCATTGAAACCCGTGCTGGAACCCGGCTCCTACGGCGAAATCGCCGAGAACTTTGCCCCCAAAGGCTCCCTCCCGCCGCCCGATGGATGGCCTGCCCATGTCCGATGATCTGGTCCCAGTTCGCCGAGCCTTGATTTCCGTTTCGGACAAGACCGGCCTGGTCGAATTCGCCTCGGCGCTGTGCAATGAATTCAAGATCGAACTGATCAGCACCGGCGGCACGGCGCAATTCCTTCGCGAAGCCGGCTTGAAAGTCGCCGATGTCTCCGAAGTGACCGGCTTCCCGGAAATGTTGGACGGCCGCGTCAAGACCCTTCATCCCAAAATTCACGGCGGATTGCTGGCCCGGCGCGACAGCCCCCAGCACCTCGATGCCATGAAGGCCCACGGCATCCAATCCATCGACTTGCTCTGCGTCAACCTCTATCCCTTCCAGCAGACCGTTGCCAAGCCGGACGTTTCGCTGGAGGAGGCGATCGAGAACATCGACGTCGGCGGCCCGGCGATGATCCGCTCGGCCGCGAAAAACCACCGCTTCGTCCTGGTCGTCACCGATCCCGGTCAATACGAAAAAGTCCTGGGCGATCTGCGGAAACACGGCGGATCATCCTGCGCCGCCCATCGGTTCAAACAGGCCCGTCGCGCTTTCGCCCACACCGCCGCCTACGATGCGGCCATTGCCGAGTTCCTCCAGAACAAAATCGAGCCCGAGATTTTCCCCGAGCAACTCCAGCTTCGCCTGACGCGCCGGCAAGTCCTCCGTTACGGCGAAAACCCCCATCAAATGGCGGCTCTCTATGTCGATGATCGAAAAAGCAATGAAGCCTCCGTCGCCCGGGCGACGCAGCTCCATGGCAAGCAGCTTTCCTACGTCAATCTTCTCGACTCCGATGCCGCGCTGGCGGCTGTGAATGAATTCGACCGGCCCGCCGCCTGCATCGTGAAACACACCACCCCCTGCGGCTTCGCCGTCGCGGAAACAACCGCCGAGGCCTTCCACCGCGCGTTCGACGGCGATCCGCTCGCGGCGTTCGGCGGAATCGTCGCCTTCAACCGAACCATCGATCTCAACGTAGCAACTGTCATCACCTCTATCGACAAGCTGCTGGAAGTCATCGTCGCGCCGGATTTCGCCGACGATGCGCTGGCTGCTTTGAAAGACCGCTGGAAGAACGTCCGCCTCCTTCGCGTCGGACCCCTGGCAGCGCCCGATCCCTCCGAATTCCACATGCACAAGATCGCCGGCGGATTCCTGCTCCAGCAGCGCGATCTGGCCGGCGTCGATGAATCGGCCTGGAAGATCGCTTCGCGCCGACCCCCCACCCACGCGGAACTGGCCGATCTGAAATTCGCCTGGATCGCCTGCAAGCACGTCAAGAGCAACGCCATCGTCGTCTGCAAAAGTCAGATGCTCGTCGGGGCGGGCGCCGGACAGATGGACCGTCCCAGCGCCGCCAAGCTGGCGATCGAAAAGGCCGGGGGACGCTGCGTCGGCGCCGTTGCCGCCAGCGATGCGTTCTTCCCTTTCCCCGATGCGCCGCGATTGCTTCTCGATGCGGGAATCACCGCGATCGTCCATCCCGGCGGTTCGCTCAAGGACCAGCAAACCATCAACCTGATCGACGAGCACGGCGCGGCCATGGTCCTCACCGGCCAGCGCCATTTCAAGCATTGAAATAGCCTTTATTGCCCCAATGCAATCATCCAAGGACCTGATCGTCGAACCCGTCGGCGTTGATGTCGAAACGCTTGGGCGCCCCATCGTCTGGAGCGAACTCTTCGGCAACGATCATCCCGTTGAACTGGAAATCGGCATCGGCAAGGGGACGTTTCTCACCGATCAGGCCAAAGCCCGGCCGGACACTAATTTCTTCGGCATCGAATATGCGCGGTGGTTCTGGCGTTATGCCAGCGACCGCCTTCGCCGCAACGCCTGCACCAACGTCCGCACCGCCCGCGCCGAGGCTATGTATTTCCTGAAGGAATTCATCCCCGATTCTTCCCTGACGGCGATCCATATCTATTTCCCCGATCCCTGGCCGAAAAAACGCCACCACAAGCGCCGGCTGATCCAGCCGCCGTTTCTGGTTGAAATCCACCGCGTCCTCAAGCCCGCCGGACGCCTGCAAATCGTCACCGATCACGAGGAATACTTCCAACAGATTCAGCAGGTCGTCCGCGCCTCGCCGCTGAAGGAAGTCGAATGCAACCTGAACGAGGTCGGCACCAATTTCGAGCGGAAATACCGGCGTGAGGGACGGACGTTCCACGCAATCGCCGCCGTGCGGAGTGCCGGGTAACGGCCTTACTTCTCATTAAGGATACGAGGATTGCGGGCACGTCGCGGACCCTGTAGTTTCCTCAGGACCGTCTCAATCCCGACCTGGGCCGGGCGGGTCTTCGAAAGGCGGACCCTCAATGCAACCGCCATCGTCGCCTGTTACACCACAACATCCCATAGACCGTTCCTTTCTACCCGCCCGTGGCGGGCCATCTCCTCGACATCGATTTGGACTGAAACCCTTTATGCAAGGGGCGGCGACTGAAGTGTCGCCGCCCCGATGCGTGACCTGTTACGGAAAACTCGATTCCGAGTAGTCGTCGTGGTCCGGCCCGTCGGTTTCCTCTGACGAATCGGGATAGTCACTCATGGGACTCTCCTGCTAAGGCACGCGGCTTACAAGATGCCCGGCGATGTCACCGCGCTTGACATCACCGAACAATTCCGACTGGTTGCCCTGGACAATTACAGGTAATGCCTGCACATGCCGTGGTGCCGTTCTTTGCAGAACGGGCACTCTCCGGGCAGTGGATCGTCGATGTCGAACTGCAGCGGATCGAAGTAGTCGCCGCCGTACACCGGCAAATCAGAATCAAAGCACATAGAACCTCCATCAGAAGCGATCACAGAAACATCCTCGCCCTAGCGGGCGACTGGCGTCTTGTTCATCCTCATATACGTCGATCCCTTACAGCAATCGGTCTGTTCAGGTTTGAAGCCGATACGATGCTTCCCGTGCGCCTGAATTCAATTCCCCCGCACCAGCATCTACGATATGAGATTACGCCGGCCGATTTTTTGTTTGCTGTAATGTGACTTCGTATATGATCTTGAGCCAATTGGCAGATCGAATTCGCAGGTGGGAATGGTTCGACCTTAGATGCAGGTCCGCGTATGCCTGCAACCTGCCTTCTGCCCCATTCGGAGGACCGTAATGGCGCGACACCCCCCGAAAGATGTCAATCACGTCGCATTTTCACGCCGTCTACAAGCTGGCGATGAAAGTGTGCTGGACGACATTGCGCGAGAGTACGGAATTCCCGTCCGCTGTTATTTACGCGGGCGTTACTCGATTCTGACGAATGAAGATGCCGAAGAACTGATCGCTGACACCGTATTTGCAATTTGGACGCACCGAACGGATTACGATGAAGATAAGGGAAGCTTGCGGACGTGGTTCGGAATCATCGCGGTCAACAAGGCTCTCGATTTGCTCAGGCAGCGTCGCAAGCCACTTGTGCGGCCGGAATCAAACGAAGTTTTGGCGGGGCAGCGAGACACTTGGTATTGGCCCCTCTCGACATTAAGTGCGAGCGAGCATGAAGCTCGACCATCCAAACGCCAGCGATTGCTGGCGGCGCTCCCCGCATTGGTGGCATCTTTGCCCATCGCACAGAAAGCAGTGATTGAAGCATGGGCAACTGCCCCCGACGAATCCGAAGACCGTGAGATTGCTGCGGAACTTGGCTTAGCAGCCCGTGGTTTTAGCCCATTTTCTGCGGTGGGCGCGTGAACGTCAAAGCAGCCAGCCGATTCGATGGC
>Ga0209415_10010237_pt1 | contig 15978 bp, 14 predicted proteins | sample PeaSoiSIISIP2007_FD_187696 | JGI IMG/M metagenome (GOLD analysis project Ga0209415, IMG submission 187696) | Peat soil microbial communities from Weissenstadt, Germany - SII-SIP-2007 (SPAdes) (version 2) | ecosystem: Environmental > Terrestrial > Soil > Wetlands > Peat | place: Germany...
CTGGGGGAATGCCTTGCGCGCCGGGTTGCCAGCGAGCTGCGCACCGGCGAGATCGACGTGGTGATGCCGATCCCGGACTCGAGCCGGCCGGCCGCGCTGCAGCTGGCCAACAAGCTCAACCTCGATTACCGCGAAGGGTTCATCAAGAATCGGTACATCGGCCGCACCTTCATCATGCCGGGGCAGGCCGTGCGCACGAAGTCCGTGCGCCAGAAGCTCAACGCGATCGGCGTCGAATTCAAGGGCAAGAACGTCCTGCTGGTCGATGATTCGATTGTGCGCGGAACGACCAGCCAGGAGATCGTGCAGATGGCCCGCGATGCCGGGGCGGCGCGCGTGTACTTCGCCTCGTCCGCGCCGCCGGTGCGTTTTCCCAATGTCTACGGCATCGACATGCCGACCCGCGCCGAACTCATCGCCAGTTCGCGCAGCGAACCCGAGATCCAGGGCGCGATCGGCGCCGACGCGCTCATTTTCCAGGAGCTCGACGATCTCAAGCGCGCGGTGCGCGACTGCAATCCGGCGCTGCGCCGCTTCGAAGCCTCGTGTTTCGACGGCGATTACGTGACCGGGGACGTGAGCCCCGCCTATCTCGACCGCCTCGAGCGAGCCCGCCTGATGCCCGCGACGGTGGAGGGTTCGGGACTGTCGCAACTGAGCCTCGCGATCGAGGGAAGCGAGAACTGAACGGCCGCCGCTTGGTACGGCGTCCTGCGCTAGGGGAACGGGCATGACCGAGGTTTCCGACGACATCACACTGGGCGAGTTGGTGTCCCGCTCCGCCCGGGCGCTGGCCCATGCCGGTCTCGAGCACCGCATCGACATCTACCGCGACGTCGAGGTCGACGATCCGGCGGTCTCGCGCATGCTCGGGCAGCGGCACACGGTGCGGATACGGATCAAGATCACCGCGGCCAGCCTGCTCTTCGATGCGCAGGAAAAGGAGGCGCTCTCGGCCACCAACGAAGCGCTGTTCCACGAGCGCCAGGCCTGAGCGCGCAGGCGCGCGGCGGCCTTTTGGGGCATTCTTTTTCGCGTTCTGCGCAACGATCCGGCCCTCTTCCCGCTTGCGGCCGTACGATTTCCCCGTCATGTCGGACGAGTCCTCCATTGCCGAAATCAGTGCCTCGGACGGTGCGCGGCCCGATGCGCTCGCGCCCGGTGCGTGGTTCTGGCAGGCGCAGGCCAGGGACCGGGTGTGGGTGCGCCTGCTGCTCGTTCCGGGCAGCAAGATCGACGTCGGCATCTGGTGGAACCGGCTGGCGCGCAACGCCGACGTGCAGCTCGTCTTCGGGCTCTACGGCGACTCGGTCGAACTCGGATGCCTCACCGGCAACGGTTTCGATGCGCCGGGATTTCATCGCCTGGGCTTTGGCACCTTCGCGGTGAACATCGCCGTTCAGGCGCTGCAGGCCGCTTGCCCCCCCTCGGTGGCCGTTGCAGGGGTGCTCTCCAACACCACCGAGGCGGGGCTTGCGCTCGAGCAGCGGGCGCCGCTGGAGGCCAATCGACGCGCGTTCTGGCGCCGCTTCGGGCTCGAGGTGGTCACGCGGGGCGAGCCGCCGCTCGACTATCTGCGCGGCCGGGTTGGCGCCCTGCACGTGGTCGCCACCGGCACGGTAGCCGGCCAGTTCCCCCGTTGCATTGCCTTGCGCGAATTCGTCCGCGAGCGACCCGCGGGCTGGTAGCTCAGGGAGCGAGCGCGGAGAGGACCTGCGCTCCTAGGGCGCCGGTCCCGGCAAAGAGCGCGGACCATTGGGTCCCGTCCCAGGCCAGTCCCTGCTGGTCTCCCAGAAACAGCGCGTTGCCGGTTGCGCCGGACTGCTGGTCCGCCGGCGGCGCGCTATTGAGATCGAAGGGCCCGTAGAGGCGCGTTTCGGTCCAGCTCTTGCCGCCGTCGGCGGATTGGCGCAGCCACAGGCTGGTGCTCAGAATGCTCGAGCCGGGCACGTAATCGCGAAAGTCGTAGTACGTCACGGCGATGCGTCCGCCCGGGCCAAAATGCACGCTGGGGTCGAAGGCGGCCACCGCGGCGACCGCGTTGACTTGCACGGGCGCGGTCCACGTCGCGCCGCTGTCGGCCGAGAGCGACAGCGCGATGCCATCGCGGGCGCCGCCGGAGAAGGCGCTCTCCTGCCACACCGCGGCCAGGGTGCCGACGGCGGAGTCGACGGCGGTCTGCGCCATGTACCGGCTGTCGCGGATCGGCGGCCCGCCGGCGATCGGATTGGTCGTGCCGACCGGTTCCATGTTCGCGATGGGCACGGCCGTGCCGGTGGCCGGCCAGGTGCTGCCGTGATCGGTCGAGCGGATGGCCATCAGCTGTCCAAAAAAGCCGTTGGGTTGTGTGAAGATGTCGACGACGGAGCCGTCGGGCAGCACCAGGGGCTGGTTGTTGAAGGTCTGGTTGCCCGCCCCCGGATCGTAGATGACGCGCGCCGCATCCCAGGTGAGACCCCCGTCGGCCGAATGTGCCAGCCAGGTCGGCATCGAAGCGGCGGGGTCGCTGCTGAGGCGGTCCCAGACCAGGTACACGTGTGCGCTGGCGGGGTCGGCCGCGATGGCGTCGCGGTCGTTGAAGTAGAACGGGCCGTTCGCGCCGCCCGCATCGGCAATCACCGCAAGGGGCGCCTGCCAGGTGCTCCCGCCATCGAGCGAACGCGCCACCAGCACCGCGCTGGTGCCGCCGCTTGCCAGGTACCCGCCCGCAGAGAAGGCCAGGGCGCTCGCCAGGAGCAGCGGGCCGGCGCCCACGGCGACGCTGATCGAGGGATCCGAAGCGCGGTCGTAGCCTGCACCGGGACCGGCGCTGGCCCCGCAGGCAGAAAACGGCAGGGCCTGCGCCGCGCCCCAGCTCGATCCGCCATCGGCGGATCGGGCGAACTCGATCGCGCGCGCGCCGACGGCGTTCCACCGATCCTGCTCCCAGACGCCAAAGAGCTGGCCCGCGCCAGCGGCGAGCTGCGGCTGCACGGCGGAATCGGGCCTGAAGGCGGCACCCGCGATGCCCGCCGCCGTGCCACACGAGGCCGACAGCGCGCCGGCCATCGAAACCTGGATGGGGCCGCTGCGCGCGGCCGGGGCGGAGGAACTGCCGCCGCCGCAGGCGGCGAGCAGCAGCGGCGCGGCGAGCAACGCCGCCGCCCGCCGCATCGAGCTTCCCGGCGCAGTTCGCATCGGCGCAATTTTGCGGCATCGGCGCGCCGACGACATCGCCCGGGGGCGTACGCGCCCATCGGGCAAACGGCTGGCCGCTTCCGGGCCACCGCTGCCGCCGGGCAGCCCGATGCCGCCGGCCCGGCGGACGGGCGATGGCTTTTGCGGCCGCGCCGCGCGTGCTAGTGTTGATCGGTCCGCCGCCCATGCGCTGACGAGGAAGAGCGTGCAACCTGGTGTAGAAGTCAACGTCGTCGCCCACGTCATCCAGCAGGCCGTGGCCCCCGTGTTCCTGCTCACCGGCGTGGGCGCCATACTGGGCGTGCTGACCAACCGCCTGTCGCGCATCATCGACCGGCTGCGCACGCTCGTTGCCCTGGAGCTTGCCCCGCACGGCGCGGCCGCGCCCGGCGAAAACCCGGCATATCGCAACGTCGCGCATCGGCGCGATGAAATGGCCATGCTCAGCCGGCGCCGCAGCTGGATCCACGGGGCCATCACGCTTTGCACGATATGCGCCCTGCTGGTTTGCGTGGTCATCGCAACGTTGTTCTTGGCCGCGGAATTGGGCACCGATCCCTCGCGCCTGGTCGGACTGCTCTTCGTCACGGCCATGTTCTCGCTCATCTGCGGGCTGCTGTGCTTTTTGCGCGAGATTTCGCTCGCGACCGAGCAATTCGAGGTGCGCTAGCCGCGGCGCTGACTCAGTCGGCCAGGCAGCGTTCGGACTGCTCCGCGGCCTGCTGCGCCGCCTCGATCGTGTTGGCGAGCAACATGGCGATGGTCATCGGCCCCACGCCGCCGGGCACCGGGGTGATCCAGGAGGCAACGGGGCGCACCGAGGCAAAATCGACGTCCCCGCACAAGGTGCCGTCGGCCAGGCGGTTGATCCCGACGTCGATCACCACCGCCCCGGGCTTGACCATCGCCCCGGTGATCATCGCTGGGCGGCCGATGGCCGCCACCAGGATGTCGGCCCGGCGGGTGTGAAAGCCAAGGTCGCGGGTTCGCGAATGGCACACGGTGACGGTCGCATCGGCCGCCAGCAGCAGCCGGGCCATGGGCCGGCCGACGATGTTGGAGCGGCCGACGATGACGGCCTCGCAGCCGCGCGGCTCGATGCCGGCGTTTTGGAGCAACACCATGACGCCCTTGGGCGTGCAGGGAACAAAGCGCGGGTTGCCCAGCGCCAAGGCGCCGACGTTCTCCGTGTGAAAACCGTCGACGTCCTTGTGCGCGGCAACCGCCGCCAGCACCGCCGCCTCGTCGTAGTGCGCCGGCAGCGGCAGCTGCACCAAAATTCCGTGTATGCGCGGGTCCCGGTTCAGGGCCTCGATGCGCTCGATCACCCGCGCCGGGTCGGTGCTGGCCGCAAGCACGATGTTTTCGGAGAACAGCCCGGCCTCATTGCACGCCGCCACCTTGTTGCGCACGTACACCTGCGAGGCGGGGTTCTCGCCCACGAGCAAGACCGCCAGGCCCGGGCGCTGTCCGCGGGCGGCCAGGGCGGCGACCTGCTCGCGAAATTGCGCGCGCAGGCGCTGCGCGATTGCCTTGCCATCGAGGATGCAAGCGGTCATGTTCTGCCTTCGGTTGGGAACGCCTCGAAGCGGCGCGCGGGCGGGCCGGCGCAAGCGGCCGCCGGCGGGCGGCAGTGGCCGCGTGGCGCCGCGCTTGCTTCAATCGGATAGCATGTGCGCCTGCGTCACGTTGCTCTCCGGCGGGACGCTGCTCGTGAGCCAGACGTTGCCGCCGATGGTCGATCCTCGCCCGATGGTGATCCGGCCCAAGATGGTGGCGCCGGCATAGATGATGACGTCGTCCTCCACGATGGGGTGGCGCGGGATCCCCTTGATGAGTTTGCCGTCGGCATCGGCGGGGAAACGCTTGGCGCCCAGCGTCACGGCCTGGTAGAGGCGAACGCGTTCGCCGACGATGGACGTCTCGCCGATGACCACGCCGGTGCCGTGATCGATGAAAAAGCTCGCGCCGATCCTCGCGCCGGGATGGATGTCGACACCCGTGCGCGTGTGGGCGATCTCGCAGATCAGGCGCGCGATCAGGCGCGCGCCGAGCTGGTGCAGCGCATGGGCGAAGCGATAGAGCATGATCGCCGTCGTGCCCGGGTAGCACAGCAAGATCTCCGAAATGCTCGAGGCGGCCGGATCCCCCTGGTAGGCCGCGTGCAGATCGCTCACGACCAGGGCGCGAATCGCCGGCAGCCGCGCCGCGAAGTCGCGGGTCATCTGGGCGGCCGTGTGGGCCAGATCGGCCTCGCTGGCCGTGGCCTGGGGATCGTCGAAGAGCAGGCCCCGGCGCAGTTGCTCGGACAAGACGATCAGCGCCAGGTTGAGCGTGTCGCCGACAAAAAAATCGATGCTCTCGTCGGTCAGGTCCGAACTGGCGTAGTGCGTCGGAAACAGCGCGGTGCGCAGCCGGTCAACGACCTCGGCGATGGTCTGGCGCGAGGGCAGTTCGCGGATCCGTCCCAGGTGCCGGACATGGTGCGTGACCTCGCGCGAGGTCCGCAGATCCGCAACGATCGACTTGAGATCCCAGAGCGGCTGCACGCCGCGCGCGCCGCGGATCGGTAGACCTTCTTTGCCCAATTTGCTGCTCCAAGCAATTGCCAGCGCCCCGCCGGGGGCCTTGCCGGAGATGTTACCGCAAGACTCCGCGACCCGAGGTCGGCGGCCGTGGCCCCAGGAGCCGCGCGCAGTGCCTAGCGCAGCTGCCGCAGCAAGAATCGCGCAGGGTCGACCGCCGCCGACAACGGGGCCTCGATCGGCGCCGGCTCGCCTTCGATGAGGCAGGCCAGGTGCTCGCCGAGCAGCGGCGCGAGGGACAGGCCGCGCGAGCCCAGGGCGCTCAGGCAATAGAGCCCGGGCAGGCGCGGCAGATCCGCCAGGTGCGCGCCGCGGTAAAGCGCGGCCTGCGCAAGGATTGCGGCCTCCTCGGGCAGCGCGCCGGCCAGCGGCAGACGGTCCCGGGAAACGCAGCGCCAGCCGCAGAACGCACCGGCGATTTGGGCCGCGGGCGGCTCGACCAGCAGCTGCGGCAGGCGCGCCAGATTGCTCGCGTGCTCGCCGGCGCTGCTCGCGGCGGGGGCCCCGCAGGCCAGGCTGCACCCGGGCGGGCCGCCCGCATCGTGCAGGAGCGCCTGCGCGGGCTGCGGTTCGTACGTCGCGCCCACGGCCGCGGCGCCCAGCAGCGGCGGGACCAGGTAGCCATCGCCGCTGAGGCCGGCGCGCAATCGGGCAAGGGCGGGGGGCTGCAGCAGCGAGATGCGACCCCCGACGAGCTGCATCGGGGCATGGCGCAGGCGCAGCAGCCCCGCCATGTCGCTGGCATTAGCCAAGACCAGCACGGGTGCCTCGTGCACGCGTCCGCGGCGGTCGCCAACGCGCCAGCCGCCCGCGCTGCGCTCAAGCTGCCGGACGTCGAAGTCGAAGTGCACTGCCAGCGGGGCCGGGGCCGCACCGGGGTGGGCGGCCTCGAGCAAGGCGCGGCACCATCGGGCCGATGCCACGACGGCGCCGCGGGCAAACCAGGTGCCGCCGTGGCGGGGGGCCAGGCCCAGCCGCGTGCCCGCCTGGTGCGCATCGAGGTAGGCGGCGAACTCGGCGGGCCAATGCTGCTGCGCCAGGCGCTCGGCGACTGCGCGCGCCTGGCGCGCGCTGCCGGCCTGCTGAAAAACGCCGCACGGCGTCCACAGCGGCACGGGCACGGGTCCGGTCACGCCTGCTTCGAGGCGCTGCAACAGCGCCAGGCTGAAGAGAAAGCCGCTGCGCGACAGGCGCGAGGCCCGGTTGTCGTCGGCGCTCAGCAGCGGGTGGAGCAGGCCCGCCGGCAGGCCGGAGGCGCCGCGGGCCAGATCGCCGGCGCGCTCGAGCAGCGTCACTCGCCAGCCGCGCCGGCGCAGCGCATACGCGCTCGAGCACCCGGCCAGGCCCGCACCGACCACGATCGCGTGGCGCTCGCCCTCGTAGGGCTGCGGCGGCTCGTGGCGGCGCAGCTTCCAGCGCGGCGCAAAGCGCGCGCCCAGCATCTCGCGCTTGCTGCCGAAACCGGGTTGGCGCTGCACTTCGAAGCCGTTGCCGGCCAGCGCCTCGCGCACGGTGCGCGCACAGGTATACGTGGCCGCGGTCGCCCCGGGGCGGGCAAGGCGCGCGAGCGCTCGCAGCAGGCGCGGGTCCCACATGCGCGGATTGCGCTCCGGGGCAAAGCCGTCGAGGTAAAACGCGTCGGCGCCGAGCTGCAGCTGCGGCGCGAGCTCGAGCGCATCGCCCAGCGCCAGGGTCAGCGTCAGGGCCCCGTCCTCGAACTCGAGGCGGTGCAGGCCCGCTACGGGCAACGGCCAGCGCGCGGCGAGCTGGCGGCGCAGCTCGCTGGGCGGATCGCCGTGCGAGTCGGGCGGGGTTGGCGTGCCCGGCTGCAGGTCCTGCGCCCGCAGGGGATGGCGCTCGATGGATACGAAATGCAGCCGCCGGGGCCGGTCGGCGTCCTCGCGCCAGGCCTGCCAGGTCGCGAGAAAGTTGGTCCCCAGGCCGAAGCCCGTCTCGACAATGACGAACTGCGGCCGCCCGCTCCAGCGCTGCGGGAGGCCGTTGCCGGCGAGAAAAACGTGGCGTGCCTGCGCCAGCGCCCCGTCGCGGCTCGCATACACGTCGGCATAGCGCTGGCTGTACGGATGTCCGTTCGGGTCGAATTCCAGCGTTTGCGGCTCCAGGCGATTCATGTCGGCGACGGCTCCGGCGCGGCCGGCAGGGCCGCTGGCCTCTCAGTGTAAAGTTCGCTCATGCAGATCACGGTTCTTCCGGTGACGATGTTTGCCCAGAACTGCGCGATCCTGGGCTGCGAGAGCACGCGCGAGGCAGCCATCGTCGACCCGGGCGGGGACCTGGAGCGCATCGTCGCGCAGCTCGGCGCGCTGGCGCTGGTGCCCAGGAAGATCCTGCTCACCCACGGGCACCTCGACCATTGCGCGGGCGCACCCGAACTGGCGCGGCGCCTGGGCATTCCGATCGAGGGCCCGCAGGAGGCCGATGCGTTCTGGATCAACCGGCTGCCCGATGCGGCCCGGCAATTTGGCTTTGGCCCCGCGCAGGCCTTCACGCCGGACCGCTGGCTGCACGATGGCGACACGGTGAGCTTTGGCCGCCAGACGATGCAGGTGATGCACTGTCCGGGGCACACGCCGGGGCACGTCGTCTTCTTCCATGCGGGCGATCGCCTGGCCATCGTCGGCGACGTGCTCTTTGCCGGATCCATCGGCCGCACCGACTTGCCGCGCGGGGACCTCGGGCAGCTGCTGGCATCGATCCGCAACAAGCTCTGGCCGCTGGGCAGCGACGTGACCTTCCTGCCGGGGCACGGCCCGATATCGACCTTCGGCGCGGAGCGGCGCAGCAACCCCTTCGTCGGCGACCAGGCCCTGGCACGGTAGGCGTAGGCGATGGCCCGCGGGCCCGGAGCCCGACTCAGTGCGTGGCGCCGAGCACCGCCGGCGCGTCCGGGCTCCACCAGCCGCCGCCCAGCGCGGCGTACAGGGCCACGGTGTCCTGCAGTCGCTGGGTGACGGCGCCGACGTAGCCCAGGCGCGCCTGCTGGTACTGTGCGTCGGCCGCCAGCAGGTCCAGATAGCCGGCCGTGCCGGCCTCGTAATTGGCGCGCGTGAGCTTCTCGCTCTGGGAGGCGGCCGCCAGCGCATCGACCTGGGCGCGCAGCGCCTGGGCGTCGTGCTCGAGAGCCCGCATGGCGTCGGCGACCTGCTCCAGGGCCGTGAGCACGGTCTGCTCGTATTGCGCCAGCGAGGCGTCATAGGCATCGATCGCCGCCTTGCGCGTGTACCACTGGCTGCCGCCGCTGAAGATCGATCCGGCCAGATCCGCCTGGGCGCTCCAGTACTGGGTGCCGGTGCGCAGGATGTGCGAGATCATGTTGTGGGCGGCGCCCAATGTCCCGCCCAGGGTCAGGCTGGGGAACAGGTCCGCGGTCGCAATGCCGATCTGCGCGCTGGCCTGATGCAAGGCCGCCTCGGCCGCGAGGATGTCGGGCCGGTGCCGCGCCAGGGTCGAAGGCAGGGAATCGGGCAGCTCCGCGGGCAGGGCGATCTGCTCCAAGGGGATCGGCGGCGCCGCGAACTCGGCCGGCGTCCGTCCGCAAAGCTGCGCCAGCAGATTTTCGCTCTGGTCGAGGCGCTGTTCCAGCGCCGCGACCGAGGCCGCGCTCGCGGCCTGCTGCACCTTGAGCACGAGCACGTCGGCGTACGCTCCCGTACCCACATCGTAACGGGTCTGCGCCAGGCGGATCTGCTCGCCCAGCATGCCGATGATGGACAGGGTCGCCTCGCGCTGCGCCTGGTAGCCCGCGCGGGCGATCCCGGTGTTGACGACGTTGGCGGTCAGGCTGAGGTAGGCTGCCAGCGTGCCGTAGCGCTGCTCGTCGACCACCGCCCCGAGCGCCTCGACGGTGCGCCGCTGGCCGCCGAACAGGTCCGGCACGTAGCTCACGCTGGCGCTTAGCGTGGCGAGGTTGTAGGGGCCGACGGCGCTCAGCCCGTGGCCCAGCGGCGGCGGCAGGTTGATGATGGAAACCTCGCGCGAGGCCAGCGCGCTGGCGCCGATCTGCGGAAAGAACACCCCGTAGCCCGCGCGCAGGCTGTCCTGGCTCTGGCGCAAGGTGGCCTGCGCCGCTTTGAGGCTCGGACTGGCCTCGAGGGCCTGCGCCACCAGGGTGTCGAGCTCCTTGGATTCGAAGCGCAGCCACCACCTGGCGGGCAGATCGGCCGCCCGGTCGAAATGCTGGCCGTGTCCGTCGGCCTCCAGCGGCCCGGGCGGCCGGCTCTTTGGCAGCACGCTGTCGCCCGCCGGCGGCTCGGGCCGGTGAAAGTCCGGGCCCAGGGCGCAGCCGGCCAGGGCGGCGCAGCTTGCGAGCAGCAGCGCGGCGCGTCTCATCGCGGTCCGCCTAGCGGCCAATGTAGACATCGACCAGCTGCCCCGGGTAGACCCGCTGGGTGTCGGCTGCCTTGAACCGGAAGATGACCGGCAGCACGCGCAGATCGACGCGCTCCTGGCGCTCGTCGGACAGGGAGATCTTGGGCGAGACGTAGGGTTCGACGCGGACGAATTCCAGCGGCACGCTGGTCCTCGTGCCGCGGATGAACATTTGCGCCTTGATCGCGCCGGGCGCGTTCATGCGCGGTATGAGAATCTCGTCGACGTAGCAGCGCACGTTGAGGGTCTCGGGGGAGCTGCCGAACACGACCAGCGGGTCGTTTGCCGCCTGGGTGTAGGTGTTGTACGTGCCTTGCGGCGCCACGTAGCTGCCCACGGTGACGTTGATCGTCAAGATGGTGCCGTCCGCCGGCGCGCGCAGCGTGTATTTGGAGAGCAGCGCGCGGGCCGACTGCCCCGCCTTGAGCAGCGACTGGTACTGCGCCTCCTGGTTGCGCACGTCGAACTGCCAGGCGCCGGCGCGCGTGAGTTCAAGCTGGCGCTCGGCGGTCACGCGGTTGGCGTCGGCCACCAGCCAGGCGTTGTGCGCCGTGTCCAGGGTGTCGCGGCTCACCGCGTGCGGATCGACGTCGAAGGCATGCTGCTGCTTTTCGTAGGTGTCGTGGGCCTGCTTGGCGCTGGCCTCGGCCGCGGCCAGCTGCGCCTGCACGACGACGAGCGTCTCCGGCCGCGGCTGCGCCTTGAGTTCCTCGAGCAGGGCGCGGGCGGCCTGCGCCTGGGCCTCGAGCTGTTCGGTGGTCGCGCGCTGCACGCGCTCGTCGAGCTGCAGCAGCGGATCGCCGCGCTTGACCGCCTGGGCCGCGTGCACGGCAACCTCGGTGACCGTCCCGCTCACCTCGGGGTAGACGTTGATGTTGGAGCCGTGCGGCTGGTCGCTCTCGATGATGCCGTTGGCGTAGATGCCCTCGGCATACGGGTTGGGCGCCGGGTCGAAGACCGGCGTCTGCGGTGGCTCCCGGTGGCTCGAGATGGTCGCGCCGACGATGCCGGCCACGAGGCCGATCCCCGCCAGCGCGAAGATGACCTTAGTCCCCGACAATTGAATCGCCATCTTCCACACCTTTCAGTTGCCCGTCTTCCATTCGCAAAATGCGGTGCGCGTACTCGTAGATGCGCGCATCGTGGGTGACGATCACGATGCAGCGCTTGTCGGTAAGGACTTCGTGGCGCACGAAGTGAACGATGGCCTTGCCCGTGTCCCCGTCCAGGGACGCGGTGGGCTCGTCGAAGATCAGCACGTCGGGCTGGCTGACGATCGCGCGGGCAATGGCCACGCGCTGCTGCTCGCCGCCCGATAGCTTCCTCGGGGGAAGATGCGCGCGGTCTTCCAGGCCGACCACTTTGAGGTAGCGCTTCGCCTCGGACAGGGCCTCGCTCCAGCTGCGCTTTTGCAGAATCAGCGGGATGGCCACGTTCTCGGCCGTCGTCAGGCGCGGAAACAGGTGATAGTCCTGGAAGACGAAGCCGATGGTGTGCAGCCGGAACCCGGCGATGTCGTCGGCGGACATGTTCCAGATCTGCTCCCCCTTGACCTGGACCGTGCCCGCATTCGGGCGCAGGATGCCGGAGATGACGCTGAGCAGCGTGGTCTTGCCGCTGCCGGAAGGTCCAACGATGTACAGCATCTCGCCAAAGCGCGCCTCGAAACTCACGTTCTTGAGCGCCTGCGTGCGCGCCTCGCCTTCGCCGAAATACTTGTCGATGCCGCGCGCCACGATCGCATCCTTGGCGCCGACCGGCAGGCCGGCGTGCGCGACGCTTTGCTGGGCGATGCCGTCGAGCGTCATGGCTAGCCCCGGAAGATGTCGAAGGGCTCGATGCGCAGCACCCGGCGCACCCCGATGTAGCTCGAGATGGCGACGATGATGATCACCATCACGAGCGCGATGCCCAGGCTGGGAAAGGTGACGATGGCGGCGTAGTCCGGCAGCCGCGCCTTGGCCAGCGCGATCAGGCCCGTGCACAGGCCGATGCCCAGGCCATAGCCGGTCAGGGCGGTGAAGGTGGACTGGAACAGGATCATCGCCACGAGTTCATTGCCCTTGGCGCCGATCGCCTTCAGGGCGCCGAAGCGCTCCAGGTTCTCGATGATGAAGGTGTAGAAGGTCTGACCCGAGATCGACAGGCCGACGATGAAGCTGACCATGGTCATGATCAGGATGTTCATGCCCAGGCCGGTGTGGAATTCGTAAAATCGCGAGGTGTTGTCGATGAACTCCTGCTCGGTGAGCGCGAGGTAGCCCAGGCGTGTGACCTCCTGCTTGATGTGCGGCACGTCGGCCGGGCTCTTGGGCTCGACCAGCACGTAGGAGGTCGTGAACTGGGTCTGCGGCAGGTACTGGATCGCCCGGTTGTAGGTGGTGTAGAGGGTCGGGATGCCGAAGAGCCCGCTGATGGTCACCTTGGCGATGCCGACGATCACGGCCCGGTTGTTGTTGATTTCGAACTCCGCACCCATTGCGGGGTTCTGCAGCTTCACGTAATCGGCATCGCGCACGACGATGAAGCCATTCTCGGCATAGATGTCCTCGATGCTGCCCTTGAGCAGCTTCGGCCGGCCGAACAGGCTCGAATCGTCCAGGCCCAGGATGCTGGCCGCCTGGAAGCTGCCGTCCTTGAGCTTGACCTGGCCCACCCCGGAGTACAGGGGCACGGCGTAGCGCACGCCGCTCATGCTGCGCACGGCGTCGAGCACGAAATCGGGCATCGGGATGCTGTTGGCGGGCGTGTTCACCGCCGGGTCCATCACCCATACCTTCGCGCCGACGTTGATGACCGTCGAAGACGAGCGCTGCAGTACGCCGGCGAACATCGACATCATCATCACGATCAAAAACACCGCAAAAGTGATGCCCAGCAGCAGCGCGGCGAACTTGGTGCGGTCGTTCACCAGCAGCTTGTAGGCCAGCAGCGTTTCGCCGGTGAATGCTTTGAGCTGCATCGGGAAGGAGCGTCGGTTTGCCCGGATCTGGGAGCACCGGCGCAAGCGCGCGATGCAGCCAAGGCGCTTAAGGCTACCGCAAAAGACGTCCGCGGTTTTGCGGTGCATCAATGGGTAACCAGCACGCTTACACTTCGTTACCGGCAAGCGGCGAAGGCCGGGGCCGAACGTCTTGCAGGCGGGTCCAACGAGGAATGAGCGCAATGAATGGGGCGGCCATGGCCGCGGGCGGGGCAACGGTGCATGGCATGGAGGCCGTGGACGCGGCGCCGGATTGGCCGCGCCTGCAGCAAGGTGAGCTCGAGGAGCTCGCCGAGGAGCTGCCGTTGCTGCAAGGGGCCCAGCGGCCGCTGTGGCATAGCCCGCGTCCCTTCGGCGCCGCGGCCCGCGTGCGCAGCGCGCACGGCGAGTTCTTCGTCAAACGCCACGACGCGCGCGTGCGCGACGTGGCGGGTCTGCTGGAGGAACACCGTTTTGCGCACCACCTTCGCTCGCGGGGCCTTGCCGTTCCGCGGATCCTCCCCGGCCGCGACGGCGCCACGGCGCTGGCCAGGGGAGGCTGGACCTACGAGGTGCACGAGCTCGCCGCGGGGGTGGACCTGTACCGGGACGCGCACTCCTGGACGCCGGTGCACGGCGCCGCGCATGCGCACGCGCTGGGGCGCGCCCTGGCGCAACTGCACCGGGCCGCGGCCGGATACGAGGCGCCGGCGCGTCCGGTGAGGCCGCTGATGGCGGGCTTCGATATCGTGGGTTCGGCCGACCTGGCCGCGGGCCTGGAGCGATTCGTCAACGACCGGCCGGCGGTGGCGGCGTTCCTGGGCGCATCGGATTGGCGCGAGCGCGTGCTCGAGGCGCTCGGTCCCGCCCACTGCCTTTTACTCCCCCACCTGCCGGCACTCCAGCCCCTGTGGGTCCACAACGACTGGCATGCTTCCAACGCATTCTGGACGAATCGCGGCGCCCATGCTCAGGTGCAGTCGTTCATCGATTTTGGCTTGAGCAACCGCGGCGTTGCCGTGGCCGATCTGGCCACGGCGCTCGAACGCAATACCATCGCCTGGCTCGAGTTGGGCGAGGGCGCCGCGCAGCCGGGTGCGGCCATCGGCTCCGCGCCGCTGGCCCAGGCGCTGCTTGCGGGTTATTGCGCGGTGCGCCCGCTCGATGCGGCCGAGCGCGCCGCGCTGCCGCTGCTGATGTCGCTGGCGCACGTCGAATATGCCCTCTCGGAGGTGGACTACTTTGCCGGTGTCGTGAGCAATGCCCTCAACGCCGCGCTGGCCTATCCGCGGTTCCTGCTCGGCCACGTGCACTGGTTCGAGGGGCGTCACGGCCGCGAATACCTGGCTGCGCTGCGCCGCGCGCTGCACGGCGACGGCGGGCAGGATCCGGCGCGGACCGGGGGAGCGTGAACTTGGAGCCGCTGGAAATTCTCGCCGTGGCCCTGAGCGTCGCCGCCGTCTGGTGGACGACGGTGCGCAACCGCCTGTGCTGGCCGGTGGGCCTGCTGTCGGTACTGCTGTACGGCTGGATCTTCTATGGTGCCAAGCTGTACTCCGACGCGCTGCTGCAGCTCGTGTTCGCGGCGTTGCAATGCTATGGCTGGTGGCAATGGCGCATGGCCCCGGCGCCGTTGCGCCTACCGCAGGTGCGCCGCCCGAAGGGCCGGGATCTGGCGCTGGGCGTGCTGCTAGGCGCAATGGGTGCGCTCGCTCTGGGCGCGCTCATGGCGCACTACACCGACGCGGCGCTGCCTTGGCTCGATGCCGCGCTGACGGCCTTTAGCCTGGTCGCGCAGTACTGGATGGCGCGCCTGTACCGGGCCAACTGGCTGCTGTGGATTTTGGTCGATCTGGTTTACGTCGGGCTCTACGTCGTGCGCCACCTGCCGCTCACGGCTGTGCTCTACGCGGGCTTCGTGCTGCTGGCGGTGCTGGGCTGGCGCCAGTGGGGCCGAACCGAACGCGAGCGCCCGGCCATACAGGCGGCCGCTGCCTGAGCGCGCCGCGCCAGGCCAAGTCCGCCGACCCCGCTAGCTCTGCCGCGCCAGCTCCTCGGCGCGCATGCCGAGGCGATCGAGCAGGTCGCGATCCTGCCTGGTTTGCGCATTGCAGGTGGTCAGCAGACGGTCGCCGTAGAAGATCGAGTTGGCGCCGGCCAAGAACGCCAGCGCCTGCGTCGCATCGCCCATGTGCTCGCGCCCTGCCGACAGCCGCACCATGGCCCGGGGCATGGTGATGCGCGCTACGGCGATGGTGCGGATGAATTCGATCGGATCGAGCGGCGCCATGTTCGCCAGGGGCGTGCCCTCGATCGGCACCAGCTGGTTGATCGGTACCGATTCGGGATAGGGCTCGAGATTGGCCAGCTGGGCGATCAGCCCGGCGCGGTGGCGGCGCGACTCGCCCATGCCCAGGATGCCGCCGCAGCAGACCTTGATCCCGGCGTCGCGAACATTGCGCAGGGTGTCGAGACGGTCCTGGTATACGCGGGTGGTGATGATGTGGCCGTAGAACTCCGGGTCGGTGTCGAGGTTATGGTTGTAGTAGTCCAGCCCGGCATCCTTGAGCTCGCGCGCCTGCTCGGGCTCGAGCATGCCCAGCGTCATGCACGTTTCCAGTCCCAGGGCCTTGACCTCGCGCACCATCTGGGTGAGCGCCGCAAGATGGCGCTGCTGCGGGCTGCGCCAGGCCGCCCCCATGCAAAAGCGGCCGGCGCCGGCCGCCTTGGCGGCCCGCGCCGCCGCGATGACCTCCTCGACCTCGAGCAGCTTGCCGGCTTTGAGATGGGAGTCGTGGTGGCTCGATTGCGAGCAGTACGCGCAGTCCTCGCTGCAGCCGCCGGTCTTGATCGACAGCAGCGTCG
>Ga0209415_10010238_pt1 | contig 15977 bp, 13 predicted proteins | sample PeaSoiSIISIP2007_FD_187696 | JGI IMG/M metagenome (GOLD analysis project Ga0209415, IMG submission 187696) | Peat soil microbial communities from Weissenstadt, Germany - SII-SIP-2007 (SPAdes) (version 2) | ecosystem: Environmental > Terrestrial > Soil > Wetlands > Peat | place: Germany...
AGGACAAGGTGGTGTCGACCGACTTCCGCGGCGAGGCCATGACCTCGGTGTTCGATGCAGACGCCGGCATCGCGCTCGACAAGACCTTCGTCAAGGTCGTCGCCTGGTACGACAACGAGTGGGGCTACTCGAACAAGGTGCTCGAGATGGTGCGGGTTGTGGGTCGCTGAAGAGAGCGCGAGGAACCAGATCGTGAAAGTGCTCCGTTTTACCGACATTGCGAGCAAAGGCTTGGCAGAGGGCAAGCGCGTATTCATCCGCGCTGACCTCAACGTGCCGCTGGATTTTTCCGCCGCGGGTGGCGGCCGTATTACCGAGGACACGCGCGTCCGCGCCTCGGTGCCCTGCATCCGGATGGCGCTCGATGCGGGCGCCGCCGTGATGGTTACCTCGCACCTGGGCCGCCCGACCGAAGGCGAATTCAAGCCCGAGGATTCGCTTCAGCCCGTGGCGCGGCGTCTCTCCGAACTGCTCGGCCGCGACGTGCCGCTGGTGTCGAATTGGGTGGACGGCGTCGTTGTGAAGCCCGGCCAGGTGGTGCTGCTCGAAAACTGTCGCCTCAACAAAGGCGAAAAGAAGAACGACGAAGCACTATCACGGAAGATGGCCGCGCTCTGCGATATCTTCGTGCACGACGCTTTCGGCACCGCGCATCGCGCCGAGGCCAGCACCTATGGCATCGCTCAGTTCGCGCCCGTGGCATGCGCCGGCCCGCTGTTGGCTGCGGAAATCGATGCGATCACGAAGGCGCTCAGCGCGCCGAAGCGCCCGCTCGTGGCCATCGTAGCGGGCAGCAAGGTCAGCACCAAGCTCACCATCCTGCGCAGCTTATCGTCCAAGGTCGATGGACTGATCGTGGGCGGCGGCATCGCCAACACCTTCATGCTGGCCGTGGGCCTGCCGATCGGCAAGAGCCTGGCCGAGCCCAATCTGATCAATGAGGCCAAGGGCGTCATCGAGGCGATGCGGGCGCGAGGCGCCGAGGTGCCTATTCCCGTCGACGTGGTCACCGCCAAGAGCTTTGCCGCCGATGCACCGGCCACCGTCAAGGCCCCCACCGAGGTGGCCGGCGACGACTTGATCCTCGACATCGGCCCGAAGACAGCGGCCCAGCTGGCCGGAAAGCTCAAAGCTGCGGGAACGATCGTCTGGAACGGCCCCGTGGGCGTGTTCGAATTCGACGCCTTCGCGCACGGCACCGAGACACTGGCGCGCGCAATCGCCGCCAGTAGTGCCTTCAGCATTGCCGGTGGCGGCGACACGCTGGCGGCCATTGCGAAGTACGGCATCGAAAAGGATGTCGGCTATATCTCCACCGGCGGAGGCGCTTTCCTCGAGATACTCGAGGGCAAGACCTTGCCCGCGTTGCAAATCCTGGCGCAGCGCGCCGGACCCTAATTACCTTAAAACGAGAGACCCACCATGCCCCTGATCTCATTGCGCCAACTACTCGACCACGCCGCCGAAAACAACTACGGTGTGCCCGCATTCAACGTCAACAACATGGAGCAAATGCAGGCCATCCTGCAGGCCGCCGAAGCCTGCAATGCGCCCGTGATCCTGCAGGCGAGCGCCGGCGCACGCAAGTATGCCGGCGAGCCGTTCCTGCGCAAGATGGTCGAAGCCGCGCTCGAGACCTATCCGACACTGCCGATCTGCCTGCACCAGGACCATGGCGCGTCGCCGGCGGTCGCCGTGCAGGCGATCCGCAGCGGATTCTCGAGCGTCATGATGGACGGCTCGCTGCTGGAAGACCAGAAGACGCCGGCGAGCTACGACTACAACGTGAACGTCACGCGCAAGGTCGTGGATATGTCGCATGCGGTAGGAGTCAGCGTCGAAGGCGAACTCGGTTGCCTGGGCTCGCTCGAGACCGGCGCGGCCGGCGAGGAGGACGGTGTCGGCGCCGATTGCCACCTCGACCATTCGCAGATGCTGACCGACCCCGACCAGGCCGCCGATTTTGTGCAGCGTACCGACGTCGATGCGCTTGCGATCGCGATCGGCACGAGTCACGGTGCCTACAAGTTCAGCCGCCAGCCCACGGGTGACATCCTCGATATCGCGCGAATTGGCGCCATCCATGCGCGTTGTCCGAACACGCATCTGGTGATGCACGGCAGTTCCAGCGTGCCGCAGGAATGGCTCGAGACGATTCGCAAATTCGGTGGTGAAATCAAGGAGACCTACGGGGTTCCGGTCGCAGAGATCCAGCGCGGCATCAAGAGCGGCGTACGCAAGATCAACATCGACACCGATATCCGCCTGGCGATGACCGGCGCGATGCGCAAGGTGATGTTCCAGAAGCCCGACGAGTTCGATCCGCGCGCGTTCCTGAAGGCCGGCACCGCCGCTGCGCGCGACGTCGTTAAGCAACGCTTTGAAGCCTTTGGCTGCGCGGGCCAGGCTTCGAAGATCAAGGTACTGCCGCTCACGGCCATGGCGGAAGCCTACGCACGCAAGGGCGCCGTATTGCGGAAGGCCAGCTGATATTCCAGGGGGGCCGTCGCAACTGCCAACTTGCGATCATCGCGCCCGGCTTTTCAGCAGCGGCGCGGGGCGGCATGCGAAATGTATGGAAACGCACGGACGCCGCCCCGGCCGATCGTTTATGTTGCGCTCGTTCGATCCAAACTCATGCGCATAAGCGACGGAGACGATTAATGAAGACGAAGACTGTGTATCTGGCCATCGCACTGCTCGGCGCATCTGGCGTTGCGGTCGCGCGCGATGGTGGTAGAGGCGGCCCGGACTATCGCACCGGGTTCTATAGACAGGACGAAGCCAAGTTGGCGGCAACGTCAGTCCAGGCGCCTGAGATCGACCCGGCATCCTGGGTTGCCGCGTTGACGCTCCTAGGCGGCGGACTGATCGTCATGCGCGGTCGGCGCACGAAGGACCCGCTAGCCTGAGGCCCAAACGCCCAATTTGAACTCGCCGATCTTCCCGCATGGCGGCAGACGGCGGGCTCGCATTGGCAAGAACCGCATTAGCGAACGTCTTTTCCCTCGTCGCGCCAGCCGCCGCCGAGCGCCTTGAACACGGCGATTTGGTCTTGCACCAAGCCGGCATCGGATGCGGCAACCGCGCCGTCGATCGCGACCACCGATTGGTCCGTGGTCAGCAAATCCAGATTGCTCAAAGAACCGGCGAGGAATTGATCGTGCGTCATACGGAAGGCCGCATGCAGCTTGTCCTGGGCATCGCCGAGCGATTGCCGAGTGTCGAGCGCCGCACTGTAGATCGCCAGAGCCTGCTCGGTATCTTTGAGCGCGGTGAGTACCACCGCATCGAATGACGCCAGTGCGGCGGCTTCTGCGGCCCGGGCTTGGCGCACGCGGGCGCGCGGTCCAGCCATATTGGGAAATGACCAGCTGATCGAAGGCCCAAGCCCGTAGGTACGACCGATATTGCTGTTGAGCTGCGACACCTCTGAGGCGGCGCCGCCGTAGAGTCCGACGAGCCGAATCGTCGGATAGAGATCCGCGGTCGCTACACCGACCTCGGCCGTCGCGGCCGCAAGTCGCCGCTCGGCCTGGCGCACGTCGGGACGCCGTTTGATCAGTGCCGACCCATCGCCGACCGGGATTAGTGCGACGAGGCGGGGTGGCGCGACGCATGCGTCCAGATCCTTCGGCGCCTCGGCGGGAGTGCGGCCGAGTAGTGCGGTCAGCTCGAACAGCGCGGCCCGCCGCTGGCCTTCGAGCATAGGAATATTCGCTTGAACCTGGCCGACCAAGGCCTGTACCCGCGCGACGTCGTAGACGGAATTCCCTCCGGCTTCATGGCGTTGCTCGGCGATATCGGCCTCGTGGGAGACGATATCGTGTGAATGGTGCGCTACCTCGAGTTGCTCTCCGAGCGCACAGATCGCCGCATATGCGCGTGCGGTTTCCGCGGCCACGACGACCTTGACACTGTCGCGGGCCGCAGCCACCGATTCCGCGTTGGCATTGGCGACCTCGATCGCGCGGTGCACGCGCCCGAACAGATCCACTTCGTACGCCGCCTGAATGATGTCTTCCCAGAGCCAAATCGTTTGCGGAGGATGCCCGCCCAGTTCGAGGATCTCATCCGTCACGGCATCGCGGCCGCGCAGACCGCCTGCAAACACCGCGGTCGATGGATAGCGATTGGCACGCGCCGCCGACAGCACCGCGCGAGCGGCGGAAAAATTTGCGTCGGCCGCGGCGAGCGTGCGGTTCGCCTTCAATGCTTCCTCGACGAGCGCGTCGAGTCGCGAGTCGTTGTAAAGCCGCCACCACGCATCCGGCGGCGGCGCCGGTGTCTCGACCGCCGCATTCAAAGACACGAGCGCTGCCTCTGCGCCCGACGGCAGCGCGGGTGCGTGATAATTGGGGCCCACTCGGCAGGCAGCGAGCGCGGTCGCGACGAGCACCGCCACGGCGAGGGTTCGGCGCGATCCAATCATGGCGGTTTCCGATTCACGGCGGATTCGATCCGCGAACGCGAAATAGCGGCACCGCGGATGCGGGTCCCTCGGGAGCGGCGCTACGATACACGACGATCAACAGCGCCACCGCGGTCAGCACACCGACGGCCACGAAACCATCGATGACCGCCTGGGTGGTGGCCGCCGCTCTCACGACATTTCCGAGTACCAGCTCGCCGCGCGAGGCGGCTGAGACAGGATCGATGACTTTGGTCGTTGCGGCGCCATAGGCCCTGAGTCGCGCGAGGACTTGCGGATCGCCGACCTGCAGGTGCTGCCCGAGAAAGTTCGAGGCCACCTGCTCGCGCACGCGAGTCAGCGTCGTTATGAACGCCGAGCCGATTTCTCCGCCCATGAGCCGTGCCGTTTGAAGCATGGCGCCGAATGTCAGCGCATCCTGGGGTCTCAGGTGAAGAACACCGAAGAATACGACGCCCGAAAGCGCAAAGCTTTGTCCTGCGGCCTGCAGGAAAGACGACGGCAGAAATTGGTAAGATCCCCAGAACGGCGTGAGCTTGTAAGCGACCATGAGGCAAGCGACGCTGATGAAGATGAATCCAATCGAGGACACGAGCCTCGCATCAGTTCGGCGCAGCATCAAAGCCGCCAGCGGACAGAGTATGAGTTGCGGCGCCGCGATCCAGAGCAGCGTGTCACCCACTTCCAGCGCGCGAAAGCCGCGCACCGAACCCAGGTACAACGGAATCAAATAGGCCGTGGCGAGGATCGTCAGGCGCAGAAACGCAATGAGCATGAACTGACTCGGCATCGGCGCGCCGAATACGACTTTGAGATTCAACAGCGGTCGAGCGGTGCGCGCCTCATGCACCAAAAAGGCGACAAGGAGCAAGGCGCCGGCCGACATCAAGCCCCAGATCAATCCCGAATTCAGCCAGTCGAGCCGATTGCCCTGATCGAGCGCCGCATAGATCAATGCCAGTCCAGTGCCACCCCCGAGAAGAGCAAACACATCGAGCGGCGGCCGTGTCGTGATCGGCTTGCTGGCAATACCACGATGCAGACACAGGGACATGAGCAAGGCCAGCGGCACGTTTTGCCAGAAGATCCACCGCCACGAGTGATGTTCGACATACCAGCCTTCGAGTGAGGCCGAAATATTGAGCGATAGCTCGAGGTTGAGCGCATAGATCGCGATGCCGAACGCCCAATACCTGGGCGGTGTATTGAGCAATATGAAACTCAAGGTCAGCGGTATGAAGAATCCCGACGCGAGTCCACCGAGAAACTGCATCGCGAGCAGCACCGGCAGCGTCGGCGAGTACGGCGTCAGCATGGAAATGATGGCAAACGCGATCGAAGCGCCGATCAATGCGCGCCGAGGGCCATAGGCGGCGCCCATCCAAATGGCAATGAGCGTGACGAACATCTGAGCGCTGGTTTGCGCCGTGGTGATCCAGGCTCCCTCGTCGAATCCGGCACCCATGGCGCCGCGTATATCGGCCAGACCAAACGACGATAGGCGTCCGTTGAGCGTCGATATGAACGTGCCCATGAGCACCGCGAACAGTCCGACCCACGGGATGGATGTCGGCGGGGAGGGCAGCGTCGGCGCGGTCACGCCCGAGCCTGGCATGGGCGGGGTCGCGTTCATCAGTGCCGGCCAGCTCGGGCGTCGACCTTCGCTTCGACCGACATGCCGGGCACGAGTCGATCGCCCAGACCGTCCGCATCGTCGATGGCGATCTTCACCGCGATGCGCTGCACGACCTTGGTGAAATTGCCCGTCGCATTGTCGGGCGGCAGAAGCGCGAAATCGGCGCCTGACGCGGGCGCGAATGCGAGCAAATGTCCGCGCAGTGTATGCCCCGGAAAGGTGTCGACTGTGATTTCCGCGTTCTGTCCCACTGACATATGAGTCAGCTGCGTTTCTTTATAATTCGCGATGATCCAGACTTTCGGCAAGGGTACGAGCGTCGTGATCTGGCTGCCCGCACCAACCAACTGTCCGGGTTTCACCTGACGCTGTCCGATCACACCGTCCTCGGTCGCCGTAATGGTCGTATATCCGAGGTTGAGCTTCGCTGCATCGAGCGCTGCGCGCTGCGCGGCGACTGTCGCCTCGCTCTGCGCGATCTGTGCGTCGAGGACCTTGAGTTGGCGCTCGGCGGCACGTGCCTGTGCCCGGTTCTGCGTCATTTGCGCCTCGAGCTGGGCGTGGGTGGTTCTGAGTCTTTCGCCGGCCTCCGTGGAAGACGAACCGGTCTCGAGTAGACGGTTCTGCCTTGCAAGGTCGCGGCCATTCTGTTCGGCAGACGCGGTCGTGGAAGCCACGACTGCACGTGCCGCCTCGAGATTCGCGAGTTGCAGCTCATGTTGCGCCTTCAGCGCCTGCTCTTGCGCCATCGCGGTAGCGACGCCTGCTGTCGCTTGCGCGACGGCAGCGCGATAGTCATCGTCAACCAATTGCGCGAGCACCTGACCTCGGTGCACACGATCGAAATCCTCGATTGGAAGCTCGCGTACGTAGCCGCCCACCTTCGCGGATATGGGTGTCAGATCCGACTGCAGGTACGCATCGTTCGTGCTCTGCCACCCTGAGCCGCCCTCCCAGCGCGTCCAATTGGTCGACACGACGATGATGATTCCGACGGCCACGACAAATACGAGGATCCGCCACGCGAATTCAACGACTTTATTCCAATCGACCGTCGGAATCTTCATGGCTCGATGTTGGTTGTTCGTTTCGGCCTGCTTCCGTGATGGCATTTCATCATTGGGACTCAGGGGCGGCAAGTGGTTTATCGGTATTCGCAAAATAGGCAATTGTCCCGGGCAATTTGGGCAGCCTCGCCGATTTGCTGCGCCGAATCCGGCCGCACTATTGCGCCCGGCCGGAATTCCCGGCACGGACTGGAGAACGCCACGATGCCCCGCTATCTGATCGAAAGAGATTTTCCCGACGGCCTGGCGATTCCGCAGGATGAAGTCGGCGCGAATATTTGCCGTAAGGTCATCGACAACAACGCCGAGGACGGCGTCACTTGGGTCCACTCCTACGTCACGCCCGACCGCAAGCGGACCTTCTGCGTTTACGACGGGCCTACGCCCGAGGCGGTTCGCCATGCAGCGGCCCGCAACAAGCTGCCGATCTCGAAGATTACCGAGGTCCGCGTTTTGAACCCCTATTTTTACAATTGATTCGGGAGAGAATAATGAAACAGCTGACCGCATTATTGGCCGTCTTGCTGCTCACCCCGGCGTTCGCGGCAGACCTTCCCCCGCAGACCACGTCGTCCCCGGTGAAGAGTTCCGTACATCGGTATCTGGTCGAGCGAACATTCCCGGCCGGAGCCCTCAAGGGGCTCGACGCCGCCACCAAAAAGACGGTGAATGCCAACAACGCGTCGGTGGGCGTACGCTGGGTCAAGTCCTACGCAAATTCCGATGAGACGAAGACGTTCTGCATCTATGAGGGGCCCAGCGAGGCGGCGGTCCGAAAGGCGGCCGAACTCAACAAACTCCCCATCGACAGCGTCACGGAGGTGCCGGTCACGCTCTTGCCGCGGTGAGCCAAAATCCGGGGACCGCGGTCGGCCCGGGGATATGGTGCGGCCAAGGGACGTGGTGCGGCTAAGGGACGTGGTGCGCGGCCGCGGCACCGCCGAGGTCACGCGCCAGAGTCCGGCCGCCGCCCGGCGATCTCGATGGCCTGCGTGCGCGATGTCGCGCCGAGCTTGCCGAGAATCGCCGAGACATGATGGTCGACCGTTCGCGTAGAGAGAAACAGGCGCTTGGCGATCGCGGCATTGCGCAGTCCGTCGCGCATCAGCCGGAGAATCTGCGCCTCGCGTCGCGTCAGGCCAAGGGGATGTTCCTGCGTCGAAGAGCGCTGCCCGCGCGGGACTCCGCGGATTCCGCGCGAGCGCAGCTCGCGGCGTAGTGCCTCGGCCGCAGGGGCGGCACCTAACTGCTCGAAGATCGCGAGTGCCGCGCGCTGGTCGCGCTCGTCGCCGTACCAGCCGAGCACGATTGCGTGCTCATAAGGGCAGCCGAGCGATTGCCAGGCGTGCGCCGCAGCCTGCCAGTGTCCCGAGATCTCCATCGCATAGGGTTCTGCGATTCCAGTCGGCGTTCCCTCGAGCGCGTTAGCGCGCCACAGCCAGGCGGCAAGATCGCCTTTCATCCGCGGATCCGGCTGTCGCGACACGCGCTCGTAGGCGAGGGTCGCCGCTTGGACCACGCCATCCCTATCCCCGGCCAACCACGCGGCCTCGGCGGCGATTGCGGCGAGCGTGCCGAAGCGCTGCAACTCGGGTTCCGGGCCGGCAAGCGTCCGCGCTTGCTCGAGCGGCGAACTCGCGTCGGGGTCGCCGCGTCGAATGCGCAAATGCCCTAGCGTCCGCAAAGCAGGGATTTGGGTCACCGGTGTCGCCCGCGGGTGCAGCAGCACCGTATCGGCATCCTCGCTCGCCGCAAGCCAGTGGCCCTGTTCAAAGTTCATGCGCGCGCGGTACGCGAGCATATAGGGCCGCAGGAAATCCAGGTCACGCTGCTCGCAGTACGCGAGGCCGGCACTCAGATATCGGGCCGCCTCATCGTACCGGCGCCGCGATACCGCCATTGCCGCAAGATCGTTGTAGGCGCTGGCCACCTGTTCCTGGTAGCCGCCCGCGAGCGCGAGCTGCAGACCGCGCTCGAGATCGGCCCAACCGGAATCGTCGCCCACGATGAGGCGCGCCGCGCCGAGGACGTTGAACGCATCGCTGAGTATCAATTTGTCGTGCCAGGGCTCCGCGAGCGCGATTGCCCGGTGCGCGAACTCGATTGCCGAGTCGTTCTTGTGGGATTCCATGTCGAGATCCGCCTGATCCGTGTAGGCCTTCGCCAAGCTTGGGCTCGGCGGCAGCGATTCGAGCACGCGGATCGCATCGACGCTGTAGCGTTCGGCTTCCGCGCGCCGACCCTCAAACCACGAGACCCGAGACAGCCCGCGCAGCGCATCGCCTTCCTGCAAGCGGGCTCCAATCTCACGCCAGATCTCCAACGTCGCTCGCAGCGCCTCGCCCGCACGCGCATAACGCCCGGTCAGGTAGCACTCGTACGACAGTTGCTCGAGCAATCGAGCGCGGTCGCCCGGAGCGAGGTCGTCGGCGTAGGGGACCATCGTTTCGAGGTGCGACGCGGCCTCGCGATGCGCTCCGACCGACACGGCCTGCGCGGCAGCCAGCGGCGCAAAGCGCCGCACCGCCTCTGCGTCGTGCGCACAAGATGCATGATGCGCGAGGCGCGCCGCGGGAACCGCAGGTCGCGCAGAGAGCACCGCAAGCACCCTCTCGTGCAAAGACCGCCTGCGCGCCGGCGCCAGCGAGTCCTCCATTGCGCGGCGGACGAGTTCGTGTCGATAACTCAGCGAGCCATCCTCGGACAGCACCATGCCGATCCCCAAACATCCCTCGATTCCTGCCGCATCCGGCCGCGCCGCGGGGTCAAGCAGCCATGCTTCCGTCTTCCGCGGCACCACGCAAACGAGTTCGGCGATCTCGCGTGCCGCCGGCGAGAGTCGCGATGCGCGCGCCAATACCGCATCGCGCACGGTGACCGGCACGCTGTCGGCATTCGCGGCAAGTACTTCCGTCACGAACAGGGGGTTGCCGGCTGTGACGTCATAGATTCCCTCGGGATGCCGGCCAACACGGCGTGCGAGTTGCATGACCGCCGACTCGGACAGCGGCGCAATGAACATTCGGTGCGTGCTCGCACGGGGCAAGTCGCCGATGACCGCCCGCAGCGGGTGGCGAGGCCCAACCTCGTCATCCCGGTACGAGACGACGATCATCGAGCGCGTGCGGTTGATGCGGCGGCCGAGGAACTTGAGCAGATCGAGCGTTGCCTCATCCGCCCAGTGCATGTCCTCGAACACGACCAATGTCGGTGTCCGCTCCAGTTCGTCAAGCGTTGCCGTAAAAAGTTCGTCACGGTTCGCGCCCGAGCCTATGCATGCTTGAAGCGCACCCTGAGCCTGGCGGGCGATGTCGTGCAGCGGGGCGAGCGGCCGCGGCGTGGAGAGGTCGTCGCAGACGCCCCACAGGCCGCGCATGTCGCGCTGCCTCGCGCAGAGTTCGTGCAGCAACACGGTTTTGCCGATGCCCGCTTCGCCGCCCACGAGCGCGACGCATCCACTACCGCTGGACGCAGCAACGAGCCACTCCAGTAGGTTGGCAAGAGGTCGTTCGCGCTCGAGAAGTTCCATCGCTTACGTTTCCCGCGAGAGCGGAGGGCGTATCCGTTGTAGCCGATTCGCGACCGTTGTGCAAAATCCGCCGCGCGATGGGCCGCGCTGTCGCCGAACGTCATGCCCGACGCGTCGCAACTGTGGCAAAATCCGGCGCCATGCTGAAGCTCTTCTCGCGCGTGCCGCTATGGGCGCTATATGGCCTGGCGGCGGTCGTCGCTTGGCTCGCGTTTTACGTGCTGCGCCATCGGCGCCACGTGATCTTGGCACAACTCGAGAGAGTCTTTCCAACGCTGAGTTCCGCCGAGCGCACGCGCATTCACCGTCAATTCTTGCGCAATTACTGCCAGGTCATGGTCGAGATCTTGAAATCCGCCTCGATGTCGGAGCTTGAGTTGCGCGAGCGCGTGCGCATCCTGAATCTGCCGGTGGTGCGCGCTTGCCTCGATGCGGGCCAGTCGGTGATATTCATGACATCGCACATGGGCAATTGGGAATGGCTGCTGCATGGCGTGACGCTGCAGTTGGGCTACCCGGTCGATGCGGCCTATAAGCCGATCCGCGACCCGCGCGGAGAGCGCTTGCTGCTGCAGCTGCGATCGCGCTTTGGCGCGCGGCTCGTGCCGGCCAAGGACCTGCTGACGGATTACCTGCGCCGCCGCGGCATCGTGCATGCGCTCGCGATGAATGCCGATCAAGCGCCGGCGCAAAACGAGCGGCATCAGTGGACGCGCTTTCTGGGACAAGACACGGCGTTCTACGTCGGCGCCGAGCAAATCGCGCGCGCGACGCGTCTGCCGATTTTCTACGCGTCCATGCGCCGCGTTCGGCGCGGCTATTACGTGGTGAATTTTATCCCCCTTTGGGACGGCCGCGAGCACACCGAGCCCGGCGAACTGACCGATCGATATGCGCGCAGCTGCGAGATCGACGTGCTCGAACGGCCCGCGGATTGGCTTTGGACCTACCGTCGGTGGCGGTTTCCGAAGCCGCTCTACGGGACGCCCTAGGCGCTGACCGGCTGCACCGTCTGCGCGAGCTTCGCCTCGAGATGTTTGGCGAGCTCGTGGATCGTCGGATGATCGAACAGCTCGGTCAAATCGATGAGACCCGGAAAATCCCTGTCTATGGTTTCGTGGATCTCGATGAGCTTGAGTGAACTCGCGCCGATTTCAAACAGGTTGTCGCTGACGTCGACGCGCTTGCCCTCGAGCACCGTCTCGCAAATACCCTGCAGGCGCGCCTCGAGTTCGGAACCCGAAACCCCTGCGCCGCCGGATTGCCGCTCGCGCAGCTGCGCAAGCTCGGCGAGTTCCGCATCGAACTCGCCATCCGCGTAGCCTTGCTCCAACAGGTGGCGCTGCACCTTGCCGCTCGTGGTTTTCGGGATGCGTTTGACCGGAACGACCTGCGCAACCTCGAGGCCCGTCAGTTCATTGATGAGCCGGCCGACCGCGATCGCCGTCGGCAAGAACTCGGGCGTTGAGCCGCGATGCAGGACGAACACGATGAGCTCCTCGACCTGCTGTCCGGGCTTGCGGACTCCGGCGGCGACGACCTTGCCCAATTCGAGACCGGGTACGCGCTGCGCGATATTCTCCAAATCGTACGGATAATAGTTCTGGCCGTTGACGAAGATGATTTCCTTGCTGCGCCCGGTGATGTAAAGCGATCCCTCGTACAGGAAGCCGAGATCGCCGGTATCGAGCCAGCCTTCGGCATCGATAGCGAGCGCGGTCGCTTCCGCGTCGCCGATGAAGCCGCGCGTGACGTTCGGCCCGCGAATCAGTATGTGCCCTACGTGCCCGTCGGCGATGGTGCCGCGCTCATCGTCGGCGATGCGCACTTGCGTTTGCGGGATCGGTTCTCCGCAGCAAACGAGTTCGAGTGCATCGCGCGGATCCTCGGGGTTCTGCTCGACGCGGGTCCCGACATTGAGGCGGTGCCGATTGACGCGCATCCAGCGGAACTCGGCGCCGAGCTTCGGTAAGGTGACGGCGAGCGACGCCTCGGCGAGCCCGTATACCGGATACATCGCCTGGCGCTTCAATCCGGTGTAGGCGAGCCTATCCATGAATTCATTGCACAATTCGACCGAGATCGGTTCCGCGCCGTTGTAGATCAGGCGAATCGAGGAGAGGTCGACGCCCTCGAGCTTGCGGTCCCCGAGCACCTTGAGGAAATGCCGGTACCCGAAATTCGGCGAGCAAGTGATGGTCGCGCGCTTCTTCGACGCGGTTTGCAGCCACAGCAGCGGCCGCCGCACGAACAATTCCGTGGGCATCAGGTTGATGTGGACGCGATTCGCGAATTGCATCAAATAAAACCCGATCAAGCCCATATCGTGCGTCAGCGGCATCCAGCTCAAGCTGATGTCGTCGGTCGTGAATCGGTCGACCGCGGTGGAGCTGATCGTATTGGCGAGCAAGTTGCCGTGCGTGAGGATCACACCCTTCGGCTCGCTGGTCGAGCCCGACGAAAATTGTATGAACGCGGGGTCCTCGGGATTCGGCCGATGCAGCACGGCGGAGCGCGAAATATCGGTAATCGATTCGACCAGAAAGCTGCGCGAGCGCAACTGCGCGAACAAAGCCGATTCGCCGAGCTGCGCCGCCAGATCTTCGAGGCGCGCAAGATTCTTGGCGTCGGTATACAGCCACGGCTTCCCGAGCTTGGCAGCGACGCGCAGCAATTTATGGCGATGTTCATCGCTGATGCCGACCGCTAGCGGCACGGGGACGATGCCGCCGCAGACGGCGGCCCAGAAGCCGTCGAGGAATTGTTCGTTGTTGCTGAGGAAAATGATCATGTGGTCGCCGCGCGCGGCGCCCAAGGCCTGCAGATGATGGAGAATTCCGAGCGCGCGCGTATAGACGTCGCCGTACGAGATGCGGCGTTCCGAATTCTCGCCGTCGACGTAGCAGACGGCCCGATCGACGCCGCGATTGTTCTCCAGAATGTCCACCAGCGTCTTGTAGGTCATCGTTCTTCTACCGTCATCTCTAAGTTGGAGCGAATGCGCAAATTGATCTGCGCCTCGAGTTCTATCGGCTCTGGGATCGCGCGAGTCAGGCGAAAGCGCTTGCACATGGTTTGCAGGTGCACCAGCATCTCGAACATCGCGATATTCTCCCCGATGCAATGCCGCGGGCCCACCGAGAACGGAATGTACGAAAAACGATGCCGTTCCGCGGCGTCGGCGGCTTCGAAGCGCTGCGGCCGAAATTCCTCCGGCTCGTCCCAGTAGGCAGGGTGTCGGTGCAGCAGGTACGGACAAATGAACACATCGGTGCGCGGCGCGATCGGAAACCCGCCGAGCTCGTCGGCTTCGATCGTGCGGCGCGTGAACAGCCACCCCGGCGGATACAGGCGCAAGGACTCTTGAAGCACTTGGGTCGTGAAATGCAGCGACTCGGCCGCGTCGAGCCCGAGCGGATGCGCGGCGGGCGCCGCGTCGGCTTCGGCCGATAGAGCCGCCGCGACTTCCGGGTGCTGGCTGATCAGCAGCCATGTCCAGGCGAGCGACGATGCCGTGGTCTCGTGGCCGGCGACGATCAGCGTCAGGACTTCGTCGATGAGTTCGCGCTCGCTCATCCTTAAGTCGGTGTTTCGATCGCGCGTCGCCATCAGCATGCTCAAAAAGTCGAAATGTTCCTCGGTGTCGTGACGGCGCCGCTCGATGAGCTCGGCAACGAGGCGCCCGAGCGAGCGAAAGCGGAATGCAAACTTCAAATCGCGGTTCGGCTCCTTGGCGACGACCTCGAAGGGATTGGCGCCCAATTGGCGTTCGAGCCGCTCCAAATCCGTGCCAAAGATCGAGTTGAGCACGATCTCCAGCGTCAGTTCGCTGGTCTCGTCGCAGACGTTGATGGGCTCGCCGCGCGCGGCTTTGGCCGCCCAGCGCTCGGCATACTTGTCGTTGACTTTGCCGATCAAGCCGCTGAACTGATCGAGGATGCGGCGGTGAAACGCCGGCTGAATCATGCGGCGTTGACGGCGCCAAAAGTCGCCCTCGCTCGTCATGATGCCGTTGCCGAGCAGGATCTTGACTCGATCCATGCCCTCGCCCTTCGTATAATTGCGGTGGTTCGAGAGCAGCACGCGCTTGACGTCGTCGGGGTGATTGATGACCCAGTTGTAGACGCCGCGCGCGGGCGCAAAGACCCGATAGATGTCGCCGTAGCGCGCAAAATAATCGCGCATGCGCGCCAGCGTTTCTTCGCTGCCGCCTAAATCGTAGCCCTCCGCCGGGCCCGGGGGAATCGCTAAGGTGCTCATCCCAAACATTGTAACCGACGCACCTGCGCGTGCGGGCGCCCGCGGCCGCTCAATCGGCACTATTGCGCGCCGGCCGGCGCTTCTCGACAATGCCAACCGTGCAACAGAAACCCGATGGTGGCGGCCTTCGCAACACGATTTACGAGCAGCAAACGAGATCCGGCCGGCGGCTGACTCGGCGCCGGATGCTCTTATACCGGACCTTGCTGCCCTTCAGTATGGCGCTGCTGCGCTTGTTGTGGGGCTGGTGCCGCGTCAAAACGGTCCTGGGAAAGGAACACATCGCGCAGGCGCTGCAGAAAGCGCCGTCGTTCATTCCAGTCTATTGGCATCAGCACCAATTATTCTGCGTCAAACACCTGCTCGATGAACGCGCCGCCGGCGTCAAGCTCGGCTTCTTGATCAGCCCATCGGTCGACGGCGAAATCGGTGCGATGCTCGTGCAGCGTCTGGGCGGCGTCGCGATCCGCGGCTCGTCGAGTTATACCGGTGCGCGCGCGCTGCGCGATTACTATCAGGCGCTGAAGCTAGAGGACTTGTCCCCGGCGATTACGCCGGACGGGCCGCGCGGCCCGGTATGGAAGTTCAAGCCCGGAGCGATCCTGTTGGCGCAGCTCTCGCAGCGTCCGATGATTCCGATGGCCTATGCGGCATCCCGCGCGTGGAAGATCAAATGGGATCGATTCGTAATACCAAAGCCGTTTGCACGCATCGTCATTGCGGTCGGCGAGCCGGTCTATGTCGCTCGTGGCCTGGACGCCGCCGGACTCGAACGCCAGCAGCTCGAAATGGAACAGCGCCTGCTGGCTTTGTTCGAACAGGCCAAGGCGGCGCTTGCCTAAGACCGCCGAAACCCCCCTCTGGCCCTCGATCAAGTCCCGCCAATACAATTGCTTAGCTTGTTTTCCTGATGAGTTATGAGAGAATTGCATCATAGGTATGCGGACTATTGCCTAATGACAGTGTGTGACGCAATTCCAATTTCGCGGGAGATAGAGTGGCAAACTCTTGAGCTATAAGGGCAAATTCTCTCTCCGGGGTATGTAGACGCGC
>Ga0209415_10010239_pt1 | contig 15975 bp, 16 predicted proteins | sample PeaSoiSIISIP2007_FD_187696 | JGI IMG/M metagenome (GOLD analysis project Ga0209415, IMG submission 187696) | Peat soil microbial communities from Weissenstadt, Germany - SII-SIP-2007 (SPAdes) (version 2) | ecosystem: Environmental > Terrestrial > Soil > Wetlands > Peat | place: Germany...
GTAGCGCAGCCTGGTAGCGCGCACGCTTGGGGTGCGTGAGGTCGCTGGTTCAAATCCAGTCGTCCCGACCATTTTTCGCACACCGGTTGCCGCTCTTCCGGAAAGCCTGACGCATGCCGATCATTTTGCTGACGAACGACGACGGTATCTCCGCCCCCGGCCTGCGAGCGCTCGCGGCCGCGATGCAGGGCCTGGGCGACGTCTACGTGGTGGCGCCGGACCGCGAGCGCAGCGCTTCCGCCCAATCCATCACGCTGCTCGACCCGGTATTCTACGAGCAGGTGGCGGAGCGCGAATGGGCCGTGGCCGGAACGCCCACTGATGCCGTCATCCTGGCGCTCAACCGGCTGCTCCCCGGCCACCCCGACCTCGTTCTCTCCGGCATCAACCACGGCGGCAACATGGGAGAGAACGTCTATTACTCCGGGACCGCGGCTGCGGCGATGGAGGGCACCATCAACGGCCTGGCAGCCTGCGCCATTTCCATGGTGGGCCGGCACGCTGCACCGGATTTTTCACAAGTCGCCGCGTTTTCCCGCGGGCTCGCGGAGCTGGCGCTTACGGAAGGCCTGCCGCAAGGCGTCATGCTAAATGTCAACGTGCCCGCAAAATGGTCGGGCGGAGTCCGATTCACGCGCCAGTCGCGGAAAATCACCCGCAACCTCTTGCAGGACGGCGTGGACCCGCGCGGCCGCAAATTTGTCTGGCTCAGCGAGCAGAAGCGCATCAACGACGTCGAGCCGGACACGGATTACGCCGCCATCCACGCCGGCGCCGCCTCCATCACTCCGCTGGCCTTCGACCGCACCCACAACGTCTCTCTCAACCATCTCTCCCACTGGGCCGAGCGCCTCAGCCGCGCGCAGTAGCGCGGGCTTTCAGCCTGCGCGCCTTTCAATTCCTCGCCACTCTTCAAGAGCCCGCGCTACCCCGCCAGCCCAGGCACCCCACCCGCCGACCGCGCCTGCGTCACGCCGCGAACGATTGCGTTCGCCACGCATTCCGCCGCCGCAACCCCGACCGCGTCCACCGACGCGCGCAACGCCCCGCACGAAAGCGCGAACACGATATCGCCATCGAACCGCGTAAACGCCGGAGAAAGCACGCGCGCCATTCCCGCGGACGCCATCACCGCCAGCCGCCCGGCCTCCACGCGCGTCAGTGCCGCATCCGTGGCCACAGCCACCAGCACCGTGTTGCCCTGCGGCACCGTCGGCCGCCCAAACGCAGCCGGCGCGATCCCGCGGCGCAGCGCCGCCGCCGTATCCATCAGTTCGTGCGACCCAGCCGCCGTGCGCGCCCCGGCGATCAGCCGTCCCGTCTGCGTGTCGCGCACATCTCCAAACGCGTTCACAGCCGCGAGCGCGGACACGCGCACCGTCGAGCCGCCCGTCCCGGCGCACTCCTCCGTCCAGGAGCCGATGCCGGCCTTCATGGCCCGCTCGATTCCCCCCAGTTTTCCCACGCTCGCGCCCGTGCCCGCGCCCACGTTTCCCTCCGCCACAGGTCCCGGCCCGGCCGCGGCTGCCGCCTGATAACCCATCGCAGCGTCGGGACGCCGCTTCGCATCGCCGGGCGCGAGATCAAACAGGATGGCCGCCGGAACAATCGGGACGCGCGCCACCCCGGCGTCGAACCCGATGCCGCGTTCTTCTAGCCACTGGACCACGCCCGTAGCTGCATCCAGCCCGAATGCGCTCCCGCCCGCGAAAACCAGCGCGTGAATCCTGTCCGCAATGTGCGCGGGGTCGAGCACGCCCAGCTCGCGCGTGCCCGTAGCGCCGCCGCGCACGTCACACGCAGCCACCATACCGGCCTCGGCAATCAGAACGGTGCAGCCGGTGAGCGCCGCGTCGTCCTCCGCGTGGCCCACTTTGAGCCCTGCGATGGGTCCAAATCCTGGCGGCATAAAGGGAATCGTGGCCGGACACGCAACAAGACTGCCCTCGCAACAGGCGTGCCGGGCGGCAGATATGCTAGCATCAGTTTTTGCCCGTCCTCACGGGTTTTGACCGCGAAGAACGCGCCGCAACATGAACCGAGCCGTCTACATCGCGAGTGCCGTGCGCACACCCATCGGGAAATTCGGCGGCGGTCTGGCCGATCTCTCCGCGCCCGACCTGGGCGTGGTTGCCGTGCGCGGGGCGCTTGAGCGGGCTTTCGGCAGCGTGCCCGCAGCGCGCACTCCCGGCGACCGTACGCCCGCGGCTCCCGCCGGGCTGCCCTACCGCGTAGACGAGCTCATTTTCGGCAACGCGCGCCCCGCGGGAACAGGCCCGAATCCGGCCCGGCAGATTGCCTGGCGCGCCGGGCTCGGCGACGATGTTCCCGCCTTCACCGTCAACATGGCCTGCGCCTCCGGTTTGCGCGCCATCCTGCTCGGCTGCCAGCAGATTGCCCTGGGCGCCGCGGACATCATCGTCGCGGGCGGTGCCGAATCCATGAGCCGCGTGCCCTATCTCCTGGACGCCCGCTGGGGGATGCGCATGGGGCACCAGCCGGTGGTGGATGCCATGTATCGCGACGGCTTTCTCTGCCCGCTCTCGCAAATGGTGATGGGAGAAACGGCCGAGCTGCTCGTCCACGAGTACGGCATCTCGCGCGACGAGCAGGACCAGTTCGCGCAGGAAAGCCACGCCCGCGCCGCGCGCGCCATGGAGAGCTGCCGCTTCTCGCAGGAAATCGTTCCGGTGGAAAAGACGGATGCCAAAGGCCGCGCCTCGCGCATCGAAAAAGACGAGCACGTGCGGCCAGACGTGACCCGGGAGAGCCTGGCAAAGCTTCCCCCGGTCTTCTCGAAAGACGGCACGATCACCGCCGGAAACGCGAGCGGAATTACGGATGCGGCCTCTGCCGTCGTGCTCGTAAGCGAGGAAAAAGTGAAAGCTCTCGGCGCCGCGCCGCTCGCGCGCATCGTAGACGCCACCGTCGCCGCCGTCCAGCCGCACCGCATGGGCATCGGCCCCGTGCCCGCCTGCCGCAATCTAGAGGAACGCACGGGGTGGAAGATCGCGGACTACGACGCCATCGAACTGAACGAAGCTTTCGCCGCGCAGGTGCTGGCCTGCGACCGCGAACTCCACTTCGACCGCGCGCGGCTGAATCCCAATGGCGGCGCCATCGCCCTGGGGCACCCCATCGGGGCCACGGGCGCGCGCATCGTCACCACGCTGGTGCATGAGCTCCGTCGCGGCAACCACGCTGGCGCGCGGCGGGGGCTGGCGACGCTGTGTGTTTCGGGCGGGCTCGGTGTGGCGCTCGCTCTGGAGGTTAGCTAACCATGGAACGCCCATCACAGTCCCGGCGCCCGGCGATCGACGTGGCCATAACCACCTCGCCCCGCGTGAAGCGGGAGGATTTCCGCTTCATCCGCCACTCGACGGACGGGCCGCTGGCGCGGCTCACCCTGTACCACCCCGAACACAACCTGCTCACGGAGCCCATGTTGCGCGAGCTGGCCTCCGGCATCGAATGGGCCGGCGACGAGGACGCGGTCAAACTCATCGTGATTGATTCGGCCTGCAAAACCTTTTCCGGCGGGATTGACGTGGGCGAATACACCACGCAGCGCGTCTTCCAGATGACCGACGCGTTCCATCGCGTCTTCCTGGCCATGGTCGACGTGGGAAAACCGGTTATGGCCGTCGTGGACGGCCCGGCCATCGGCGGAGGCTCCGAGCTCGCCGCGTTCTGCGACATCGTGGTGGCCACGCCGCGGGCCCGCTTCGCCCAGCCGGAAATCACCCTCGGCGTCTTCCCGCCTCTCGCCGCCACAATTTTCCCGCAGATTATGGGCCCGCGCCTGGCCATGGAGCTCGTGCTCACCGGCGAGCCCATCTCCGCCGAGCGCGCCCGCGACGTGGGCCTGATCAGCCGGCTGGTGCCTGAAGACCAGCTTGAAAAAACCGTGAACGCCATGATCGCCCATATCACCGCGCAGTCCGGCGCGGTCCTGCGCATGGCCAAGAAGGCCATCATCGGCGGCGTGGGACTTTCCTTCCAGGAAGGCCTGCGCGTCTCTATGGATATTTTCCTCAACGAACTCTACAAGCTGGAAGATTCCCAGGAAGGTGTGCGCGCGCTGGTGGAAAAAAGGAAGCCGCAGTGGAAGAACCGCTGAACGACGGACAAATCGAAAGCCAGGGCGGCGCGCCCGAGCCGGATGCCGAGCCTGCGGCCGCGGCGCCTGCCTGGCAGCCGGCCTTCCATCGCGAGCGCGACCGCCGGCGCCTGCTTCTGCGCCGTCTCGCGGCGCTACTGGGTACGGGCACGCTCGCCTTTACGTTTACCACCTGGCTGCTCCTGCGGCACGAGAGCCGCTCGTCTCGGGCGGAAGCGCTCGCTCCCGCCGCCGCGAAGACCGACGGGCCGGCGAGGGGCCCCGCAACTCCCCGCGATGAAGCCGCCGGCGCCGCCGCCCTGCGCACGGCGCGCGCCATGCTCGCGGCAATGAATAAGGACGATCTCGGAACCGCCTACTCCTACTTCTCCCAGCGCTACCGCGCCCAGGTCCCGCTGCCCTCGTTCCGCAGTCTCTTCAAGAAACATCGCGACATGTTTCACACCGAAGAGCAGGACGTGAAAACGCGCAGCGAGACGAAAGACCGTGTCCTGCTGGACATTCACGTGTCCTCGGACGACGACGAAGACTACGTCGCGCAGTTCACCCTGGTGCGCCTCGACGGCCGCTGGTTCGTGGACCAACTCCACTGGAGCTTCGACCAGGACGACCAGCACAGTTCCACCTGAATGCGCGCCGTCGATCTCTCCACGCGCGTTGACACCCTCCGCAACGGGACATACACTGACTCGCGACAATTGATCGGCTCTGGTGGCTCCCTTGCCGCTTGCAGAAGGGGGCACAAAGGGGAAGGCCGTGAAAATCGGCCGCGGTCCCGCCACTGTAATCGGCCATTGAAGACGGCCGAAAGCCAGGAAACCTGCCCGAGCCGCTTCTCCCCAGTGCTCTTCGCGAGAAAGAGCGCGGGCCAATCGCCCCATGCTCGCATGGGGTTTTTTTATTGGGCGCGATTTTGTTTCGAGCGATGAAAACGAACCACACGCGAATCTGGGTCGCCATCGGCTGGATGTTGCTGTCGGCCTTTTCGGCGCCGGCACAGGCAGCTCAAGTCGCGCCCGCCACCCCGCCCGGGCCACCCGTAGCGCCCGCGAAGGCGGCCGAGGCACTCGTCGAATCCCACGACGACCTCGGCCGGCTGGTGCGCCTCCCCGCCGCGCCGCAACGCATCGTTTCGCTCGCGCCCTCTTTGACGGAGACGGTCTTCGCGCTCGAGCTGGGCGATCGCCTGGCCGGCGTCACCGATTTTTGCGATTACCCGCCCGAAGCGCTCACGCGGCCGCGCGTGGGCGGGCCCATCAATCCCAATCTCGAGCAGATCGTCTCGCTGCACCCGGACGTGGTCCTGGCCACGCGCGCCATGAACCGCCGCGAAACCGTGGAGGCGCTCGAACGGCTGGGCATCTCCGTCTACGCCACGGACGCGCGCACCGTGGACGACGTGATCGCCTCCACCCGCCGTCTGGGAAAAGCGCTGGGCGCTGAAGTCCGCGGAGAAGCGCTGGCTGCCGGCATGGAACAGCGGCTGGCCGAACTCGCCCGCCGGCTGGCTGGGCGCCCCGCGCGGCGCGTCTTTTTTGTGGTCTGGACCGACCCGATCATCTCCACCGGCCCGCACACCTTTCTGGCGGATGCCCTGCGCCGCGCCGGCGCGGAATCCGTGGTCACCGTGTCGCAGGACTGGCCGCAGATCAGCATCGAGGAGGTGCTGCGGCAGAATCCCGAGTATCTGGTCTTCTCCGGCACGCATCCCGACGACCCGCAGAACACCATCAACAGCCTGCAAAAGCGCCCCGGCTGGAGCAGCCTGGAAGCCGTGCGCGAAAAAAACTTCGCGGTGGTGAGCGAAGCGCTCGACCGTCCCGCGCCCCGATTGCTCGACGCCATCGAGGACCTCGCCCGCCAGATCCACCCGGAGGCGTTCCCCACGGCCCCGGCCCCAAAGCCTCGGGAGCCGGGAAATGCGCGCGGAGGCCGGCTGTGATGCGCCCGCTCACTCTCCGCAAGCTTCTGCTCACCTGCGCGGCGCTCGCCGGAGTCCTACTGCTGATGGTCTTCTTCTCTCTGAAGTTCGGCACTCGCTCCATTTCGATGTTCGACCTGGCCTCGCTGCTCTACCACTCCGCCATGGGCCAGAGCGACCAGGTGTCCAGCGATTTTCGGCTCATCGTTCTGGACATCCGCTGGCCGCGGATTCTTCTGGCCATGATCGTGGGTGCGTCGCTCTCCGTGGCGGGGGCCAGCTTCCAGGCGTTGCTGCGGAATCCCCTGGCAGACCCGTACGTCCTGGGCGTGTCGAGCGGCGCGGCGCTCGGCTCGATCCTTTCGCTCATCTGGTTTGCGGAGTTGCCGGGGGCCACGCCGTTCGGAGCGTTTGCCGGGGCCGTGGCGGCCACCGCCGCCGTCTACTTTCTGGGGCGCCGGGGAGGCGATCTGGACAGCTACGCGCTGCTGCTCGGCGGAATCATCACCGCGTCGTTTCTTTCGGCGCTCATCATGTTCCTGATGACTACGATCTCCGGACGCGAGCTGCGCGGCATGGCCTTCTGGCTGATGGGCGATCTTTCCACGCCCTCGCCCGTCGCTCCCGGCTGGCTCTTTCTGGTGCTGGTGGTGGGCGTGGGGGCCATCTACACAACGGCGGCCGACCTGAATCTGCTCCTGGGCGGCGAGCAGGAGGCCATGCATCTGGGCGTGGACGTGGTGCGCGTGAAACTAGTGGTCTACCTGGGCGCGTCCGTGCTCACCGGACTGGCCGTCTCCGTCAGCGGCGCGATCGGCTACGTGGGCCTGATTGTGCCTCATCTCGTGCGGCTGCTGTTCGGCTCCGACTACCGTTTGTTGATCCCCGCCACCGCGCTCGGCGGCGCCATCGCCGTGGTCCTGGCGGACACGCTCGCGCGTACCCTCGTTGCTCCCACGCAACTTCCCGTCGGCGCGATGACCGCGCTGGTCGGCGCGCCTGTGTTCATCTATTTGCTGCGGAGGCGCATGGCGTGAACCCGGGCGGACAAACCGCGGAACAGGCCAACTCGGCGAGCCCCACGGGGCCGGCGCGCCCGCGGCCTCCGGAGCCGCCGCGCGTCACCGTGGAGCTGGCCAGCTACTCCTACGCGCCGGAAGGCGGGGCCTCGCTGTTTACTCTGGAAGCCACGTCGTTCGATGTACGCTCCCGGGAGCTGCTCGCCATTCTGGGACGCAACGGCAGCGGCAAATCCACGCTGTTACGGCTTCTCTCCGGCACCCTGCCGCCGCTTTCGGGACGCGTGCAACTGGAAGGGTTCGAGGTGAACCGCCTCGATCTCCGCACGCGCGCGCAGCGCATCGCCATGGTGCAGCAGGAGACGCCGCTGCTGTTTCCCGTGCGCGTGTGGGATTTCGTGATGCAAGGGCGCCATCCCTACAGCCGCGGCCTCCGTTTCGAAACCGAGGAGGACGGCGCCGTGGTGCGCCATGCCCTGTACGAAGCCGGAGCCGATTCCCTGCGCACGCGCTGGATGCACAAACTTTCCGGCGGAGAAAAGCAGCGCGCGGTTCTGGCGCGCGCGCTCGCCCAGCAGCCCATGCTGCTGCTGCTCGACGAGCCCACGCTGCACCTGGACATTGCCGCGCAGGTGGACCTGCTGCGCCGCCTGCGGCGCATCGCCAACGAGAGCGGCTACGCCATCGTCGTGGTCACTCACGAATTAAACTTGGCCGCCGAATTTGCGGACCGCATTGTCCTGCTCGACCGCGGCAAGACCCTCCGCGTGGGGAAACCCGTCGAGGTCTATGAGCAGGAGCTGCTCCAGCAGGTTTTCGGCACCCTCCTCCACGTCGAGCACACGGCGCGAGGAACCCCGAAAGTTACCTTCTCCGGAAAGGAGACGGAATAAAGCGCCGGAGAAACCTGCCGGCGAATCATCGACTCGAAAACGACCCTCGGCGGACACCGGATGGTAGACGTTCGGCGATTCGCATACGGATCAGCCGCAGCCCAAACGCGCTGCACCACCGCAAACCCTGCGGCGCCTCGCAGCCCCGATTCACTCGGGACTGCCGGACGCTGCGCCGACCAACCTGCCAACTCTTTGCACGGGAAGACGGTGAAAATCCGTCGCCGCCGCGCGACTGTAAGGCGGACGCAGACCATGCGTCATCCACAAGCCCGCGCGGGCCACTCCCCGGTTTACCGGGGGGGAAGGCCCGCCAGCAGGGGCTGCCGCCGAGCCAGGAGACCGGAAGAGCTGGCCGCCTTCATCCCGTCCCGAGACATCGGGATCGGGACGGGGCGCACCTTTTTTCTCCCGCGCGAGAGGGAGAGGAGGAACCATGAAGCGCCTGCTGGCTTTTCCGCTGTTCGTACTGCTGCTTTCCGCCCGCCTCACCGCCCAATCTCCTGCAACAGTTTCCGGAACACTTCTCGATCCCGCGAGCGCCGCGGTGGCCGGCGCGAAGATCACTCTCGACAATCTGGCGCAGGGTGCCGCAACTGTTCAGGCTGTTTCCGACTCCCAGGGCCGCTATGCGCTCCACGCCCCTCCGGGCAACTACCGGCTGCGGGTCGTGCAGCCATCGTTTTCCGTCTACGATCTGGAGTTGCGGCTCGGCGCTGGAGAACATCGCGAGCTGGTGGTCAGGCTCTCGCTCGAATCCACTTCGGCGCGCGTCATCGTCACCGCCGAACCCCTGCCGGCTCTCGAACAGAATGTCGCCGCGCCTGTGGACGTCATCACCGCGCGGGATATTTCCGACCGGCAGTCCTTTTTGCTCGACGACGCGATTGAGCCCCTGCCCGGCGTAAGCGTCGGACAGACTGGCCGCATGGGCGGCTCCACCTCGCTCTTCCTCGACGGCGGAAACTCGGACTATACGAAGGTGCTGGTGGATGGTGTGCCGGTGAACCAGCCGGGGGGAGCAGTGGACCTCTCCCCGTACACGCTCGACAACATCGCGAAAATCGAAGTCGTGCACGGGGCCGAAAGCGCCCTCTACGGGTCGGACGCCATCGCCGGCGTCGTGCAGCTTTTCACGGCCCGCGGCACCACCTCCACCCCGGAGCTCGATCTGCTGGCCGAGGGCGGCAACTTCTATTCGGCGCGCGGTTCCGCAACGCTCAGCGGCGTCGCCGGCCCGTTCGACTATCTGGCCGGCTTCGCGCGGTACGACACGGGCGGCCAGGGCGTCAACGACACGTTTCGCGACGAGACGTTTTCCGGCAATTTCGGCTGGCGCTTCTCCGGCACGGACTCGGTGCGGCTCACGCTGCGCAATAACACCACCAACGCCGGCATCCAGGGCCAAATCCTCTTCACTCCGCCAGAACTGAACGAATTCAACGCCCTCCATGATTTTTCCGCCGGCCTCACCGCCGATTTTTCCACCGGCACGCACTGGCGCCACCACATCATCATTTCGGAATCCTATCTGCGGGAGCTCTCCGCGAATCCCCTCAGCTCCTACTACCTCTCGCCCGATCCGCTCAACCTGTGCACCGGCATGCCGCTTTCGCCTCGTGCCGTGCCCTCGGCCGAATTCTGTGACTACACCTACTCCAGCTTCAATCAGTTCAACCGCGTGGACGCGACCGCGCAGACCACCTACATCGGACAGAAAGGTTCCGTCACCGCCGGCTATTTCTATGAGGTGGAAAACGGTTACCTCAGCGATATCAGCGGCCACGCCCGGCGTAACAACCAGGCCGGCTATCTGGAGGCCCGCTATCAATTCAACGAGCGCCTCACCGCCACCGCCGGCGTCCGCGCCGAGGACAACGCGAATTTTGGCACCCGCGTGGTTCCGCGCACGGGGCTCTCGTACGTCGCGCGCAAAGGCGATGCCGCGCTGGGCGCCACGCGCCTGCACGCTTCCTATGGCCTCGGCATCAAGGAGCCCTCGCTCGACGAGTCTTTCGGCACCAGCCTGTGCTTTCCCGGCAACCCCGATCTGCGCCCCGAGCGCAGCACCTCTGTCCACGGCGGCGTGGATCAATATTTCGCGTCCGACCGCATCCACGTCTCGGTCGACGGCTTTTACAACCGCTTCCACGACATCATCAGCTTCGGCGAAATCGCTATTCCGCCGCCCGTCTGTGGCGGCTTCGCCGGAACCTACTTCAATACCGACCTGGCCCGCGCCGCGGGCACCAACGTAAACGTCGAAGCGAAGCCCGCGCGCTGGCTGCGCGTCACAGCAGGCTACGCGTACGACGACAGCCTGGTCATCAAATCACCGAACGCCACCGATCCCGCCGAGATTCCCGGCAATCGCCTCCTGCGCCGCCCGCTGAATTCCGGAAGCCTGATCCTGACCGGCAATTACCGGCAGTGCAGTCTGACTTTGGCCGGATACTACAGCGGCACGCGCACCGACTCCGCTTTCCTGACGAACCTCCAGACCTTCGTCGGAGTTGGGCCCACCCGCACTCCTCCCTACGCCCGCTTCGATGTCACCGGAAGTTACGCCCTGGGGCACGGCGTCGAACTCTTCGGCCGCGTGCAGAATCTGCTCGACCGCCAGTACCAGCTCATCCTGGGATTCCCCGCGCTCGGCCGGGAATTTCGCGGCGGGATGAAATACCGCATCGGCGGAAAATCATGAAGGCCGCGCCCGAGCCCGCCCTGTTCTGCTGGAGCGGTGGAAAAGACAGCGCCATGGCCCTCCACGCCATCCGCAAGTCCGCGGACGTTCGCATCGCCTCGCTCCTCACTACCGTCACCGAGGGCTACGACCGCATTAGCATGCACGGCGTGCGGCGCGAACTCCTCGAGCGGCAGGCCGAATCCATCGGCCTGCCGCTCCGCCAGGTCTTCATTCCTCCCGAGTGCGTCAATCCCGTCTACGAGGCCCGCATGGGCGAAGCCATGCAGCAGGAATACGCGCGGGGAATCCGCAAGGTCGTCTTCGGCGACATCTTCTTGGAAGACCTGCGCGCCTACCGCGAACAGAACCTCGCCAAAATCGGCATGACCGGCCTCTTCCCGCTGTGGAAGAGCGACACGCGCGAACTCGCGCGCCGCCTGGTTGCCGTGGGCTTTCGCGCCGTGGCCGCCTGCGTCGATTCGCGCGTCGTGGACCCGAGCTTCGCCGGCCGCGAACTCGATGAATCCTTTTTCCGCGACCTGCCCCCGGGCGTGGACCCCTGCGGAGAAAACGGCGAATTCCACTCTTTCGTGTTCGACGGCCCCATCTTCCGAGCCCCCATCGCCTTCTCCCTCGGAGAGGTCGTTGAGCGGGGGCCCTTTTTCTTCCGCGACCTGGTTCCTCTGCGAGCGGAGGGCGCCCTGCACGCGTGAGCGGTAGCTGCGGAACGGGAATGCTATAATTCCCTTTTCGCCATGGCGAAAACAGCGCAGGAGACGTCCACCGTCTCGCCGGAAGTGCTCGCGCGTTACGAGCCCGTTATCGGGATCGAGACGCACGTCCAATTGAAGACGCAATCGAAGATTTTCTGCGCCTGCTCGGCCCGGTTCGGCGATCCGCCGAACCACAATACCTGCCCCGTGTGCCTCGGCCTGCCCGGCGCGCTGCCGGTGTTCAACCGTCGCGCCCTCGAGCTGGCCGTGAAAGCGGCGCTCGCGCTCCACTGCACCGTGGAGGAACACTCGCGCTTTGCCCGCAAAAATTATTTCTATCCCGACCTGCCCAAGGGCTATCAAATCTCCATGTACGAGCTTCCGTTGGCCACGGCCGGCTGGCTGGAAATCGAGCACGACGAGCAAACGAAGCGCATCGGCATCACCCGCCTGCACCTGGAAGACGACGCGGCCAAGGGAATGCACGAGGGCTTTTCCGATTCCGCCCGCAACACCTACATCGACTTCAACCGCGGCGGCGTCCCGCTCGTGGAAATCGTTTCCGAGCCTGACCTGCGTTCTCCCCAGGAGGCCCACGCCTATCTCACCGCACTGAAGCAGGTGCTGCTCTATACCGAGGTGAGCGACTGCAACATGGAGGAGGGATCGCTGCGCTGCGACGCCAACGTGAGCGTGCGCCGCCGCCGCGAACAAAAGTTCGGCACCAAGGCCGAAGTGAAGAACCTGAACTCGTTCCGCTACCTCGAGCACGCACTGGAATACGAAATCGATCGGCAGGTACAGCTCATCGAAAGCGGCGGCCAGGTGACGCAGGAAACGCGCCTGTGGAACGTGCCGGCCGGACGCACCGAGCCCATGCGCTCCAAGGAATTCGCCCACGATTACCGCTACTTCCCCGAGCCCGATCTGCTGCCCGTGTGTGTCTCGGAGGCGATGACAGCACTCGTGCGGCAGGAAATGCCCGAGCTACCCGCCGCGCGCCGCGCCCGGTTTGTCAGTGAGCATGGCATTACGCCTTATGATGCCGGTGTGCTCACCGCCACCCGCGAGCTGGCCGATTATTTCGAGCAGACCGTCCGCGCCGGCGCCGCCGCAAAAACCGCGGCCAATTGGATCCAAACGGAACTCCTGCGCCGGCTCAATGCCGCCGGCGAGGAAATTGCCGCGAGCCGCATCCGGCCCGCAGCGCTCGCCGGATTGATTGCGCTGGTGGACCGCGGAGATGTGACTGCCGCAAGCGCCAAGGCCATCTTCGCGAAGATGTTCGACACCGGGCGTTCCGTCGCGGAGATCGCAGCGGAAGACGGCCACCGGCAGATTCAGGATTCCGGAGAGATCGAGCGCGCCTGCCGCGAGGCAATCGAAAAAAATCCCGGCCAGGTGGCGAAATTCCGCGCCGGCAACGAGGGCGTGTTCAAATTCCTGGTCGGACAGGTAATGCGCGCCACCCGCGGCCAGGCCAATCCGCAGGCCGTGAACGATACGCTGCGCCGCCTGTTGGCGGCGCCTTGAAGCGGCAAGAGGGTGGCGTAAGCTCGAATCCCGATGCTTCGGGGTCGGGGCGCCGCTACATTACTGTCGGGGACAAACTGAGGTGACGAATGCTGCAGCCAGGTGATGTCGCACCGCCCTTCACGCTTCCCGGGGACGACGGGAAAGACGTCTCGCTCTCCGACTTTCGCGGGAAAAATGTCCTGCTCTATTTCTTCGTCAAGGCGCTCACGCCCGGTTGAACCACCGAAGCGTCCGAGTTTCGTGACGCCAAATTGAAGTTCGACCGCGTGGGCACAGCCATCCTGGGCTGCAGCGCCGATCCGCCCGACACCATGGCCAAATTCCGAGCCAAACACAAAATCAACTTCGCTCTGGTCAGCGATCCCGACTTCCGCGTGATCGAAGCCTACGGCGCCCGCCGCATGAAAACCTTCCTGGGAAAATCCTTCCTGGGCATCGTGCGCTCGAGCGTCCTGATCGGCCCCGACGGAAAAGTCCTTCGCGTCTGGGAAAAAGCTGCGGCCAAAGGCCACGCCGCGGAAGTCCTCGAAGCCATCGAAGAATTGAAAAAGAATCCGTAGCGCCCCGCGGTGCCGCCACCGGGCCTGCCCCATATGGAGTGCGGTGGCTCGCCACCGCTTTTCCTCCCCGAAGCTCGCTTCGGGGTCTTCCGAGCCGAGGCGTCACCCCGCTCACACCGTACAGCGCAATTCCCCGCCCAGTTCCTCGATGAGCATGTTGTCCAGCAACCGAGTAGCGCCGAAGCGCACGGCCAGCAGCGCGTAGCACGTCCCCCGGAGCGTCGCGGCAGGCTCAAACGTGTCTGCGGCCACCACTTCCGCGTAGTCGGCAGTCGCGCGCGGCTCCCGCGCGAGCGTCTGGCGCATCGTGGCCACCAGCGGCCCGGCGTTGCGCTCTCCGCGCGCCACGCCTGCACGCGCGGCCGCGAGCGCGCGACACAGCACCGTCGCCGCCCGCCGGTCCTCCGGCGAGAGATAAGCGTTGCGGCTGGAGAGCGCCAGGCCGTCCGCCTCGCGCACAATCGGGCAAATCTCGATCTGCGCGTCGAGATCGAAATCCCGCGCGAGCTGCTGCACGATCCGCGCCTGCTGCGCGTCCTTCCGCCCGAAATAAGCGCGCCACGGCTGCACGATTTCGAGCAGCTTCAGCACCACCGTGGCCACGCCGCGGAAATGTCCCGGCCTCGCGCGCCCCTCGAGGCGCGAGCCGAGCCCTCCCACCTCCACAAAACTCGAAAAGCCGGGCGGGTAAATCTCCCCGCCTTCCGGCGCAAACAGGAATTCCACGCCCAGCGATTCAAGTAGAGCCGAATCGGCTTCACCCACCCGCGGGTATTTGGCGAAGTCCTCTCCCGGACCGAACTGCGTGGGATTCACGAAAATCGAAACGACCACCGGAGAACACTCGCGCCCCGCCGCGCGAACCAGCGACGCGTGGCCCGCGTGCAGCGCTCCCATCGTGGGAACAAATCCCACCAGGCGGCCCTCGGCGCGCGCCCGCCGGGACACCTGCTTCATCCATTCGACGGTGCGGATCGTTTCCATCGGCCGGGAAGGCGGCGCAGCCGCTCAGTCAACGGGGAGTCCGGCGAGCATGTCGTAGAAGCGCAGCAGGTCGGTCGAAAGCGGTTTGGCCCCGAGTTGGCGGAACTGCGTGGTCACCTGGCCGCGATGGTAGGTGCTGTGATTCACCACGTGTTGCAGGAGCGCGCGCAGAGGGTACCGGAATGGCTTCCCCTGCATGTTCTTGTATTCAATGATGCGCTCGAGATCACCCAAATCCGGGTCACGAATCAAATGCTCGAGACCCGTTTTGATTTCTTCCCACCGCCCGGCCATGCTCGCCACGTCCGCAAAGCTTTCGCCCGGCAGCAGCGTGGTCGGGTAGCGGCCCTGCAAGCGCTCCAGGTACAGCCATTCGACGCCCATGATGTGGTGCAGCGTGTCGCGGACCGTCGGAAAACTCGACGCTGCCGTTTGTGTGAACTGTGCCGGAGTGAGCGCCGCGCACGCCTGGAGCACGCGGTGATTCGCCCAGGCATTAAAGGCAAAGAGAGACCGGATTTCATCCTGTGTCATGGCGTGAGAGGAATCTCCTCCTTTCCAGCGGAAGGCCTGCGTGCTGTAGCGATCTGATGTTACGCCTTCTTCACGGGCGCCGCATCGCGCGTCGCGGCCGGCGCCGATGCCGGAAGATGATACGACTCGCCGTCGGTGGGGAAAGCGCCCTTCTGCACATCGTCCACGTAATGCTCTACCGCCTCGCGAATCGTCGTGCGCAGGTCCGCGTAGCGCCGCGCGAATTTCGGCGTATGCCCTTCCGTCAGCCCCAGCAGGTCGCTCAACACCAGCACCTGGCCGTCGCACTCCGGCCCCGCGCCGATCCCGATCGTGGGCACCGGCACGCTCTCCGTGATGCGTGCCGCAATCTCGCGCGGCACGGCTTCGATGACGATGCAGAACGCGCCTGCGGCCGCCAGCGCCTGCGCGTCGCGCACCAGCGCCTCGGCCGTCTCCGCGGTCTTGCCTTGCACGCGGAATCCGCCGAGCGCGTGCAGCGATTGCGGCGTCAGCCCGATGTGGCCCATCACCGGGATCTCCGCCTCCACCAGCCGCCCCACCAGGTTCATGCGCCGTTCGCCGCCTTCGATCTTCACCGCTTCCGCGCCCGCCTCTTTTACGAACCGCGTGGCGTTGTGCACCGCCTCCTCCGCGCCGTTTTGGAACGTGCCGAAGGGCATGTCCGCCACCACGAGCGCGCGGCGCACGCCGCGGCGTACCGCCCGCGTGTGGTGCAGCATCTCGTCGAGCGTCACCGGCAGCGTGTTTTCGTAGCCGAGCACGGCCATGGCCAGCGAATCGCCCACCAGCACGATGTCCACGCCGGCCTCGTCCACCAGCCGCGCCGTGGGATAGTCGTAGGCCGTCAGCGACGTGATTTTGCGCTCGGTAAAAGCCTGTTGGCCGGGAATGAATTTCTTGCGGGAGAGGATCTCGGGCACGGTCACTCGGCCGTTACCCGCCGACGGAAGGATGCTCATAGCGCCTCCGGTGCCATTCCCGTGCACTCAGGGATACAGCCCAGCAA
>Ga0209415_10010240_pt1 | contig 15974 bp, 10 predicted proteins | sample PeaSoiSIISIP2007_FD_187696 | JGI IMG/M metagenome (GOLD analysis project Ga0209415, IMG submission 187696) | Peat soil microbial communities from Weissenstadt, Germany - SII-SIP-2007 (SPAdes) (version 2) | ecosystem: Environmental > Terrestrial > Soil > Wetlands > Peat | place: Germany...
CTGGTGGTCGTGGCGGTCGCGGTGTTCCGGCGCGTGGAACGCCGCATGGCGGACTGGCTGTGAGCGTCCCCATCCTGGAGATCCGAGGGTTGGGCAAGAGCTACCTCATTCCGCAACCAGGGCAGCGATGGGCCGGAGATTTCGCGGACGCGGCGGTGGAGACCATGAAGGGAATCGCCACCGGACGGATCTTTCGCCGAGTGCCTCAGGAGCGCTTCTGGGCGTTGCGCGACGTGGGCTTCCAGGTCCATCCGGGAGAGGTGGTGGCGTTGGCCGGCCACAACGGCGCGGGCAAGAGCACGCTGCTCAAGGTTCTTTCCAGAATCACGGCACCCAGCGAAGGCGAAGCCCTGGTCCGCGGACGGATCGGGTCGCTCCTGGAAGTCGGGACCGGATTCCACCAGGACCTCACCGGGCGCGAGAACGTGTACCTCGCCGCCACCATCCTGGGAATGCGACGCGCCGAGGTGCAGAACCGGTTCGACGAGATCGTGGCGTTCGCGGAGATGGAGTCGTTCATCGACATGCAGGTGAAGCGGTACTCCAGCGGCATGTACCTGCGCCTCGCCTTTTCCGTCGCGGCCCATCTCAGCACGGAAGTGCTGCTGATCGACGAGGCCCTCGCCGTCGGGGATGTCAATTTCCAGCGCAAGTGCATGGGGAAGATGGGGCAGATCGCCGGCCAGGGCCGCACGGTACTCTTCGTGAGCCACAGCGTCTCCGCCATGCGCACCCTTTGCAGCCGCGGAATCCTCCTGGACCGGGGTCGGCTGGTCCAGGACGGCGACATCGACTCCATCGTGCAGGCGTACCTCGCCGGAAACAGATCCGAGGAATCGTCGGGTTCGAGATGGGTCAACGACGGCGGCGCCTATCCGGACCCGTTCTTCCGGCCCATGGAACTCTCCCTGTCGTCCGACGATGGCTGGACCGGTTCCAACTCGTTCCAGTACGGAAGCTCCATCCGGTTGCGGATCGCCGGAACGGTCGAGGAAGAGGTGGAAGGGCTGGTGCTGGGCATCGTGGTCACCACGCCCGAAGGTGTCGAGATCTTCCGCTCGCAGCACAGGGATTGTCCCGCCCACGTCGAGCGCCGGTTGGGACCCGGCGAACACCGATTGGAAGTCGTTCTGCCCTCGCGGCTCCTCAACGAGGGCGATTACCGGGTGGAGCTGGTCGCCGCCCTCCACGGACACCGTGAAATCCTCGCCGCGGGCAAGGGAAACCCGGGTCTTCCGTTTTCCGTCCATGGCGGATTCGGGCGGACACCCTACTGGATCCAGCGCCGACCCGGAGTGGTCGCGCCGGAACTCGAATGGACGTTCCTGGAATGAGCGGGTCGGCGTCCGCACAGTCGGGACATGCGATTGTCCGCGTGAAGTTCGTCGATTTCTGGGAGGGGTTCGATCCGGAACGGAACTACTTCACCGACCTGATCGGCGATGCCGTGGCGGTGGAGATCTCCGATCGTCCAGAGGTGGTCTTCTTCTCCTCCTTCGGTCGCGAACACGAGAAGTTTCCCGACGCCATGAAGGTCTTCTACACAGGCGAAAACGTCCGACCGAACAGGATGGAATGCGACTATTCGATCGGATTCGACCACCTCGGCAGCCTGCGCCATTTCCGGTGGCCGCTCTACAACCTGTACCCGCGTCGCGAGGTGGACTGCGGAAATCGGAGCGGATTCTGCTCGATCGTCGTATCCAACCCCAACAGTTTCCTGCGGCTCCGGTTCGCCGAACGGCTGGACCGGCGCAGGCCGGTCGCATACGGCGGGAAGGTGCGCAACAATGTCGGCGGTCCGATCGGATCCAAGCTGGACTTCATCTCCCGCTACCGGTTCAACATCGCGTTCGAGAACTCCAGCTATCCGGGTTACACCACCGAGAAGCTGTTCGAGGCCAAGCTCGCCGGCTGCATCCCCATCTATTGGGGAGACCCGCGGGTCTCGGAGGACTTCGATCCCGACGCGTTCATCGACCTGTCCACATTTCCGTCCTGGGATGCCTGCATCGAACACATCCTGGAAGTCGACGACGACCCTTCCTTGTCGGCGAGGTACATCGGCACACCGTTGGTTCCGGGTGGGGAGGAGACTCTGGATTCCCGAGCCGACGGACTGCGGGCGTTCCTGGCCGGGATCCTGCGCTGCGGGACTCGACGTCCAAAAATCGCCGGACTGGCCCGCCGGACCGCGGTGCTGAACCGAATGCGTACGCGGAAGATCGACAGGGCGGCCACCTCGCGCTGGCCGGAGATGGCGGACTGAGCGCCGCGGAACCGCCGCCTCAGCGCCTCTTGCGGAACTTGCCGCCGTCGCGACCACCGCCCGGGCGCGGGCCGCCGTGTCCACCGCCGCCGTGCCGGGGGGCGCGTTCGAAGCGCTCGCCGGCGCCTTCGTCCACGCCGATGGCGGACAATTCCTGGCCGGTGAGGCTCGCGTCCTTCTGGCCGTAGAACTCCTGGCGGTAGAGCTGGGAAAGGAGCAACGCCAGGCCCATGCGGGTACCCTCCTCCGCCACCAGGGCGGGGAGGCTCTCGGCGAGCTTCTCGGCGGAACGGCGCACGGCGCGGGAGCTGTCGCGTTCGGCGCGCTCCAGCATGGCCACGCAGCGTTCCAGCAGGATGTCCGCGGACGTGTTGGCCTTCTGGGCCGGGACCTTCTCGAAGCGCAGGTCGAAGCGGCGTCCGATGGCCTTGACGGCGAGCTCTTCCAGTTCCGACACCACGGACCAGGCGACGCCGGTCTTCCCGGCGCGGGCGGTGCGACCGGCGCGGTGCACGTACACGTCGGGTTCCATGGGCATCTCGTACTGGATGACGCAGGGGATGTCGGTCACGTCGATGCCGCGCGCGGCCACGTCCGTGGTGACCAGATAGCGCGTCTGGCGGGTGCGGAAGCGGTTCATCACCTTCTCGCGGGCGACCTGGCTCATGTCGCCGGAAAACGGCTCGGCCGAGAGGCCCCACGATTTCAGGTAGTCGGAGAGGTAGGCCACGTCCCGGCGGGTGTTGCAGAAGATGAAGGCCATCTCGGGGTGGTCGTGCTCCAGGATGTCCAGCACCGCCTTGTCCTTGGCGAGCTTGTCCACCACCACGTAGCGGTGGGAGATCGCGTCCACGGAGCGCTTCTTCTGGGAGAGCGAGAGGAACTTGGGGTTTCGCAGGAACTCGCGGGCCAGGTGCTTGACGTTCTCCGTGATGGTCGCGGAGAACATGTAGGTGCAGCGGTCGTGGGGGAGCATGCCCTTGATGCGGGCCATGTCCGGGTAGAAGCCCATGGACAGCATCTCGTCGGCTTCGTCCAGCACCAGGTCGCGCACCGAGCGGGGATTGAAGTGGCCCTTCTGGAGCATGTCGATCACGCGGCCGGGCGTCCCGATCACGATGTGGCTGGTCTTGAGCCCCTCGATCTGCTTCTCGTAGCCGACGCCGCCGTACACGACCACCGACCGCACGCCCTTGTCGGCGCCGAGGATCTCGGCTTCCTTCGCCACCTGGAGCGCGAGCTCGCGGGTGGGCACCAGGATCAGCGCCTGGGGCATGCGGTGTTCCACCTCGCAGATCTCCACGAGCGGGATCATGAAGGCGCCGGTCTTGCCGGAGCCGGTGCGGGACTGCGTGATCAGATCCTGGCCGGCCAGCAGGTAGGGGATGGCCTTGCGCTGGACCAGCAGCGGTGTGCTCCAACCCTGCTTGCCCACCGAGATGTTCATGGCGGCCGAAGCCTGCTCGAAGGTGAAGTCCGGGAGAGGAGGATCCGGTTCCACGATGTCGTCGGGATCGTCGTCCGACGATCCGCCGGGTTCGCCCGCGACAAAGGCGTTGGGGTCGAAGCCCTCGGTGTCTTCGGAGGTTTCGGAGGCGGTATTCCCGATGTCGGAGTCGATCGGCGCGATCTCCGAATCCGCCGGTTCCTGGGCGGAAAGATCTTGTTCCTGGTCGTTTTCTTGCATAGAACGGGAAAAGTAGCTCCTGGGTAGGGGGAGGGGTCCCCCTGGCCGCCGCCCTGCGGGCTCTGGCGCACCCTCTCTCCCCTGCGGGGGGCTTTCCTTCCGTTGTCTCGGGCGGCTTGCTTTCGCTTGCCGACTGGGCGGGCTTCGATTGCGGACTCGCTTTGTGCAGCGGCTCGCTTTCGCTTGCCGCCTGGGGTCGCTTCGGGATCGCCGCCTAGGTGTGGGTGCTGGCTTTCAGGTGCGTAGGACGAGGCGGCCGACCATTTCGTGGAGGCCGCCATTGCGGAACAGGTGAGCCTTGGGGTGGAGGAGGTGGTAGAGCATCTGGCGGACCATGCCTTCGGTGTGGAACTCGAAGGAGTCGATCTGGTGGGCGTCGCTGATGGAGCTGTTGTCGAAGGAGACGAGGTAGGGCCGGCGGCGGCCGCGTTCGCGCAGCAGGTCCAGGAGCAAGACCGCGGTGTGGTCGTTGACCGCGACCCAGGTGGGGTATCGCTCGGGATCCAGCCGATCGAGGAAGCACGACAGGATCTCGCGGATCCTGCGTTCCCCGGCGGCCACGCCGCCTTCGGCCTGATGGTGCTCCCAGGCGCTCGCGTGCGCCTCGTCCACGAACGGGACGATCTCGATGTCGGTGCCCCGCAATCCCTCGCGCAGACCCTCGAGCCGGGCTCGCGACCAGTCGCCACCGTGGAACGGCGAGACGAAGGCGACCGAGCCGGGTTCCCTGGTGCGCAGGTGGCTGGTGCGCAGGTGGCGGCCCACCACGACGCCCGAGGACGGCCCGAAGGAGAGGTTGAACCCCAAGACGGGCGCTTTCCAGGAGCCTGGGCGGGGGAAATCCCCGGGTGGGTGCTCCCACCAGACGGAAATCGGCACCTGGAGCCTTCCGAGCTCCCCCAGCAGGACGCGCGGATCGCGGACGAGCCATGTCGAGACGAGGCATCCCAGCAGGATCCCCGGAACCGAGCCGGGTTCCACCTCCAGTCCGTCCTGGTTCAGGAACACTCCGGTCCCCTGGTCTTGGCACCAGCCCAGGACCACGATGCGCAGCGCCCGTTCTCGACCCTCGCGGTGCACGGATTTGATGAAATCGGTCTGGCGCTCCGTGTCCAGCAGGAGGGTGCCGGAGGCGTCGCAGCGGCTCACGACCAGGACCGTTCCCTCGTCCGCCCTTCGGGGTGGAGTCGGCAGGGCGAATCCCCTTCCGCGACGCAGGAGGGTTCCCGACGCGGCGAGTTCGTCCAGCAACGCGCCGATCCGACCCGGCGCGATCCCGTAGATCTGCGAGAGAGCGAGCCGCGAGGGCAGTTCCCGATGCGGATGGAAGACTCCGGACCGCAGATCGGAGACGAGCTTGTCCCGGGTCTCGGCCAGACGGTCCGTTCGACGCGGAAGACGCCCCACCGCAACGGGTTCCTTCCCCCAGAAGAATCCCTTGCGAGGCACCGAATGCACTCGCCCCTCTCCCTGCAGGACACGCAAGGCGCGATGGACGGTCAGCGGCGAAAGGCCGAAATTCGCCGCCAATGTCCGGATGGACGGCAAGGCCACGCCGTCGGCTTTCCGCTCGGCCCGCAATCGCCCCGGGAGATCGTCCATCCCGCGGAATAATACAGATGATACAGAGCGATGTTTATGGGGGGAAATGTCGAGAGCATCGAGAGCCACCCGGGCGTAGGTTCCACGAGTCCGCAGGACGGACCACCGATCCAAGCCACCACGTCCGGAGCCGACCATGCGATTCAGCCCACACCCGCTCCCCCTTCTGCTCGCCGGTCTCGCCTTCGCCCAGACCGCGCCGAATGGCACGCCCCTGGGGAGCAACGGGCTCCTGATGGGCGCCACCACCGAAGTCGGCGCCTCCGACAAGGAAGGCATCGTGAACTGGAAGGACGCGGCCAAGGTGAAGACGGTGATCGGTCGGGACTTCGGTCTGGTCCAGACCACCGCCTATCCCACCTGGGGGGCTTGGAACGGCACGAGCCTTTCCAACGTCTCCTTCGACCTCTCCCCGGCCAACCAGGTGATCGATTGGGCCCATGGCCTGGGCAAGAAGACCGAGCTGCACTTGCTGGCCGGTTCTCCCACCTACTTCCCCTCCTGGCTGGACGGCGGCTCGTGGACACCCGCCCAGTTGGACACCCTGCTGAACCACTGGATCACCTTCGCCACCACGAACAACGGGAACGGAACCAAGGTCGACTACTGGAACGTGGTCAACGAAGCCTTCATGTGGAACGGATCGTACTGGGATTCGTCGTCGGTGGCCAACACCTGTCCGTGGCAGAAGATGGGGTGGGAACCGGACAAGTCGGGCCTGACCGGAACCGCCAAGGTCTATGCGCAGCATCCGATCTACATCCGCCGCGCCCTCGAACTGGCTCGGCAGCACACCCAGGGCAAGCTGGAGCTGCGCGACTACGGGAACGAATTCTGGGACGGATCCATCAAGTGCCGCGCCTTCTACCAGCTCGTGAAGCACCTGGTCAACTCCGGCGTCCCCATCGACGCCGTGGGCCTCCAATGCCACTTCCGCACGGACATGACCTACGACTGGAGCCTGCTGAAACAGGCCGTCCAGGAATACCGGAAGCTGGGACTGGAGGTCTACCTCACCGAAGTCGACTACGGCGACACCGATCCCGTGGCCGCGGCCGGCACGGCCCACCGCACGCCCGCGTGGGACACCCTCCAGGCGCGGAACTACCACGACTTCGCGAAGGCGGCCACCAGTGGCGGCGCGAACTGGATCTGCCTCTGGGGCGTCGCCGACAACACGAACACCTACTGGCGCATGGGCCAGAGCGCCCTGCTCTACGACGAGTCCTACGCCCCCAAGTACTCCTACTACCAATTCCGCCAGGGCATTGTGGACGGGTTGGCGACCACCTCGGTGCAGGGCCACGCCCGCTCGACCGAGGGGGTTCCCCAAGCGCGGTTCGAGGAGGGTCGCTTGGCCGTCGAAAACATCGGAGACGGATCCGCCCAACTCGTCGATCTCCGCGGCAACCGCGTGGCCAGCGTCGAGATCACCGGCGGCTCGGCGGCGCTGCCTCCGCTGGCCCCGGGCCTCTACCTGCTGTGCACGGCGCGATCGGAACAGGTTCCGCTCCAGATCGTGCGCTGAAGGGAAGCGCGGGTGGGGAACCGGGATCGACCGGGGCCGAGGCGTCGCGCGGACCCCTTTCGCGGGAGCTACCATTTTCGGCCGTGGTCCGCCGTCTGCGAGGGCGGGCCATTTCCCCATCCACGGCGATCAGCGTAACCACGGAGTCGGACACATGAAACAGCAGCTTGGCGCGGAGTTTTTCGGGACTTTCTGGCTGGTTCTCGGGGGGTGCGGAAGCGCCGTCCTGGCGGCAGCCTTTCCACATGTGGGCATCGGACTTCTGGGCGTCGCCCTGGCTTTCGGACTCACGGTTCTGACCATGGCGTTCGCCATCGGGCACATCTCCGGATGCCATCTCAACCCGGCAATATCCATCGGGCTGTGGGCCGGAGGGCGATTCCCGGCGAAGATGCTTCTGCCGTACGTCCTGGCGCAGGTCCTGGGCGGATTGGTCGCCGGAGGGGTGCTGTTCCTGATCGCCAGCGGGAAGCCGGGCTTCGACATCTCGGCCGGATTCGCCTGCAACGGCTACGGGGAGCACTCGCCGGGCGGCTATTCGCTCTTCTCGGCGCTGCTGACGGAAGTCGTCATGACGGCAGGGTTTCTCCTGGTCATCATGGGCGCCACCGACAAGCGCGCCCCGCAGGGACTCGCCCCCATCGCCATCGGCCTGTGCCTGACCCTCATCCACCTGATCAGCATCCCCGTCACCAACACCTCGGTGAACCCGGCGCGCAGCACCGCGGTGGCCCTGTACGCGGGTGGTTGGGCGGTGCAGCAACTGTGGCTCTTCTGGGTGGCCCCCATCGCGGGTGGAGTGCTCGGGGCGGCGGCGTATCGGTTCGTCGGAAACGAAAAATAGGGCCGCTCGGCGACGGGCCGCCCCTCAGGTCCGCAGGACCTCCGCCCGCAGGCGCTCCAGATTCTGGTCGTTCGCCGGAACCACGATCGATTCGATCTGCCGTGCGAGCGCGTCGTTTTCGAAGGTCTGCGTCCACGACACGATGGTTCCGCCTGCGGTGGGCGTCAGTAGGATGACCAGCCGGTAGACGGGCTGGGAGGGGTGGCCCACCACGATCCGGTGCGGGGGATCGATCTCCTCGAAGAGGTTTTCGTTCGGGTAGTCCACGCCTTCGGGGCCGTGCATGACCAGGGACCATTTCCCGCCCGGTTTGAATTCGCAGACGGAAAACGTGTTGGTGAAGCCCGAAGGACCCCACCATCGCGCCAAGCGCTTGGGGTCTCCGATCGCTGCGAACACGGACTCCGGCGTGGCCGCAATTTCACAGGAATGGCGGAACTCGACCATGGCTGACTCCTTTCCGACGCTGGTTTTCCGCTGGCTCCACTCTCCAGGGTGCGTCGCGAACACGGAAGTCTACTGATTTCGAGACGAGGCCCCTCAGTGCACCCCGGCTCCGTCCACCGCGGCGCAGAGAATTTTCGCGCCACCGGCCACGACCGGCATTCCAGCGTAGGACAGCGCCCCGCCGCGGATCTCGAGCGTCACGGCGTCCATGGCCTCGATGCCCAGGTTCTGCCCGGGGAGGTGCGACAGGCCTTCCACCGCGGCGGGAGAGCCGACCGCACCTTCCGGCGACAGCAGATGCACCGACCCGTCGGGATCGTCGGCCGCCAGGATCATGCCTTGGCTCTCCACCCCGCGCAGCTTCGCCTTCTTGAGGTTCGCGACCAGCAGGAGCTTCCGGCCCACCATCTCGTCGGCGCCGAAGTGCGCCTTGATGCCCGCGCAGACCTGCTTTCGGCCCAGCTCGCCCGCGTCCAACTGGAGCACGAGCAGCTTCTCCGCGGAGGGGTGGTCCTCGGCGGACAGAACTTGCGCGACCCGCAGGTCCAGGGCCTCGAAGGGGTCCTTGGCGGCCTGGGTGGCCACGGGAGCCGGGGCCGTCTGCGCATCGGGCTTCTTCGCCTCCAGGCGGGGGAACAGGACCGGGCCGTCCTCGAAGACCGCTCCGGCGGGGAGCCGGCCCCAGGCGAGCTTGCCGGGAACGGCGGACTCGCCGCCCATCAGGCGCAGGGCCTCGGCGGCCTTGGTGGGAATGTAGGGGGAGAGCAGGACGAGCAGGATGCGGAGGGCTTCCGAGGTCGCTGCGAGGACTTCGGCCAACTCCTGTCGCTTCTCGGGATCCTTCGCGAGCTTCCACGGCGCGGTGGACTCCAGGTGGGAATTGATGGCGCGCGCCAGCGACAGCGTGGATTCCAGGGCGTAGCTCACCCGGAACAGGCGCATCTCGTTCTCCACCCCGGCGACCACCTCCTCGGCCTTGGCCTTCAGCTCCCTGGAGGGAGGCGAAAGCGTTTCCGGCAGGGCCGGGATGCGGCCCTCGAACTGGGTCTGGATCTGCTTGCGGATGCGGGAGACGATGTTCCCCACGTCGTTGGCCAGGTCGCCGTTCACCACCTTGACCATGCCCGCGTCCGAAAACGAGCTGTCCTGCCCCACGACCATCTCGCGCATCAGGAAGAACCGGAACGCCTCGGCGCCCCCCACGGATGCGTAGCGCTCGGCGACGGCGAAGGGGTCCACAACGTTCCCCAGAGACTTGGACATCTTCTGTCCTTCGGCCATCCACCATCCGTGCGCCAGGATCTGTTCCGGCAGGGGAATGCCGGCGCCCATGAGCATGGTGGGCCAGTAGACGCTGTGCGTGGTGAGGATGTCCTTGCCGATCAGGTGGACGCTCGCGGGCCACCATTCGGAGCCGTCCGGCCTCCGCGAGGGTCGCACGCCGGCGACGTAGTTGAGAAGGGCGTCGAACCAGACGTAGGTCACGAAGTCGGGATCGAAAGGCAGCTCGATGCCCCAGGAGAGGCGGCTCTTGGGGCGACTGATGCAGAGGTCCCCGAGGGGTTGGCGCAGGAAGCCCAGGACCTCGTTCCTGCGGTAGTCGGGCACGATCCACGACGGATTGTCGCGGATGTGGGCCAGGAGCCGTTCCTGGTAGGCCGACATCTTGAAGAAGTAGTTGACCTCTTCCACCTCCTCCACGGGCTCGCCTTCGGCCGGTCCGCGTCCTTCGCGGATGTCGGACTCGGAGTAGAACCGCTCGTCGCGCACGTTGTACAGGCCCTTGTAGGCGCTCTTGTAGATCTCTCCCCGGTCCCACAGCCCCTGCAGCACGGATCGGACGAAGGCGATGTGGTCGGGATCCGTTGTGCGGATGAAGCGGTCGTTGGTGAGGCCCAGGAGCCGTCCCATCTCCCTGAACCGCTCGGAGAGGATGTCCACGTGCTCCTGCGGGGTCCGTCCCGCCTTGGCTGCCGCTTCCTGGACCTTCTGCCCGTGCTCGTCGGTGCCGGTCAGGAAGAAGACGTCGTGCCCCAGGAGCCGGTGCCACCGGCAAAGGACGTCGCCGAGAACCGATGTGTAGGCGTGTCCGATGTGGGGCACGTCGTTCACGTAGTAGATGGGCGTGGTGAGGTAGAAGGCGTTCTTCATGGGATGGTCCAAGGTAGAACCGGGACCGGCGGAACCGATCAGCGCGAAAGTCCTGTCCTGCGCCGCGCCGCGAGGCAGGCGCGACTTCCGGGGGCGAGTTCCGAGCACGCGCGAGGCCGGACCTCGTAGGCTCGGCAGCGCCAAGGCGTGCCGGTCGATCCGTTCCCTTCCAGCGCCACGCAGCGTCCGTCGGGACGCGGCAGGCAGGCGGATCGGCCTTCTCGGCGGACCCATTCCGGGTGGGCCACCCGCATCGCCTCCCCTTTCGCCACGGGAGCGAAGGAGTAGCCTTCCCGGCAGCAGGCCCCGCAACTCCCGCAGGAATCGTCGGAAAGCACCGCCTCCCACCGCGCGCAGGAAGGCCAGGACCGATGCGCCTTGGGGGCTTCGCCGGGGGAATCTCCCGCCTGCAGGCACCGGCCCCGGGAACGCCAGGCGCAGCTTCCGCAGGTCTCCCCGGCGGGGCCGAAGCCCAAGCCAAGGGGATGCGATCCGCGGGTTGGACGGAAACCGTCCAGAAGCGGGGCGGGTTCCGTCGACAGGATCCGCTCGCACGCGTCCATCAGGTCGCGCTCGCCCCCCGATGGCCAGCCCGGGGGTCGTTCCAGGCCCAGGGCGTCCGCGAGGCCGGAGGCGTCGGCCTGTTCGAAGGCCAACCGGTCCAGGGCCGCCCCCACCTGGGACGGGGTCGCGTCCGGGCACCACCGCGCGGCCTTGGCGAGGACGGCGCGGCAGCGTTCCAGGAAGATCCCCCTCAGCGCCCGGCCGCTCCCGCCGCGATCCGGTCCAGGATCCCACCCAGCCACTCGCGGTTGTGACGGAATCCGTCCAGATCCGCCAGGAAGACCTCCGGGGGCTGGACGTACGGGCCCTCGAAGCTTTCCTGGGCCGCGATCAGACCGCGCAGATGTTCCGGCGCGAGTTCCAGGTGGAACTGGAGGGCGACGACATTCCCGTGGACGAAGCCCTGGTTCAGGCAGGCCTCGGTGCGTCCCACCGACACGGCTGCCGGAGGGAGCGAGAAGGTGTCGCCGTGCCACTGGAAGACGCGGGCCACGGGCGGCAGGTGCTCCAGCAGGCCCCCTGGCTTCCGCAACTCGGGCGTCGTGGAGAGCTCGCTCCAGCCGATCTCCGAATGGGCGTTGCGGGTCACCGGGGAACCCAGCCGATCCGCCAGCAATTGCGCTCCCAGGCACACCCCCAGCACCGGCTTTCCGGAGGCGATGGCCTGGTCCAAGCAGGCCTTCTCCTTCGCCAACCACGGGTACTTCCCGTCCTCGTAGATGTTCATGGGTCCGCCCATGACCACCAGCATGTCCCAGGCGTCGGGCTCGGGCGGAATGCCTCCGCGATCCCAGAGCGTACTGGAAACGGTCCAGCCCCGCTCGGTCAGGAGGTCTTGGAAGGAACCGATTCCTTCCATGGGGTCGTGTTGGAAGAAGTGGACGTGCATGGAAGGAAAGATGGAATTCGGGGCAGTGGAGGACCACGATCCGAATTGAAAGAGCTTTGAAAACATTTCGCAATCTTGGATAGCCACGTTGTCTCCCGTGTCCCGAGGCCCCTGTCGGGCCCGTTCGGAAGGAGAAATCGATGTTCCAGAGGATGACCGGATTTTCCGCGCCTTGGTCTGCGCTCCCCCTGTTGCTGGTCGCGGCCGTCTGCGCCCCGGCCGCCGTCACCTACATCGGCGACACCTACATCCCCGGAAACGGTGTGGATTCTTCCGGCTTGCCCGCAACCCTCCTCGAAGACGGCGTCTCCCCGGAAAACGCCTTGAACGGGTTCGGGTCGGGACTGGGATGGGCGGGTGGCAACTCCTTCTACGCGCTCTGCGACCGGGGACCCAACAAGGTCGTCTACAACGCCTCCGTGGACAACACCACTAGCTTTCCCAACCGTTTCCAGCACTTCACCATCACCCTCGCTCCCCAGGGAAGCCTGACCAACGGAGTCTACGCGAGCTACGCGGTGACGGCGACAGCGACGGGCACTTCGCTGCTCAAGACCGCCAAGGGGCAACAGTACCTGGGGATCAGCACCGCCTACGCGCGGGACACCACGCAGGAGAACCGCCGACTGGATCCGGAAGGGATCCGGGTGGCTCCAGACGGCACGGTCTGGGTCTCCGACGAGTACGGGCCGTGGATCCTCCACTTCGACGCCCAGGGACACCAGATCGGCTCCCTGCCCGCCCCGGTGGGATTCCGGGACTCCATCGAAGACTCCACGGGCGCCAAGGAAGACGCGGAAAATTCCGTGGGTCGCACCGACAACAAGGGTGCCGAGGGATTGGCCATCACGCCGGACGGCAACACCCTGGTGGTGCTCATGCAGTCGCCGCTGCTCCAGGACAGCACCACCAACGGCCTGAACAACCGGCTCCTGGTGTACGACCTTCTCCACCCCGCCGCCGCTCCCAAGGAGTACATCTACCCGCTGGACAACACCAGCCAATCCGTGAGCGAGCTGCTCGCCTACAGCAACCACCAGTTCCTGGTGGACGAGCGCAACAGCAAGGGCGGCAAGAAGGGCATCAAGCTCCTCTACGCCATCGACCTCCAGCAGGACACGCTCCCCACCGACCTGGCCACCACCGCCTACGACGGCACCACCAAGAGCCGCGGGCTTCCGGGGACCACCATTCCTTCGGGCGTGGTGCCGCTGCGCAAGACCCTGTTCGCCAGCATCGGACAGATCCTGCTGTCCGCCACCCCCTGGCCCTTCAACGCCTCCAGCGGTCTGGACAGCCTTCCGGACAAGCTCGAAGGCTACGCCTTCGGCCCCGACCTCCCGGACGGGCGCCACCTGCTCCTGACCACGAACGACAACGATTTCGTGCAGCCCGGGGGCGTGATCGCCGGTGCGGGTTATCCCAACTACGTCTTCGCCTTCGCCGTGGATCCGTCGGATCTCCCCGGTTTCATGCTCGAAAGCTTCGGGACCGCGGGATTGTCCCGGCAGGCTCCGAAGAGCGAGAGCCTCGCCGCGGTTCTCGGCGGGACTTCGCTGGAACTGCGATCGTCCGTTTCGGGAGACGCCAGCTTGCAGATCCTGGATGTGAAGGGGAACGTCGTCCAGGACTTGGGCGTGCACTCCCTGCTGGCTGGCCAGAACCGCCTGGCTCTGCGCGGCGCCCTCCGACCGGGTGTGTACATCCTGAAGGCCACCGGTGCGATCCGGTCCAGCTTGGCCTTGACCGCGTTCTGAACCGGCACCCGCGTCTGGCTCCACCATCGAAGCGCGATGGTGGATGGCTCCGTTGCCCTCGAGCGTTCAGCGGTCAGGGACAGTAGACCTTCCCGACCAGTTCGCGCGACCCGAGCCGGATCTGCAGGATCGCCGAACCTGCGCGACCGAGGGGAATTTCCAGATCATTGGTCCCGGCAAGGGTCTCGAAGGAACGCGACCACAGAGTCCGGCCCTGCAGATCCCGGAGCGTGGCCACCGCGGGTTGGGACCCCGGGGCCTGGAAGGAAGCCCGGATCGTCCCGGTGGAAGCGAAGATGCCGAGCGCATCGGAATTCGCGGCCGTTCTGGCGCGCAGCGCCGTGACTCCCCAGACCGATGTCGTTGCCGTTTCCCAGGTCAGGTCGGTTGGAACATTGGCGGTCGGATAGAGATCGACCGACACCACGTCGTTGTTTCCATCCTGGGGGCCGGTCTGGTTGAAATTGTAGAGGGTGTCGCTGGTCCCGCCCTTGGTCTTGAACACGATCCAATCCACGTAGATCGCTCCGCGGAAGGCCTTCGAATACATCTGGAGGGCGAAGGTCTGGAGGTTGGTCGGATCGGCGGGGACCAGGGCCGCTGAATCCGCCGTGTTCGTGGAAAGCGGGATGCTGTAGTTCTTCCAGCCGTCCATCGTGAGCGAGCCGAGGGTCTTTTCGCGCCAGGTCCAGTTGTTCGACATGGTGACCAGGCTGATGGACACGTATCCGGATTTGGCGACACCCGCCGAATCGTATTGGGAAGTCCCCTTCACGTAGATCTTTGCGACGATGGAGTCGTACGCGCTGATGTCCGTCTTGACCAGCGGCATGTCGACCTGTCCATTCATGGAATCCTTGGCCGAATACAGGACCCGCAGGCTGTTGTCTCCGGTCGGAAGCGTGTAGTCGCTGGTCGTGTCGCCCGGGAGCTTGGAAAGCCCCGCCCCGGAGCGGATGGCGTTCAAGAGGCCCAGATCGTAGATGGCGCCCTCGGTGTTGCTTCGGCGGAAGACAGACATTGTCCCGTCGCCCAAGCCGCCCGCGTCCCAGGCGATGGGGATCATCCCCTTGGTGATGGCCGAGTTCACCACGTAGTTGTAGAAGTGCCGCCGGGACAGGATGTGCAGCTTGAGGTTGTCTCCGGTCAGGGACAGGCGCTTGATGACGCCGAATTCACCGACCACGACGGGTACGCTCGAACCGAACTTCTGGACCACCTCGTTGAATTGGGAGTCCACGTAGGTCTCCTCGAAAGCCGTGGCGTTGTGGGCCACGTCCGTCGCGGAATGGAATCCCTTGCCCCAGTAGTAGACGGCATCGCCCCAACTCGCGTCGGCCGTCATCAGGCAGAACTGGTAGGGGTAGAAGTGGTCCTCGATCATGAGGTGGCCGGTGCCCGCCTTGTCGTTGGGCAAGGTCATCCATTGGGTGGATTCGTCGAAGGAGGTGTTCGGGCCCTGCACCACCAGTGCGCGGGTGGCGTTGTTGCCCCCGGTGGCGCGGACCGTGTCCACGAAGATCTGGTGGAACCCGAGCAGGACCTTCCAGGCGGAAAGGGAATCGGCTTGCGGTTCGTTGGTGCTGGCGAACAGCAGGTGCCTGTCGTAGCTCTTGAATGTGGTCGCGATCTGCCTCCAGAAGGCCCCCTGCCTGGCCGAGATGGCATTTCGGAGGGTGGCATTGGTCACCGCCGCGTCGATGTTGCCCTGCAGCCAGCCGCCATCCCAGTGGATGTTCAGGATCACGAACAGGCTGTCCTTGATGGCGTAGTCCACCACGGTCTTGACCTGGGCCATCCAGGTGGGGTCGATCGCGTAGGACGAGTCGGAATGCGAGTACCAAGCGCAGGGGAGACGGACCGTCTTGAACCCGGCCGCCTTCACGGAATCGAACAGGGCCTGGGTTGGGATGGGCTGGACATTGGACAATTCCAAGGTGTTCCCGAGGTTCCAGCCGGCACCCATCTCCGAGGCGATGGACTTCGCGGTGGGCAAGGTCTGCGAGAGCGAGAATCCCGCCGCGACCAGGACGATGGCACCGAGGCGCGGAACCCTTGGACTGTATCTCCCGAAATTCATCTCGACTCCTTGGCTGGAAATGTCGGTTCCGATCATCGGACGGCTCATGCAGAGACGGATTGGATGCCGTCGCGGCAGTGCGGATGGCGGTTCAACACCGGAGGATAGAGGTCCAGGGAGATTCGCAGGCCCCGATCTCCAGGAATGTGCTGAAAT
>Ga0209415_10010241_pt1 | contig 15973 bp, 17 predicted proteins | sample PeaSoiSIISIP2007_FD_187696 | JGI IMG/M metagenome (GOLD analysis project Ga0209415, IMG submission 187696) | Peat soil microbial communities from Weissenstadt, Germany - SII-SIP-2007 (SPAdes) (version 2) | ecosystem: Environmental > Terrestrial > Soil > Wetlands > Peat | place: Germany...
GGCCCTACATCATCACGTTTGTGTTGAATTTGCTGATCGCCTTCGTGTTGGCGCAGATTTGCATTTGGCGTAGCGCAAACACCGCGGCTCGTGGCGCGGCGCTGGGGATACTGTTGTGGATCGGCTTCGTCGGCCCCGTGACTTTCACGACCAACATGTACGAGATGCGCCCGGTGCAATTGTTTGCCATCAACGAATTTTATGCTCTCGTGGGATTTTGCCTGATGGGCGCCATTCTAGGCGCCTGGACGAAAAAAGCCGCATAGGGGCACGGCATGCCGTGCTCGTCTTCGTCAACCCAGGTGCGACCCCGTGCCCGTCTTCGTCAACCGAGACGCAACGGCTCGCCCCGAATCGACGCATCAAGAATCTGAATGGTATGAACCACCGGCGTCGGCCTTCCTTGCCTCGCCAGCGAAGACTGCAGTTGCAACAAGCACCCAGGGTTTCCCGTAGCGACGACCTGCGCGTTCAGCGGAACGATCAGCTGAGCTTTGCGATCGCCGAGGGCATTAGCAGCGTCAGGCTGCACGAGATTGTAAATTCCCGCTGATCCGCAGCAGATGGCGTTCTCTGGAATCTCCGCAAGCTCCAGCCCAGGAATGTTTGCCAGCAATTGGCGAGGCTGCGAGCGCACACCTTGCGCATGTTGCAGATGGCAAGAATCGTGAAACGCCACGCGCAGCGGCAGCGGGTTTCTCATCGCTCGCGGCGACAACTCCGTCAGAACTTCGGTAATGTCTTTGCACTTTGCGGCAAACGCTTTAGCGCGATCGGCATAGTTGGGATCGTCGCGAAGCAAGTGGCCGTATTCCTTCACATTGGAGCCGCAGCCCGCCGCGTTCGTGACGATAATCTCCACATTCGCTTTTTCAAAAACGTCGATGGTTTTCTTGGCGAGCGCCAGAGCGCCCGCTTCTTCTCCTGCGTGCACCATAAGCGCGCCGCAACACGGCTGCTCTCTTGGCGCGACGACTTCGCAACCTTCCGCTGCCAGAACGCGAGCCGTGGCTGCGTTCACTTGAGGAAAGAATTCGCGTTGTACGCAGCCGAGCAGCAAGCCGACTCGCTTGCGCTTTGCGCCATGTGCCGGTGTAACTTCCAGCACGCTCTCGTTCTGCGAGAGCTTCGGCATCAACGCTTCCATCGATTGCAGGTGCTTCGGAAGAAGCTTCAGAAGTCCGATCCCACGAACGAGCGATTGCATTCCGGATTTCTGATAGGCGAGCAGCGGCAAGCGGAGCAAGCGCAGGCGGTCCGGGCGCGTGAACACAGAGAACAGAAAACGGCGATGCAGCTTTTCTCCGAGCGAGCGCGGATGATGGCGTTCAATTTGCGCCCGAGTAGCTTCGATCAGTTTTCCGTAATCGACGCCGGAAGGGCAGGCGGTCATACAGGCCATGCAGCCGAGGCAGGAATCGAAATGGCTGACCCACTGCGGATTTATCGAGGCGTTGCCTTCGCTGGCCAGCTTCATCAGGTAGATGCGGCCGCGCGGAGAGTCCATCTCTTCGTTCCAAAGAACGTACGTGGGACAGACGGGCAGGCAGAAGCCGCAGTGCACGCAATTCTCGATGATTTGTTTCGACGGCGGATGATGCGCGTCGAATGCGCTGGGCAAGGGATTTGCGTCAGGAAGAGTAGTCATGAAATAGCAAGGCTAGCTGCCACTGGTGAACATAACCGAACGGCGATGCCGCTGGCAAACCTGGATCGCGGTTTCGGCATGTTTGTTTTTCTGACTCTGCGCGGCTCTGCGTACTCTGTGCCTCTGCGTTATCCTTTTTCTTTCTTTGCTCTTTCCTTCGCGCATCCTGGCGCGCTGACGATCATTTCGCCGCTGGCAGAGCGGTTTGGCGCAGCTCCTCGATGTCTTTCAGAAGAGTTGCTACGAGGGATTCGACGACCGCTTGGCCCTTTTCGCGCGTAGCAAGAGTTGGATCGCCCCACGCGCCGGTCGGCGAATACGTGCCTTTTCCTTGTGGATCTCGCGTGAGGCCGCCGGGCTGGTTGGGATTCAAGTCGCGCACGGCTTTTTTCATGCGAACGGAATCGGGGGCAATGTAAAGCATCATAGACGTTTCGATTTCGTCGGCGTGCGTGCCTCCGGATTGGCGAACTTTTTTCTCGACAGGATCGTCTTTGGTCAGGTCGGTGTAGTGGAGGACAATTCCATCCTTTGCGAGATCGCTGGCGGCTTGCGCGAGAGGCCTCAGCGTCGAGATCCCCGTGTTGAGGATATAGAAGCGGCGCGGGCCGTAGTGCGCGAGAGAATGCACGATGTCCGTCATCATCGTTCGGGCGGTGTCCATGCTGAGTGAAGTCGAGCCGGGATATTCGAGGAAAGAGGGATAAAAACTGTAGTTAATCGTTGGAGCGACGACTACATTTTGTGGCGCCGCGTCGAGCACGCGTTTCTTAAGATATTCGGCCATCAAGAAATCGTTGTTGAGCTGCAAATGGCGGCCGTGCTCTTTGGATTCCGCGCCAAGAGCGATAACGACAACCGTCTCAGGCGTCAGTATTTTCTCGGCTTCGTCCCACGACAGATTTTCCAGCAGAACCGCCGTATTTGCGTGTACTGGCGGCGCAGACGGCACAGCCCGGGCAGGAGATTGAGCCGAGACCATTGTAGAGACGCCAAGCGAGAACAAGACGCAAACGAAACGTACAAGCGCCGATTTATTCGGAACGATCAAGAGCTTTGTGCCGCTCATCAAACTCACCTCTGTTTTGGTTACGAGTTACTGCGCGATTGGGCCGGTCTTGATTCCACTGTTGAGATCGTAGACCGCGCCGATGGTTCCGACGAGACAGGTTTGCCGCGTGAGGCCGAGAAGTTCGCGCAATCGGTACACGCTTTCAATTCCAGTGCAGTGCGCGCCGAGAATCCGGGCCGTTTGGTATTCCTTCAGCTTGGAAGCCGTCCAGGCGAGCTGCTGGTCGTTCGCGGCGAAAAGATGGAATCCGCCGATGGCGGCATCGACGGGAGCTGGTCGAAGAAAGCCGCGCGCATATTGCAACGTATTAATGATTCCAGAATGGCCGCAACCGGAGAGCAGTACGAGGCCGTGCGAAGTATTAAAGACGAGAGATTGATCGTCGGGAACAGTGTCTGCGACCCACTCCGTTCCTGTGTTGACTTCGGTGCCGGAAGAATAATTCTTTTCGGGATACGCGCGCGGAACCGGTCCGCTAAGCCAAATGCCGGGAAAAAGTTCTTCGGGCTTGTCGTGGACTACGAAGACGCCGCCGGTCGCTTCGTAGTCTTTTTTGATCTGGATCATGGGGTTGGGATTGTGGCCGCGGCGCTCGAGGAAAATGCCATTGGCGACATGAACGCGCGAGAGCGCCTTCGGATTCGATTTGGAAAATTCGCGTCGAAGAGTTAGCAGACCGCTAGTGTGGTCGTCATGAAAGTGGCTCAGAATCACGTCCTGGACGTCGCTCAGATCGAGTTTCAGTTCGCGCGCATTTTCCAAAACCGTGTTGGGACGTGCGCCAGTATCGAACAGAATCTTGCGGCCGTCGGCTTCGACGAGCGCGGCGAATCCCCATTCGCCGATGCCCTCATCTGCAAGCATCGTCGAGAGAATGGTAATTTTGAGAGCGTGAACCTGAGCGTGAGAATCGGCGGCCGTAGACTGCGCTACGACGCGAGACGCCGTCCCCAAAAATAAGAAAGCAATAAGCGAAAGTGAGATCCGCAATTTCCTCATGGTCGAAATCTCCTTGATCAGATGCCGGCGACGAAACGGCCGGGATTTAGCGTGTTCCTTGGGTCAAACTGATTTTTTACCGCCCGCATCAGAGCAAGCGCATCGCCCGGCTGGCCCCAGGCGTCCATACGTTGCATATCGGCGGGATGATGCGCCACTACGAGCGAGCCTCCAGCGTGCTCTAGATCGAAGCGGAGATCGGAAAGCGCGGCATGGAGATTTTCCGGCGAGCCTTCCAGTCGCAGCCAGCCGATGCCCGTGGCTTGCATCGTCAGCCTCCAATACGTCTTGTGAGCCGCGGCCATACGTTGCACTGCCTCTACCGTGCCCGCCATAGAAGCCGGAAGCGTTGTGATTTTGGCCATGGACGATGGAGCGGAATTCGCCGAATTCCAGAGTTCTTGCGACGCGTTCCAGACCGCGGATGTAGCTTCGCGAGTGGAAGCGGAACCAGCGATGGCCCGCAGTTGCTCTTCTTGCGCGGCGATGCCCGCTTCCGTGCCCTCGAAGAGAATGTCGACGACCGGCTTGGCATCTTGCGCCATGCGCGCTTGCAGCGAAGTATGAGCCAGTTTGGAATCTTGGACGGCAAGGACGATGCGTTGCATTTCTTCGAGAGTGCAGCCGGAAATCGATAGCGTCTTCGCGTTTCGCGGAAGAGGATGAAGACGGAAAAAAGCGCGAGTAATGACGGCGAGCGTTCCGTACGCCCCGGTGACAAGTTTAGGCAGGTCGTAGCCCGCGACATTTTTTACAACTTTGCCTCCACTGGAGGCGAGCGTACCGTCGGGAAGCGCAAGCGTGACCCCGATGATCAAGTCGCGAAGCGCGCCAAAGCGAAGACGCAGCGAGCCGCTGTCATTCGTCGAGAGAATACCGCCGATAGTAGCTTGCGCGGGCCAAAGAGGATCGAGCGCGAGGCGTTGGCCGTGCAGTGCAAGCGCAGATTGCAATTTTTGGATGGTGCAGCCGGCCTCGACGCTGACCGTGAGATCAGCCCACGGGTGCTCGATGATTTTGTCGAGGCGTGCCGTGGACAGAATCACGTCGGCGTGGCTCGGAGGATTGCCCCAGTTAAGTTTTGTGCCGCCCCCACGTGGGATGACAGCGAGGCCTGCGTCATTTGCCAAACGAAGGGCGGCAGCGATTTGTTGCTCGCTCGCGGGTTCGAGAACAAGACGGGGTGTAACGCCACAAACCGCCTCGGCGGAAGTGGCAACACGGACCAAATCGGCGCCAAGGATCGCGCGGAATTCCTGTTCGATCACAATCGGAGTCGTCGGCATTGGAGAGACTCAGTACATTACAACGCTCGCCCGACGTCAAGGTACGCCCCCGAAGCAAAAGTAGCGCGGGAGGGGCGAGGACAAGCGAATCCGCACCTGCGTATTGGTGTGGCCCACGGCGTGCGCATTCCTCGATATTGCTTTACAGCTTAAAGTACTTTCTATAGAGTAGTCCCCATGTCTCGACCCACTCCTTCCTCCGGCTCTGCTGAATTCAACGGTAAGCCTTCTTCCAGACGCTTCTTCAAGCGGCTCATCAAGCTCTTCGCGGTGCTCGCGCTATTTGGTTTCGTCGCGTTGTTCGCGCTCGCCGCTTTGCTGCGCTTGGAACATAAAAAGGAAACTACGTTGCCTGCGCCGACGGGTCACTTTGCCGTGGGGCGCACCACGTTCACTTGGGTCAACAATGCCGAGACGGACGAATTGGCGCCGTCCCCCGGCGCGAAGCGCGAGGTCGTCGCCTGGATGTGGTACCCAGCAGCTTCTTCGACATCCGCGGCGCCCGCCGAGTATCTGCCCGCGCCGTGGCGCGCCGCCCTTGCAGAATCTTCAGGAAAACTCATGAGCCAGTACATGACGCGAGATCTTGCGGCGGTCCGGACGCACAGCACAGTTGATCCGGACGTCTCGCCAGAACTGCCGTCGTATCCTGTCGTGATTCTGCGAGTTGGTGGCGGTGCTTTGACGGCGGACTTTACGACACTGGCGGAGGATCTCGCGAGTCACGGCTACATGGTCGTTGGCTTCGACGCGCCTTACCGAACGTTCGTTGTCGTCCTCAAGGATGGTCGCGTTGTCAGCAGGCCTCCGGCGAATGATCCCGAGAATCTTCCTGCCAATCAGGCGAATCAACTGATTAACAGACTTCTGCTGCTGTGGACCAGCGATACGAAATTTGCCGTGAACCAACTTGAAAAATTGAACTCTGCAGAACCGTCAGGAAAGTTTACGAGTCGTATGGATTTACAACGGCTGGGAATGTTCGGGCATTCCTTCGGCGGTGCGCAGACGCTGCAATTTTGTCATGACGATCCGCGGTGCAAAGCGGGAATCGATATAGATGGCGCGCCTTACGGCAGTGTCATCCAGGATGGGCTGAAACAGCCTTTTATGTTTCTTCTCAGCGACCACAGCCGCGATTTAGCCGATCCGTCCAGCAAACAAATTCTTGCCGACTTTCGATCCATCTACGACCGGCTTCCGAACGGGCGGATGTTCGTAACGATTCGCGGCGCCAACCACTTCAGCTTCAGCGACCAGATGCTGGTGAAGAGCCAGTACGTAATCGGCGTGATGCACATGCTAGGTGTCAGCCGCTTGGAATCGCGCCGCGGGCTCGCCATCACCGCGGATTATGTGCATACCTTCTTCGACGTATATTTGAAGGAGGCCTCAGCCGACTCGCTCAACGAACCGGCCCAGCGCTATCCCGAGGTTCAAGTCGGCGCGCCGTAGCGCGTGGCATAGTGCGAATTCTGATGCGTTGTGCCGGCCACTGGCTTACTGCTTTGGCAGAGTAGCCACGGCGAACTTGCGCCTGTCAGCAACCGCCGAAGTATTCAGCTTCGCGGACAAGACAACATTGCGCTTGGCGGCAGATTGCGTGTTCGCGGCTGCGTTCAGACGGTGCGCGCTCGCCTGCGAAGCGGCCTGGGTCTGCTTCATCGCTGGTGCAGCAACCGTGGCTGGAGCCGCGTCGTAAACATCTTGCACGCCCGTGTCCGTGAAGTGGTCTGGGCTCACTTCCTGGGCTTTACACTGCGGAGTAGAGACGAACAGCATCGCGGCGAGGCCCATCGAACCGATCAGGATCGTTCGGGGCAGCAACTGTTTGTAAGCGTTCATAAAATTTTTCCTTCCGTTTTTCAGTTTCGACTGGCTGCCGCGAGTACGGCCCCGTCGTGAGCCAGTTGTCTCACACGCAGGTATGCGTGCCAATGCACGGCGTCTGGACTGGTGGTGGACAAAAGGTGAACGCCTAATGTGAAGATTCCAGGGGAGATTCCAGCGCAGAGCGGCGCGGAGGCGGCGCATCGCGTCATCCTGACGTGCAGTTGGAGCTTGTCCCGGGTTCCGTCGCTGGGCTGACTATTGCTTTTTCGGCGGAGCCGGAGTGGACTTGCGCTTGTCGGCTACCGTCTTCGGTCCGGACTGCGTGGCCGACACGGGTGTTCGCTTGGCCACGGGCTGCAAGGTCGCGGACGAATTCTTCTGTGAGGATCGTGCCTGGGCTGCCGACTGGCTCTGCTTGGGCTTCGGCGCGGCCGTCTGGGCAGGGGCGTTCTCGTAGACGTTCTGCACGCCGGTATCTGTGAAATGGTCCGGGCTTACCTCCTGCGCCTTGCAGGCGGGGGAGAGGGCCAGAGCGGCTCCCAGGCCGACGAACATCATTGGTAACTTCAACATTCTAAGAGACTTCATTTAAGGCCTCCGACGTAGTCTTTCGCTGGAACCCAGGGGCCCGGTGCCGACTAACCTATGGAAGCTGTCGACGCATTAGAGATTGCTAAGGTCCAGCCATTTTCGCGAGTGGCTGTGCAGGGGACTATAGAGCGGAGGTACTACAGTGTGTCCGGCTTGCCAATAACGGTATAGATTCAAGCAGGCCGCAGGCGGGAGCGGGATCGCAGTCGGAGGGACCGCTGGTTGACCATAACTGGCCCCCCCTAGGGTTTTACATAAGTGTTCATTCTAAAGGTGGTTAAAGTCCTTTAGATGGATACACTTTCGTAAGTGTTGATTCTAAACGACTTGGGAGCTGGGAAACAGAGGCGGAAGGATTGCGGGTTGGAGTAAATTGTTGATGCGGAGAAGGGCAGGAGCTCATGCTGAACAAAAAATTCAGGGCTAAATTACAAAAGAGCAGAGCTAAAGGTGGATGGACGAATGTGGTGTGGCCTAGATCGGTCGAGTTTTTTGGGATTCTGATTGGTGTAGGTCAGGGGCAAGATCGATGGGCATCCGTTTCGGAGCTCGTTTATGGCGATGGGAGACGGGACGCATAAGCTGCCTGTAAAGGCGGAAATACGCCGAGCGATCGGGAAGGAAGTTGGCGACACGGTGGCCATACTATTGGAAGCGAGGATAGATAAGCGGTTCGCGAAGTGGGGGATCACGCTCAAAAAAACGAGGTTGGTCCGGGCATAATTAAGGCCGGAATCGGAAATTGGACCTCAATTTTCGACTGCCACTACTACACAGCCAAGTGGAATTGGATCATCGAGCTAGGGCAGCTTCCTACAAAACCTACATCGTTGACCAGCGCTTTAGGAGGCTCGCGCGAAATTCACTTCAGGTGGAGCTGTAACATGTTTTTAATATTCGCCCAGGCGAATCTAGGTATGATTGCCTGCCATACGAGCTAGCCTTCTCGATCTCCTAATAAGAGGTTTACGATGTCTACGAATCGTCGATCTGTGGGGACTCTGTCTGCGGCCCTAGTTCTCAGCTCTCTTCTATCCGTCGGATGCAACTATAAGGGTGAAGACGCCGTCCCGGAGAAGGACTTCGCTGTTTCACCCACAATCAAAACCGCCGTCGGCGCAGCGGGAAGCACATTTATCGCCCCTATTATGACCAATTGGATTAGCTCTTACCAGCAAATCCATCCGAGCACGCTGATCAACTACCGGTCCATCGGGAGCGGGGCAGGGCTTAGTGAATTGAAGAAAAACATGTTGGAACTCGCAGCGAGTGACGCGCCCCTCAGCGACAACCAAATAAGCCAGATGTTCCCCATCATCCAAGTTCCGGTGACGGCAGGGCCAGTCTGCGCCATTTACAACCTTCCCGAGTTGAAGACCCCACTCCGGCTCAGTGGGTCCACGTTGGCAGGAATTTTCCTGGGCAACATCATTAGCTGGCAGGATCCCGCCATAGAGAGGGACAATCCAGGGGTCAAGTTGCCTCGGGCCGCAATCATCGTAGTACATCGTTCGGACGGAAGCGGTACGACAGGCATCCTTACCGGCTACCTTACAAAAGTCAGCCCCGAGTGGTCGCAGAAGGCGGGCCAAGGGCTGTCCGTTTCGTGGCCGGTTGGTATAGGTGCCGACGGCAGCAAAGGCGTAATCGAGTTTGTGAAGCAAAATCCGGGGACGATTGGATATGCCGAGCTCAATTATGCGAAGGAAAATAAGCTTCCCGTCGCGCTTATCCAAAACCGCGCCGGAGCCTTTGTGGTGCCGAGTCCGGCCAGTACGGCTGCGGCGATTGAAGCATTCAGCGAAGCGCTCTCCAAAGATGCCCGGACTCCGATTGTGGACCCTCCTGCTTCCGCCAAGGAGGCCTATCCGCTGGCGGGGCTCACTTTCCTCCTTGTGCCTAAAGATGGCTCCGATCCCGACGAGCGTCGAGCGGTTCGGGATTTCCTCCAGTACACTGTCACCTCTGGCCAGGATTCGGCGGAGAGCCTTGATTACGCGAAGCTGCCGAAGTCGCTGCAACAACAGGACCTGAGCATATTGGGCGGGCTGACGGTGAGCGGCCAGCCTCTAAAGTAAAAAATGTAACTAGTTCGGCCGCCAGATCAGGCTCAGAATTTTGGTTCAACCATGTGCTCCAGTGTGGTATCGCTTGGACGGCCATGCCTGCGCAGCGAGTTGTACGGCGTCCCAAGGGCTGCCCAGCGGCGGTGTGTAGCTCAGGTCCAGATCGTTGAGGTCCTCCACCATCACATTGTGGAACAGAGCGGCAGTAAAGGTATCGATGCGCTTTGCTACGCTCGCCTGCCAATGGCCGAGTAACTGAGCGCCCAGCAGCCCGCCCGTTTGCCGATCACCTGTAATTCGGAAATTCAAGTCTCGCGCGAGGAGTTCGGCCTGGCGGCGGTCTTTGGGTAGAAGCCTCCGCGGCTGAGGACGAGAACCATGGGATGAGGGCCCTGGTGGTCGGAGAGTTCGCGGTGTGGTCGGGAAGGTCGTAGTTGGGAAACGTGGCGCCGGGAATGATGTCGGATCGCATGTGAATACCTCCGTGGTTGGGATGTGAGGCGCTAGTTTACGCTCAATGGTTGGTGGCTTGTGCCCCCAGAGTGACCGCAGTCGAAAAAATGCACCATTCCTTTGTGCGATGCATCCAAACCCGACGGTGGGGCATGGGCATTCCGTTACAGAAATGGGTGGATTTCGAGAAGGCGGAAAAAGATAGGAGACAGCCATGGCAACGGCAAGAGTGGGAGCAGCACCAATGAAGGCGGCGCAGATTTCTAAGGCGGGAGGCGAGTTCGAGATTGTGGAGCGCGAAATTCCCAAACCGGGCGCGGAGCACGTGCTCATCAAAGTGCAGGCGTGTGGTGTGTGCCACAGCGACGTGCTCACGAAAGAGGGTTTGTGGCCAGGGATCCAGTTTCCGCGCGTTCCGGGGCATGAAGTGGCGGGCGTAATCGAGGAACTGGGCGAGGGAGTTTCCGGTTGGCAGAAAGGCCAGCGGATCGGCGTTGGCTGGCACGGCGGGCATGACGGAACGTGTTTGCAATGCCGGCGCGGAGATTTTGGAAATTGCCAGAATATGAAAGTTTCGGGCATCAGCTATGACGGCGGATACCAGCAATATATGGTGGCTCCGGAGTCGGCGCTGACGGCGATGCCGGAAGGTCTGAGCGATGTGGAAGCAGCGCCGCTGCTATGCGCCGGAATCACGACCTACAACGCGCTGCGGCACAGCGGTGCGCTGCCCGGAGACTTGGTTGCGGTGCTGGGCGTCGGCGGGCTGGGTCACCTGGGAATTCAGTTCGCGAACAAGTTTGGGTACAAGGTCGTGGCGGTTGGACGTGGCTCAGATAGCGCGGCGCTTGCCAAGAAACTCGGGGCGAGCGTGTACATCGATAACAAAGTGACGAACCCATCGGAGGCGCTGCAAAAACTGGGCGGGGCAAAGGTGATTTTGGCGACAGCTCCGAGCTCGAAAGCGATGTCGGAAGTGATCAACGGACTGGGGCCAAACGGGAAACTTGTCGTGGTGGGAGCGACATTCGATCCGATCGAAGTCACGCCGATACAGCTCATTACGGGGAGCAAGAGCATTCAAGGGTGGGCGTCGGGGACGCCGACGGATGCGGAGGACACCCTGAACTTCTCCGTACTGACAGGCGTGCGTCCGATGATTGAAACGTATCCGCTGGAAAAAGCGGCGGAAGCTTACGCGCGGATGATGAGCGGCAAGGCTGAGTTTCGCGTTGTGCTGACGATGTGAAGTTGGCGAACCAGGAAACGCGTTCCATAACTCGATAAGGCTATCCTCACGATGCAATTTTTTTGGGACCCGGGGGTTGGGCACCACACGGATGTCACCGCCGGTATCTCAAAAAGTAAACTAGAAAAAATGAAACAGATTAAGTAGAGTTGGCCGGTTTTAGAGGCTCTGAGATCCGGCTATGGCTGACGACGATCTAAAGAATCTAATCGCGGAAGAAAAACAGCGGGGCAGGAAACGGCCCATCGACATTGCCGCGCGTCAGAGGCGGATGAGACTGTTGAACGGCTTCAGAACCGCACTTAAAACCGGGGATGAGGCAGGCTTCGCTGAGCTGATTATCAACGAACTCGGGTGGCAACCCGGGACGAAGGTGTATGACGAGGCTTTGAAGAAGTGGCGCGCTTTGCGCGGCTCATCCTGATAGCCGCTTTTTCGAAGTTTTCAACTCGGCGGTTTTGTTCCTCGACCGGCAAGGTGCTCAGGAACTTCTCGGCTATGGCTGTAAGCTCGCGTGCGGTCTTTTCTAACGAGGGTTTTTTCTTCTTTGCCACAATACCCTCGATACTAACAGCAGCGGAATGGCGACGCAATGCTGATTGGGTTCGTTGGTTTGAAGAAGGACAACCGAGACCCAGGTTCAAAAAACGAACCTGGGGCGCCCGCGCACCCAACAAGTGCGAAGATCCAGCCTCGTAAAACGAGACTGGGGCAGTCGGCACGTAGCGCTAAAAGTCCTGGTGCTCAACAATTAGCGCGGCTCCTGCGACGGTAGTTACCGCGAGCAAGGCAACGATCGAGAGTGTTTCCCAGGGCAGGTAGATAATGGAACAAGTATCCCTTCCGCTGAAATAGGGCATGTGCCATGCCGCCATCACATTGTATAAATCGAGCGATGGAAACTTTTCGAGGGGAGCAAACTCAAGGACAATCAAATAGACGAACAAGCTAATGAGGCACGCGGCGGCGGCAGGATAATCTCCCGGCACAAAAGTTGAAAGCAAAAGTCCAAATGCGAAGAAGATCGTGGCGCACCCTATCCAGAGAATCGCAAATTTGAGGGCCTGAGGAATCGAGGGATAGGAGTGATGAGACCAGACGGCAAAAACCGGTAGCAGGACGGCAGGAACTAATGCCAGGGCCGACAACTCGGCAAAACCGACAACCGCTCTCGCAAGAATGAATCGGGATCGTCTGACGGGAAGAGTCAATGTGTACGCGACCGTGCCGTAAGAGCGCTCGCGTAAGAGTCCGCCCAGCCCGAGGAGAATAGTCAGAAGTAGGAATACGTTGCGAAGTACGCCGGCATAAGTGAGAAAGATAGTCTGCGTGTAGGTGTATTTTCCCTGGACGTCGGTGCGAGGGAAGAGACAGAGCAGAGTACAAATTACGGCAAATGCGGAGACGCTTAGCAGAAATCCTAAACGACTCTCTCGCCAGGCTTTGTATAGGAGCATCATCGCTCCTCCTTCACCGTCTCGAGGAAAACTTCGCGGAGTCCAACCGGCGAGACTTCTACAGATGCGGGATGCAGGTCGCGCGTGAGTTCTACGACCGCGTCCGCATTTTCCTTTGCAAGCAGGGTGATTTGGCGCCCAATCGTTCGCACCTGTTGAATACCAGGAAGGGAGAGTGCGACCGCCGGTGGGTCCGTGTCGAAACTAAGAGTAATGCGCCGGTAGTCTCGACGCATGTCTTCCAGCGAGGTGTCTACGAGCAATTTCCCGTGGTCGATGACGCACGCGCGATCAGCAATTCGCTCAACTTCCGCAATCTGGTGGGAAGAAAAGAACACCGTGACGCCACTTGCGGCGACTCCGACAATCTCGTGCAGTAGCTCTTCGACGGAAACTGGATCCAAGCCTTCGCTTGGTTCATCCATGATCAGGAGTTGAGGCTGACGCGACAAGGCAAGGAGAAGAGTCAACTTGGTTCGCATACCCTTTGACAGCGCTCTTACTTTCTGACGGAGCGGTAATTGAAATTGCTTTAGGAGTCGAGTTTCCGTGTCTGCTCGCCAGTCGGAGTAGAAGGAGCGAGTGAACCGGATGAGCTGCCCAACAGTCATGTAGGAATAGAGCTGCTTGTCTTCCGCGACATAGGCCACTTCGCGGCGCAGGTCGCGATTTTGCGAGGCGTCTCGAATCGTCTTGCCGAGGACCGATCCCGCTCCGAAACTGGGAGAGGTGAGGCCAAGAAGCATCTTGATCGTCGTGCTCTTACCTGCACCATTGCGGCCCAAGAAAGCGGTGATCTGTTGTTTAGGGACCTTGAGGCTGAGTCGGTCGACAACAGGGATTTTTCCGTACTGCTTCGTTAGCTCGCTGGTCTCGATCGCCAGGCCGTTGTTCATGTTTTCCTCTCGAGAGACGAATCGTAAAAAAGTTCTGTTGCGAACATCCGGTGAATTTCTTCGTCGGAAAAGCCCTTCGCATGCAAACTCTCGACTAACGCTTGCACTCGGCCTTGGGCCGCGCGAATTTGCTCGGTGCGGGACTCCAGACGGCGTTTGGCCATTACGTAGGCCCCTGAACCGTGCCGAAGTTCGAGAAGGCCTGCGTGCTCGAGCTCTGAATAGGCTTTTGCAATCGTGTTCGGGCTGACTACCAGTTCTTCGGCGAGCGTACGAATGCCGGGAAGGGCATCGCCACCTCGCAAAACTCCGGTTTCAATCGCGTGCCGGACTTGTTGCACTACCTGTAAGTAGAGGGGTTGGCCTGCTGATGGATTGAGCTTGAATATCACAGCCGCAAAACTGTATCACAGATATGATACAGAAAGACACATGCTCTCGCGTCTTGAAAGCGTTTAGAAGCGGTCGGCGGCGCCGGAGAGTTCGGACGGGTGGGGGACGTATTCGCCGGGTTTTTCGCCGCAGAGGCGCGGGGTGGGAAAAACTTTAGTGGGATTGCTGAGATTGAGCGGATCGAAGGCGCAGCGGACGCGTTGCATGGTGGCGAGGTCGGGTTCGGCGAACATTTTGGCCATGGCGTATTTTTTGTCCTGGCCGACGCCGTGTTCGCCGGTGATGGAGCCGCCGGCGGCGATGCAGAGGTCGAGGATTTTGGCGGAGAGAGATTCGGCGGCGTGTTGTTGACCGGGGATGCGTGCGTCGTAGAGAACGAGCGGGTGGAGGTTGCCGTCGCCGGCGTGGAACACGTTGGCGACGCGGATGCCAGCTGCGGCGCTGAGGCGGGAGATTTCGCTCATGACTTGCGGGAGGGCGGTGCGGGGAATGACGCCGTCTTGCACGATGTAGTTGGGGGAGATGCGGCCCATGGCGGCGAAGGCGGCTTTGCGGCCTTTCCAGACGAGGGCGCGCTCGGCGTCGGATTGCGCAACACGAATTTCGGAGGCGGCGTGGGCGCGGCAAATTTCGTTGACGTGAGCCATGAGGGATTCGACTTCGGCGATGGGGCCGTCGAGCTCGACGAGGAGAAGGGCGCCGCACATCGGATAGTTGGCGTGGACGGCGGCTTCGGCGGCCTGGATGGCGAGCGTGTCCATCATTTCGATGGCGGCGGGGAGCATGCCTGCGGCGATGATGCTGCTGACGGCGGCGCCGGCTTCGTTGGTATCGGGGAAGGCGGCGAGGAGGGTTTGCACGCATTCGGGGCGCTTGACGATGCGGAGAATCATTTTTGTGGCGATGCCGAGAGTGCCTTCGGAGCCAACGAAGACGCCGAGAAGATCGTAGCCGGGAGTGTCGAGCGTTTTTCCGCCGAGGTGGACGAGCGTGCCGTCGGGGAGAACGACTTCGAGGCCGAGGACGTGCGTGGTGGTGAAGCCGTATTTGAGGCAGTGGGCGCCGCCGGAGTTTTCGGCGACGTTGCCGCCGATGCTGCAGATGGATTGCGAGGAGGGGTCGGGGGCGTAGAAATAATTTTGCGACGCGACGCGGGCGGTGACGTCGAGATTGATGACACCGGGCTCGACGACAACGCGGGCGTTGGGAAGATCGACTTCGAGAATGCGGTTCATGCGCGCGAGGCTGATGACGATGCCGTTTTCGACGGGGAGCGCGCCGCCGCTCAGTCCAGTGCCAGAGCCGCGGGCGACGAAGGGAATTTTTTCGCGATGGCAGAGACGAAGGATGGCTTGGACTTCAGCGGTGGAGGATGGGAGCAGGACGGCTTGCGGCATAGTGCGGAAATTGGTCAGGGCGTCGGAGTCGTAGGTGTGGAGTTCTTCGGGCGAAGTGATGACGGCGCGGGGGCCGGTGATGGCGCGGAGTTCGGTGAGGAGGGAAGAGTTCATGGCTGGACGCTCAGGGAAGGATAGTACCGTGCGTGAACCGAGGTAAAGGAAGTAAAGGAGATGAGTGGCCCCTCCCCCCGGGGGGTTTTTCGTAAGTGTTCATTCTAAAGGACTTTAAGTGCTTTGTTTTGGAAGTGTTCATTCTAAAGGGGTTGTGGGCGCGTTTTGCGTAAGTGCGGATTCTAAAAGACTTAGTGGCGAGTGGTGAGTGACGGGTGGCGAGAATGCAGAGAAAAGCAGATCCTTCGCTACGCTCAGGATGACACCTATTGGAATAGAGTTGATGGAGGTGTGACGGGCAATTCGGCGCGGAGGCGGATGGAAGGACGATGTGCGAGCCAAACATAACTCATTGTAGCACGATAGTTACCGATTGTCAATAGATTTCTGGATTACTGAAGTGCTATTCGAACGGGAGAGGCGGAAGTGGAAGAATTTGAGTGGGTTGGGCGGGGGCTAACTGATTTGATACGGCTGTGGAAACGCGTGGAAAAGTCAAAAAACGAGGAAACGTCCCGT
>Ga0209415_10010244_pt1 | contig 15969 bp, 22 predicted proteins | sample PeaSoiSIISIP2007_FD_187696 | JGI IMG/M metagenome (GOLD analysis project Ga0209415, IMG submission 187696) | Peat soil microbial communities from Weissenstadt, Germany - SII-SIP-2007 (SPAdes) (version 2) | ecosystem: Environmental > Terrestrial > Soil > Wetlands > Peat | place: Germany...
CGGAATCTTGATCTCTCGAATCGATCGCCTGGAGTCATCGTGATCGGGCATGGCGCCTCTCGGCAAGAACGCCAAGGCCTTATCAATTACTTCCGGAAGGCCGTGCCGGGCGTTCCGCTTGTGGCACTTCTGCGCAGTCGCGATGACGACTTTAACACCGTCGATTACAACTGCCGGGCCGACGATCCACCTCTCTGGGTGAGGACCGTCACGCAGGCTCTAGCCGGAATCGAATAGCAACTGCCCACTTAAATCCGACTTTTGGAGGTGATCGCTAGCAATGATTAGGATTCGATAGTGACTATGGCACGGATCTCCACCTTTGAGGATGGTGTGAGTACGACCGCCGAGCAGTATCGGCGGACGTAGTGCCGGAGCGATTATGGACGCAAATGTCGGTTGCGTGGACCGGCTTGTACGCGTGGGGAGCCAAGCTGGGTTATGCCTACCCCAACGTGCGTCCGTTAGTAGAAAAGGTGGCCTGCGATGAGCCTGGGATTTCGCGGTTCTCGGCTCGACTTTTGGAAACGACTGCCCGAATATCGCGGAGTTCTGTAAATCTAAAGAGTTGAAAAGGAGAAATGCCATGAAACGTAGCAAACTGTTACCAATTTTGTTATTGATGCTGACTTCGTTGGCTTTGGCCCAGAGCGCACCGTCGGGCCAGCGGGCTCAACGGAATGAGCAGATGCAGGCGATGTGCAAGGAACACATCGAAGCCATGAAGGCGGATGCGCAAAAAATGCATTCCGCTTTTGACAAGATGAAGGCCAACGTTGCCTCCATCAGCAATGCCGATGAGAAGGCACGCTGGCAAGCGAATATTGACATGTGGCAGTCCATGTTGGACCACCACGACCAGATGCTGAAACACATGGAAGACGCCCAGGCCAAAGGCACGGGATGCGGCATGATGATGGGCGGCATGGGAATGGGTGGCGGTATGAGCCCGATGAAATCGGCCCCGACCGGACCCAGCGAAACCAAGCCGCAGTAGCGGGGAACCAGTCGTACTCTAGATTTGATGTTGCGACCGACCGTCCGCGGACTATCGCGTTCAGGTAAAGCCGCGCGAACCCGCCGTGCCCGGCAGCGAAGGTGGAAAACTGACGCTCAACTTTGACAGAACTGGTTTTGACTTGGCCGGAGCCCCCCGGCGCGTGCGAGAGCGCGTGCGTGCGAGCGCGGGGTCAATGACTGGCTAAGGGCCTGGTTTCGCCAGTCATGCATACGCAACGAATGGCGGGGGGGTGTCCTTATGGACACGACAGACTCCGTGGTATTCTTTGCTAGCGGGTATCTTCTTTCCTTGTACTGGATTTGCCTTCCCCCGAGAGGTGCCCAATGTCCTGCTGAAGAATCTTCGTCTGGGTCGTCTCTCTAGCTCTTCCTGCTTGGATCACCTTAGCTTGTGGCGCCCCGCACGGCCCCCATCTGATTCAGTCTGTTACGGTGAGCCCCTCGTCCGCAGACGCCCACGGCTATCCCGATGGCAGGGTTCCATTCGTGGCCACGGGAATCTACAACACCGCGCCCATGGCGGTTACTCCCTTGCCAGCGAATTGGGGTGCAGAATCGGAGCTGATTTGGAATGGTGCTGTAACTTACGGTTCCGCGAACGGTGCCGTTTCGGTCGACGCGAGCGGAGTTGCGCAGTGTGCGGCGGATGCGTCCGGCACGTATGCCGTTGTAGCGTGGGTTATACAAGACCCCAACCTGCAAGGCGGTTGTGGATCCGGCAATAGTATCGGCGAACCGGGGTGCAACGCTGTCCAAGGCATTGCCCAGCGCACTTGTCCCTGAAGAAGTATCTGGACATTCCCACACTTCGCAGGGCGTCCCCGACTTTACTGTGGAGCAAAGGTCACCATTAGGAATCCTTGTACCTTCGCAGGGTCGTCGGTTTCGCGGTTGTACTCGACCGCGCGCCGTGAGTCCGAGAAGCGCGTATCCACCAGCAGCAATCTCCGGAGTACGCAGTACGGCCCGCTGTCGGCGCTGTAATCGACCCATCGGTAAACCACTCCGTAAACGACATAAAGATGCGAGTTCCATGCCATCAGCAGTGCGTGTTTGTCGTTGAGGGTGTTGACTAGCCTGACGGCATCGACCGCTTCGGTCGGCCAGAACTCAGCTTTAACAGAGATGGGACGGCCGTCGCTTAGCAGATGCCGTCCCTCCAACCTGGAGGCAACGTCCTTCAGCGAGAGAGGATCGGCCCTGGCCACGCTGTCTTCGAGAGCGGAGTCTCTCCCGCAGCAAATACTCCGGTCATGGAGAATGGTGTCAAGCGACGTGGGCAACACATCCGCCAAGTCGTGCGACTTGGCCATCAGCGACGGCAGGCCGCTGACACGAGCTTCCAGATCGGTATACATTTGCTGCCCGAAGGCAGAGCAGCAAAAAACAATGCAAGCAGCCACCACCAAGGCGCGACACGAAAGCGGGGATAGACAGAGCTTCGTCATCATCGCACCTCTCTGCTCCACGTCAATTATATGTCGTTGATGAAGCCTTCTGAGCGACCTTTGCGAAACTTTACATCTACCGGGGTGTAGGAATTTTCACATTGGCTATAGCTATCCCCAACGGCCGATGGGCCGACTAGTTCCACGACTCTAGACTGGGGTTGCCGCCGGAGCCAGGACTACCTGCGGTTCCAGAAGAATCTGGCTTTGAAGTGAGCGGGAAACTAAACACGCTTTTTCTGCCTTTTCAAGCAGGCGCAACCCGCGCTCGCGATCCGACTCACCGTTGATCGCCAACACCGGACGGATCGTGACGCGGGTAAACCGGAATCCACCCTCAGTCTTTTCCACCTGTCCTTCGACCGACACTTCCAGAGCTTGCGCTTCGAACTTCGAATACGCCGCAATAGCCTGAAAGGTCGTGACAAAACACGTGGCGACCGCGGAGGTGAAGAAGTGTTCAGGCGTCCAGATCCCCGCCTGACCGTGAAATTCCGGCGGAGCGGAAAAGTTGATCGATGGCTTCACGTCGCGTCCTGCGACAACGCCCTGCTGGCCGTCCGTCCAACGAGCTGAGGATACAAAATTGAAGCTAGTATTCATATTTGACTCCCTCATATAACAAGAAATGCAGACGCCCCGAATTTGTTACAGAAAGCACAACGTTTCTCCCAAGCTGGACGTTGTCCAACTCCATGCCTCAAATCACATGCATGGCGATCCAATGCCCAATACGTTGGCTGACAAGGATGATTGCCAGCGCGACCGCTAGGTGTTTCCCTACTTCGGACATCGCACTGACACCGCGATAACGAGCGAGAATGCATGTCAGCACCACAAGCAAAGAGGTTCCCCACGCCAGTCCCCACATTGCAGCCATATACCCGGGCAGCAGCGCAACGATGAGCACGAAGCTGAGACACAGGAACAATCGCGTTACGAAATTACTCAGGGTTCCAATGAATGCCTCCTTCTGCTCAAGACGTTCGGACTCCTGATACATGTGAACGCTGAGAGAGTCTGTGAGGTTATCGGCAACCGCTGCTATCAGAAGAGCGCCGACCATGCTGGCTCTTCCCGTTTTCGCGGCGTCGAGGCCGGCAATGAGAGCCATACTGGTTACGATTCCCGCCGTTCCGCCGAAGCTGATCCTGCTCGGTTTAATCATCTAGAGATAATTTAACTTGACTGCCCCCTCGTCCTTAGTGATCTTGATCACGCAGAGGTGAGGGCCGGGAATCCCAGTGTTGGCAGGGTTGCGGGATGGGACTAGTCACACGATCGTAAACTCCCACCCACAATACTGGCCGGGGGTCGCCTCAGGCGGACAGTGCAAGCAGGTCGTGCGAATTCTCGGATCGAGAGTCGCAGCGAACGTTTCGAACTCAATAATGCCAACGCTCTCGCACGGGAAATCCGGCAGGCCTTTCCGGCGCCGGGCTTCCTGCACTCGACAGACATCCATGAAGAAGCGCAGGCGCCTGCGGTCGTCGGACCATTCGGTCCGTTGAGTGTTGATAACAGCGTAGAGGCGCAGACTCAGGGCTCTTTCCAGGGCCTCAAGCCCACCTCCAGCCTGAATGTTGAATGTGGTCATGATGCGGCGGGCCTCCGCGGAGGCGAAGCGCTTCCAGGATCGAGCGTCCAGGTCAATGGCGATCTCCATGTCGAAACGCTCCTCTGCCGCAAGGAACCAGCAGCCATCGTGGGCGAGCCAGTTCTTGGCGAACATTTCCAGTGCCCGCAACAGATCTTCGCGGCCCATTGCTTCGAACGCATTTCCTGGTTGAGATGACATAGATTCTCGCCTCAGTTCATATCCTTAATAACCGCACATCTAAGGACAAGTTTGCGCCGCCTCCCGACACCTACGGAGTAGTACTTTCCTCACACGTCGCACAGTGAGCAGGCTGTCCTATGGTCGGAGGCACCGGCCCAAACTCGGACTCCAAGGGAAATCCAAGCCGACGCCATGTGTGGAGGCCGCCGTGCAATGGACGAACTTTAGTAACGCCGTATTTCCGTAGTTTGACCGCTGTCATGGCGCTGCTGGCTTCATTCGGGCAGGTACAGTACAACACCACTTCCTCCCCTCTGGGAATCTCGTGGTTGCGCTTGTCCAAGTCTTCCATGGGAATCCGAAGCGCCCCCGGAATCGTGTAGGGCTCGGGCAGGAAATCGAGAGAATGTCGGAGGTCGATCACCGTGACCGCTTCATGCTGGTCCAGCTTTTGCTTTAGCTCTTCCGGACTGATGCGGGCCATTTGCAGGTCCTGGAGAAATTGCTTCCGCCGCGCATGCTTGCGGAACAAATGTGCAACCAGTGCAGCGACGACTAAAACGGCCACCAAGAATGCGCTCATTCGCCATGCGTAGACGGCTAGTCTTTCAAGTTGCTTCGAGAAGACAAGACCTAACAACTCAAACGTCGAAGCCCAGATAATGATGCCCAGGCTGTCCACAGCCACAAACTGCCACCAAGGTATGCGAATAGTGCCCGCAACAGGTGCTGCCATCGCATTCAGGCCCGGTACGAATTTGGCGACCAGGAGCGAACGCAACCCATGTTTCTCTATAAGATTCTTGACCCGACGGACGCAAGAATCTGGCTCCAGGCATACCCGACACAGCCGGCCAAGCGCTCGCGAGCCGTGAGAGTACCCGGCGCGATACCAAATCAGATCGGCGGTAAGTGCCCCGGCCAGGGCCAATGCGGTCAGGAAAAGCAGGTTCATTCGGCCCGTGCTCGCTATGGCGCCCGCCGCCAGCAGGATTGGTGCAGCCGGTATCGGGACGCCGAGTTGCTCGGCGAACACCCAGAGTGGCAGGGCTATGTAGCCATAGCGGATGAAATCAGCCAGAGTCTCGGTCACGTTTGTTTTCGGCCTCTGGAGAAAGAATGCAGAAAACGCGGATTTTGTTACAAGAAAGCCCGTCCGTTTGCGACCGTACGGCAGCCGTTCTGGATGCCTTTCGCCGGGTGTGACGGTGTTCACAGGCCAACGTGATTGATGTCCTTGAGGATTATGCTGCTCCCTGTAAATATGACAAAAGTGCCCGGTCTCTACCCACCAGCGGTTGGGCATCCCTCCAGGGGGCTCTTATGTCAGACCTAAGGTCTCGCCAAGTTAGATGGTTCGCTTTGCTAGTCACGCTCGTCCTCATCCCCGTCACCTACCTTCTGTCGGCATCCGGCAAGGTGCAGGTGAACGCCGAGGCATTGAAGCTCTTTGCACCGCTCCCTGCAGTGATGAGCTCGCCCGACAACCCTGTGACGGACGCGAAAGTGACGCTGGGGAGAATCCTGTACTACGATCCTCGCCTGTCGGCCAACCAGAAGATTTCCTGCAACACCTGTCATCCGCTCGATGCCTATGGTGCCGAATCCAAGAGCGTCTCCACCGGCTTCAAGAACCAGCAGGGGAAGCGTAACGCGCCAACCGTGTACAACGCCGCCGGACACTTTGTGCAGTTCTGGGATGGCCGCGCTCCCACCGTTGAGGAGCAGGCAAAAGGTCCCGTCACCAACCCAGTAGAGATGGCGATGCCCTCCGATGCCGCGGCCGTAGAAGTGATCAAGTCGATGCCGGAGTATGTCGCGCTTTTCCAGACCTCCTTTCCCCAGGACAAGGACCCGATTACCTACAACAACATGGCCTTGGCGATTGGAGCGTTCGAGCGCGGACTCGTAACTCCCTCGGCTTGGGATGCCTTCATCCAAGGCGACGAATCAGCCCTGACAGACGCGCAAAAATCAGGCTTCAACACATTCGCCGCAACCGGCTGTCAATGGTGCCACTCAGGCCCGTATGTCGGCGGATCGGCATATCAGAAACTCGGCGTTGTAAAACCGTGGCCCAACCAGGCTGATCAGGGAGTCTATCAATTGACCAAGGACGACATGGACAAGATGGTCTTCAAGGTCCCCTCGCTGCGGAACATCAAAAAGACAGGGCCGTACTTTCATGACGGCTCGGTTGCGACGCTGGATCAGGCGATCCGCAACATGGCAGTTCACCAGCGTGGAGTGACGCTCACCGACGCCCAGGTAAAGTCGATTGAAGCCTGGATGGATTCGCTGACCGGACAGGTCCCGATGGGCTACATTAAGCCTCCGGAACTGCCGAAGAGCACAACCCAAACTCCAGCCCCCAGCGGCGAGTAACAAAACTGGGAGTGGCAGCCCGTTTGGGGAACGTATTCTCACGCCGTACAGGTAAACGCATCACGTTCGCTCAGCATCCGACGTGCCTCAAGATCTCGTCTTCACCTGTTTGGGGTCTCTCCCGAGTGGTCGGCCAACCGGAGAGCGCCAGGATAAACCCGCGTCCGTGAGGCTTCGTACCCCACCCCAGCATTCCGTAGCTAGCGCAACCCTGTGACTGCTTGTCCTCGGCAAATAGCCTGGCAAGGTCACGTACAGCCGTGACGCCGGTCACAGCGACGATACTGTCATACATCTATAAATGTATACGGATATGCGAATGTCTGGGCAAATCCTGGAGGTGAGCGAATGAAGGAACTGGAACGCATATGCAAGGGATTGGCAGACACCAACCGTTTGCGCATTCTCAACCTGCTACTGCACGGTGAACTGTGCGTGTGTGACCTCCAGTACGTGCTCGCGTCGCCACAGCCGAACGTCTCCCGCCACCTCACCTATCTCAAGAACTCGGGGCTCGTGCTCGACCGCCGCGACGGCTCGCGCATGTGCTATAGCCTTGCCGATCCGCACGAGGGCCTCCGACGCCAACTCTTCGGTTTTCTGCAAGCCGCTTTTAAGAACGAGGAAGTGTTCGTCGCAGATTCACGCAAACTGAAGGAGGCGGTGGAAGCAGGTTGCTGCAACGCGAGTGCGTGGAGGCCGTACTCTGCGCTTGTCGGCTCACGTGGAGCCTTGGTGCAACGGGCATAGAGAAGGAATTTGTCTGTAACAACGCGTGATGTGACTGCATTTGTTCTATGGACAAGGGGACCATGTCGGGACGGTTATCAATGCCAACGGAAGTCCAAATCGAAAGCACCACCACAAAATACCTCCCAAAAGGCACGATTCCCACGAAGGTAGCTGCGGTTCTTGCGGGTCCTATCGCATGGTATTTGCTCTACAGTCGGTTGCAGCCGGTTGCCCACTGGCTCACCTACACGATATTAAGCATCAGCAGGGGCAGTCATCTAGGTTCCGCCGTAGAGTTCTTTTTTTTCGAAGTGCCGAAGGTCATGATGCTCTTGACACTGGTTGTGTTCGGTGTCGGCATCATCCGCTCCTTCTTCACGCCACAGCGCACACGGGCGATTCTGGCAGGCAAGCGCGAGTCAGTCGGCAATGTTCTCGCCTCACTGCTTGGCGTGGTCACGCCGTTCTGCTCCTGTTCGGCTGTGCCCCTTTTTATTGGCTTCGTCACGACAGGTGTACCGCTGGGAGTGACTTTTTCGTTTCTGATTGCCGCTCCGATGATCAATGAAGTGGCCCTGGTGCTCCTGTTCGGGTTGTTTGGATGGCGAATTGCCGCCATTTACGCAGGAACAGGCTTGTTCATCGCCATGGTCGCCGGGTGGACGATCGGCCGGCTGAAGATGGAGCGCTATGTCGAACCGTGGGTGTACGAGACGCAGTTTAGTAATGGGATTGACCTGGAAGAAAAGGCTAGTTGGTCGGACCGCGTCCATCTTGGGACGCAGGCTGTTCGCGACATTGTGGGCAGAGTCTGGCCTTATGTGATTGCCGGTATCGCGGTCGGTGCGGGTATTCATGGTTATGTACCTGAGAACTTCATGGCCTCAATCATGGGCAAGGGCGCATGGTGGTCGGTGCCACTGGCAGTGCTCATTGGGGTACCGATGTATTCAAACGCAGCGGGAATTATTCCTGTGGTCCAGGCGTTGCTCGGCAAGGGAGCCGCACTGGGGACGGTACTGGCTTTCATGATGTCCGTGATCGGGCTGTCGTTGCCGGAGACCATCATTCTGCGCAAGGTGCTTCGCCCGCAGTTGATCGCTGTTTTTGTCAGCATCGTGGCCGTTGGAATTCTGATTGTTGGATATGTATTCAACTTGATCATGTAAATGAGGGAATCATGCTGAACATCACCGTATTCGGTCCAGGGTGTGCGAGGTGCAAGCAAGCAGAGAAGTTGGTGCGTCTGGTCGTGGAGCAAATGAGCGTTGAAGCTGATGTGGCGAAGGTCACGGATGTGCTGGCGCTGGCCAAGGCTGGTGTTCTGTTCACTCCGGCGGTGGCTGTGAATGGTGTGGTCAAGTCGGCAGGCCGGATACCCAGAGAAGAAGAAATCAAGAGTTGGATTTCGGGTGGCTAGGCCTGGTGGTGTTTAAGGTTTAGAGGTCCTCGAAGGAGACACGATGCCTGAGTATCTTGAGACAACCGTCGACAAGTTCACCTTTCGCGTGGCCACGGACCGCCTGTACACCTCGGATGGAGTATGGCTACAAGCCCAGGGGACCATGCAGGTGCGCGTCGGGCTGACAGATTTTGTGCAGCAGCATGGCGGCGACGTGGCCTTCGCCAAAGTGAAACCGAGTGGAACCCGCCTCAAGCCTGGCGATGAGCTGGCCGAACTGGAGACGATGAAGGTGAATGTCGAGTTACCGTCGCCAGTCGTAGGCACAATCGTCGAGGTCAACAACGCTCTGGAGCTCAAACCTGAGCTGATTAACCAAGACCCTTTCGGCAAGGGCTGGCTCGCACTGATTGAGCCCACCAACTGGGAATCTGATCGCACGAAGCTACTCGACCCACAGGCCTACCTCGCGGTGATGCAGTTACAGGCAGAGCAGGAGCTCAAGTCATGAATCACAACAGAGCGACCTTCGCAGTGGTTCCCTGTAGCGGTATCGGTAAGTCGCTCGGGAGTGTGACCCGCGAGACGGCTTACGAACTGTGTGAGAACTTGCGACCCCACAATACTCAGTTGGTGGCGCTATCGAAGCTCGTGCTTGGCGAAGAGCAGGCGCGGGAGCGAGTACGTACCAGCCCGGCCGTGACCATCGACGGCTGCAAGCAGATGTGCGCCGCCAAGCTAGTGAAACAGAGCGGTGGTGCCATCGCCAATGAAGTCGCGGTGTTCGACGCTTTCAGGCGCCACAAAGATCTCAAGCCCGAGGGCATTGCAGAGCTGAACGCGGCGGGCAAGGAACTCGCTCGCGTACTAGCTAAGGAAATCGCGGAATTCATTGACACCATGGATTCCTGCGAAAGCGAACCAGGAGGACATCATGCCTAATCTGCCCGAACGCAAAGCTGGCATCGTATCGTGCTCGGGAGAGGAACTGGCCGAGGGCACGGTCGCACGGCTCGCCACGCTCAAGGTTCTCCACGAACTGCGGCCAGGTGAGACGGTGACAATCTGTTTGCCCTTGTTCCTCGCGGGTGGTGAAGGAGACCGGGCGTTTGCCCGATTTCATCCGACCATCACGGTGGACGGTTGCGAACTGCGCTGTGCTGCACGTGGTACCGAGATGTACTCCGGAAAGCCGGCGGCGAGCGTCGTGGTCAACGACCTCGTCGCGGAGCAGGGGATAGGTAAGCCGGAAGGCCGTCGACAATTGAATGAAGCGGGCAAGCAGGCCGTTGACATCACTGCCGAGCGACTCGCCTGGCTAGTCGATGAGGTACTCGGTAAGCGGGACGGTTCCAGCCATGCGGAGAAGACACCCGCACCACTTTCAGCGCAACAACAGCCCGGTACTGTCGGCTGTTCGTGCGGATCGGGTATTCCTCTACAGAAGGTCACAATTGGAGGCCGTTTAGTGGAGTTGATGGCACTACCGCTCATCTTCCGGCATCTGCAAGAGATTGGCCGCAACCCGGACGATGTCGGCGACGAGTTGTTGGCGCTGGTAAAGATCTACAACGAGGTGCCACCCCAAGCTGAGAAAAGTTACCGCGAAGCCGTCCAGCGCGAATACAAGGTCTTCTGCCAGAAGGAGGTTGCCCGATGAGCCGCACTGCCACTTATAGCACCACGGTTCGGTGGACGGGCGAGCACTGGGGGCATCTCGTGATGGGGAACGGGCCCGAGATGAAGTTCTCGGCACCACCCGACGCGCAGGGGCACGCCGGAGTTGTCACGCCTGAAGATGCCTTTGTGGCTGCGGCGAACACCTGTGTGATGTTGATGTTCATCTGGGCGGCCGAACGTTTTCATTTGCAGCTGCTGTCCTATGAGTGCCGCACCGAAGGGACCAAGCTGATCGAGCTCGATCGAACCGAAATTTTCACACGGTTGCACTTCCGCCCGGTGATCCGCATTGCTTCTGGATCTGAGCCCAGAGAGCTGGTCGAGGCCAGAGCTCGGCGTGCAGTGCAGGCCGCCCAGAAGTACAGCCTGGTTGCCAACTCAGTGAAATCCGAGATCGTCGTTGAACCGGAGATCACGGTAACCGAAGACGTTACGGCTGTATTACGTTGACGCGTTGAAGACATGAACGGGAAAGAAGTCCTATGGAAACATTAGAATTACCGCCTAAAACACGCACAATCCCGACCCGGCCCTTGCCGGCTGGAATGCCTGCAGGTAAGCGGAAGCTGTGGCTGCTAGGAGCATGCGGAATTGTTTTAGTTCTCATCGGTGTGGCTCTTCTTCCTCCAAGAATTCCGGTTACGCGACTGTTCGCGGTAACCGTACGTGATGAGGCTGCCGGTACAGGCTTCGTGCGGGCCAAGGTGACCATTGGAGTAGGCGCAAAGATCAACGGCGTCGTGCTGAAGACCTACGTCGATCAGGGCGATGCCGTGAGGAAAGGCCAACTCCTGGCGGAACTCCAGAATCAGGATCTCCACAGTCAAGTCGGCCAGGCTGCAAGTCTGGCACAGGCACAACAGGCGGCACTCAGTTCCACCCGAGCGAATCTCTCCGCGAGCAAAGCACGTCAGCAAGCGAGCAGCAGCGACCTTGCGAAGTCGCAGGCGGGGTTGCGCCTTGCCGAGATCAACTATGGGCGAGCCAAGTCCCTGTCCGAAGGAGGAGTCTGGTCGAAAGAGGCCTTGGACTCCGCCGAAACTACCTACACTCAGGCGCAAGAGGACGTGCGTAATGCGCAGGCCCTGCAGAGTTCGGCACAAGATCAGGCGAAGGCAGCGGAGTCGGAAGTTACCGCCTCCGAGAAGATGGCGGCTGGTTCTGAAGCCGGTGTCCGTTTGCAACGAGCGAACCTACAGTACGCCATCATCACAAGTCCTGTGGATGGGTATGTTGTTTCACGCGACCTGGAAGAAGGTGCAACCGTAGTTCCAGGACTTCCGATCTTCACGGTGGCACAATCGCGGGTGATCTGGGTTTCGGCAAACATCGACGAGCGGGAAATCGACGGGCTCAAGGTTGGCCAACCCGCGACCATCACTTTGCGCTCGGCCCCAAGCCGAAAGATTCCGGGCGTGGTTGCGCGCATAGCGAAAGAAGCCGATCCGGTCACCGAAGAGGTCGTGGTGGATGTTGCTTTTCCTGAGCAGCCCCCCGATCTAAAGCTGAATGAAACGGCGGAGGTCTACATCCTGAAGTCCGAGAAGACTGGAGCCAAGGCGCTTCCCATAACCTCGATTGTGTCTGGTCACGACGGCGCCATGGTCTGGATTATCGCCCAGGGCAAGCTCCAGTTGCACCCCGTATTGCTCGGTACCAGGGATAAACGCGGGCTTGTCGAGGTTCTCAAGGGCTTGTCCGACTCGGACGAGGTACTGGTTCAGCCCAACGCGGCAGGCATTCCCCTTGCGCAAGGAAAACGAGTGCGCACGAGCTTGGTGAAAACGGCCACCACTGGGCTGAGGTAAGCCATGAATCTTGCGATTCGTGATATTCGGCGCCACAAAACGCGGTTCCTGCTCACCTGTGTCGGCTTGGGACTCCTCCTGACAGTCGTTATGGCGATGAGCGGCATCTACCGAGGCCTGATCGGCGATGCAACCAAGGTGGTCGAGGCGACACCGGCCCAGATATGGGTTGTTCAGAAGGACACGCGAGGCCCCTTCGCAGAAAGCTCACGACTACCGGAAGATATTGAACATTCCATAGCGGCCGTCGAAGGAGTCCGACGGGCATCTCCGCTCTCATTCCAATACGTGCAGATTCCGCGTGGAGATAAGCCGATTCGGTTGTTCTTGGTCGGCTACAAGCTCGGCGGAATTGGCGGTCCATCCGTGGTCGTTGACGGCCGCGCCATCACAAAAAAGCACTATGAAATTGTGGTTGATCGCAAATCCGGGTATGCAGTCGGGGATACGATCCACCTCGGGCTGGAAGGTTACACGGTCGTTGGCATCACCCAGGGGATGACTTCGCCTTCCGGGGATCCAGCGGCGTTCGTCTCGTTGGCCGATGCGCAAGTCATCCAGTTCCAGCTGGACAATGAAGCGATTCGAAACAACCGCGAGCGCGTCGTCTCAACTTACGCACAGTTGGCCAGCGTGAACCCGTTTATGCGAGACAGGGCCACGAAGCAGGCTCTAGCTGCCGCAGAGAATCCGCATTTCGCGAATGCCGTTGTAGCCGAACTGGATGATCCGTCGATGGCGCCCGAAGTCGCGAGCTACATCCGGCGCTGGAACCACTATCAGGTGTTTTCTGCTGACCAGCAACGGGAGATACTCCTCAAGGGTTTCATCGAAAAGTCCCAGAAGCAGCTTTGGATGTTCCGCACGATCCTCGTAATCGTCTCTGGCGTCATTATTGCGTTGATCATTTACACGCTCACGATGGACAAGTTGCGCGAGATTGCGACCCTGAAAATCATCGGGGCAGCGGACCGGACCATCATCAGCATGATTCTTCAGCAGTCGCTTTTGCTGGGGCTCATTGGATTTGCTGTGGGATACGGGCTGATCAGGCAGACGTACATGATGTACCCGCGCACCGTAATCCTGCAGCCATTGGACATGTTCGTGCTCTTCGGCGTCGTGGTTGTGATCTGCGTGCTGGCAAGTATTCTCGGGATCTGGCGGGCCTTGAAGGTCGACCCAGGGGCGGCATTGAGCGGGGGATAAGCAGATGGAAGTCGTACGCGTTGAAAACCTGACAAAAATATATGGCCGTGGGGATGCACAAACGTTGGCCTTGGTCGATGCCAATCTCAGCGTGCAAAAGGGCGAACTTGTCGCGCTGCTCGGTCCCAGTGGTTCGGGCAAGACGACGTTGCTGACGGCGATCTGTTGCATCAGTGAACCCACGCGCGGGCGCATCGAACTGGATAGCGAGACGGTATTCGACGAAGGGTGGACGGGCGTAGATGTCCGTGCCCTGCGCCGCCAGAAAATGGGAGTGATCTTCCAGTCCTACAATCTGATTCCGTTTTTGACGGTCCTGGAGAACGTCGAGCTCATCCTTACGCTCAACCACGTAGACCGCGAGCAAGCGCAAGGCCGGGCCATGGAACTGCTCGATTACCTGGAGATCGCACATCGCTGGCATCACTATCCGAGCGAGATTTCCGGTGGTGAGCAACAACGGGTCGCAATCGCCCGGGCGCTCGCGAATGATCCCAAGGTGCTGCTAGCAGATGAACCCACGGCAGCGCTGGACACGGAACGAGGGAAGATTGTGATGGGGCTGCTGCGTAAATTGAGTCGCGAAAAGGAAGCCGCTGTCATTGTGGTGACGCATGATGTCCGTATGGTGGAGGGCTTCGACCGCGTATACCACATTGCGGATGGCAGGATTCAGAACTAAGGACAGTTACGACAATCGGTGGAGTGGAGGGAACGTTGGAAGATGTCGCCTTCCGAGCCGGATGTTACCTCCTGCGGAAGGCAATGAGCGGGGTTGGACTCGGCATTGGTTCCTGGTCATTTAGGCTGTCGGTCGCCCGGAGCAGGCCCGTCAGTTGGAGGGAGTTTATGCACTGTTATGAATGCTTACAGGCCGGTGTCACCCGGGACTCGATCGGTCTTTGCCACCACTGTTCGGCTGCATTATGCATCGAACACGCTTTCGTCGTCGCGGATCCGGTAACCACAATCTATCCCCTCATGAGAGCCGTGGTGCTTCCCAAGCCTGCGAGGTTGCTGTTGTGCGGCACCTGCAAGGCGGCTTTAGAGCAGACTCGGTCTGACGAGTTTGCGTACGCGTAAAGCCACCATCTTCAATGATTCTCAGATCCTCCCTCAAAGCCAGCTTGTGAGGCACAATGCCCTGGAACCTCCGTCCGGCACCGGTTTCAGAATGCAAGCCATTTAATAATTTGTTGGTTTTCGCGAAACCTTTCAGAACTGGCCGGGTTCTAAGCCCATAACCACTCGTCGCTTCACACGCAAATGGCAGGACGAAACTTCTGGTTTCACCGAACTCTCAGGTGGGGGTTGGAACAGTGTTTCCCAACGTCGAAGTACGCCACTTGCACGCAGTCATAGCCTTGGGCGAAGAACTACACTTTACCAAGGCTGCCCTAAGATTGAACCTAACCCAATCTGCGCTCAGCAGACAGATCACTCAGATCGAAAAACAGCTCAGATTTCGCCTGTTCACTCGTGACAATCGACGGGTTGTCCGTGTGGAGCTCACTGACGCTGGGCAAGTCTTCGTCGCAGAGGCTCGCTCTTCACTCTTGCATATGGAGCGAGCTTTTCATCTCGCTCGTACCGCCCATGACGGAGCAGACAGCGTTCTGACGATTGGACACTCGCACGAGGCCGATCAAGCCTGGGTTTCGGACCTTCTTGCAGTTCGTCTCCCCCTGTACCCCAAGCTTGCCATTCGACTAATCAGTCAGTTCTCGATCGAGTTGGCCCGGAGTGTTCTAGCAGGCGAACTGAATCTAGCGCTGGTGACGGCACCCCCGGAGGACCCTCAGATCACGGCCGCGCCATTCGCTCTGACACCTCTCTATGCGGCTCTCCTAGAAACGCATGCGGCTGCTCAAAAGGAACAAATAGAGCTCCAAGATCTGGCGAAAGATGAATGGATTCTGTTTGCGCGACGAGTTCATCCGGTCGTTCATGACGCGATCATAGATGCGGCTCGGCGTGCGGGAATCACTCCGAAACACGCGCACGACACCATTACGTCGCAAGAGGCGATTCATTTAGTATCTGAGCACGTCGGCGTAGCCATCCTCGCCAAACCTGCCGCCCTTGGCTTTCGCGCTGAAGGTGTAGTAGTAAGGCCGGTTTCTGATGCCTCATTGTGTTTCCAAACGTGTGTGGTAATGAGAACCGACGACGAGTCGCGATTGGCCAACGAGTTCGCCCGGTCCTTCCTCCGCAGATATGCGGATCAGCGCCGTCCACCAAAGCCGATTGAATTCCCGCTGTCCGCCCGAGTTGTCACCATGAAAAAGCCAATCGGTCCGCCCCGCCGTTAACAGAACAGACTCCCGGTGCACGGGACAGGTCGCTCATCTAATAACAGCACCCTCCAGAGCTAGGATGCCCGTGTGCTCTCGCCGCATCTCTGCGCGACGTCTTAGTCGCGATGTTCCTCTTTCCGTGACCCACTAACGGACGGGTTCGGAGTCAACCTAACAGCCGCAGGCTAACGTCAAGGCACTTTCGCGG
>Ga0209415_10010245_pt1 | contig 15966 bp, 15 predicted proteins | sample PeaSoiSIISIP2007_FD_187696 | JGI IMG/M metagenome (GOLD analysis project Ga0209415, IMG submission 187696) | Peat soil microbial communities from Weissenstadt, Germany - SII-SIP-2007 (SPAdes) (version 2) | ecosystem: Environmental > Terrestrial > Soil > Wetlands > Peat | place: Germany...
GGAGCCTGTAAAGCCCTTCCCCTTCAACGATCCAAATGCAATTCCGCTGCGTCAACCGGTAGGATTTCGCATGAGGCGCTGGGAGATTTCAGTTGGAGCGATTCACGGGGCGAATTGAGTTCTGAGGTTTCCCAGGTGCCCAAAAGCGAGGCTGTCACCCAGCTTTGGTGGTTGGACTTGGGCCACCCGATCTACACAATAAGCGAAAATGCTCTAAAAGTACGCACATCACCGAGCAATACAATCAAGCCCTAATGCAATCATTTTTTCTTCCGATATTGGAGGCAGACAGGTGGGCTGTTGCCGCCGGAGTTGCTTGTACCTGTTTTCAGGCAGCAGCAGCCGCACCGCGGCAAGGAGCAGCAGATGGGACCCGTCACCCTTCATATCGATCATTCTGGCGAGTGGATGTCCGCCGACGATTTACAGGCTGCCGCGATGGCGGCATCCGGCCAGAACCGGGATGTGATTGTCGATTTGGGCAGTCTCCATCATCTGGATGCCAGCGCGCTGCAGATCCTGCTGGCGCTCGACCGGGAACAGAAACAGCGTGGTCACAAACTGGAACTGGTTCATGCTTCGCCGCAGATGCGCGAGTGGTTTGCCTATGCGGGCGCAGGGGAACATTTTTGGCACGACGCGCCGGTGGGGCAATGAATTGTTGCCGATAGGAAGGGAAGCGGCCTGACCAAGGGTGGTTTCCAGTCTGCTGAAAGGAAGGCAATGTGAAGAAGGTTCTGGTAGTCGACGATGCGGTCACCATGCGGCAGATGGTCAGCTTCACGCTCAAGCGGGGCGGATACGACGTGATCGAGGCCGAACACGGGCAGGATGCGCTCAACAAGCTGCAAGGCACGACTGTCGATCTGGTCATTACCGATCTCAATATGCCGGTGATGGATGGCATTACGTTGATCCAAAATCTGCGCCTCCTGCCGACCATGAAGAGCAAGCCAATCTTGATGCTGACGACCGAGGGTTTGGCCGCCAAAAAGGAACAGGGAAAAGCCGCGGGAGCCACCGGTTGGGTGGTCAAGCCCTTCGATCCCGAGAAACTGCTGTTAACCATCTCCAAGGTGTTGCCATAACGCCATGAAAATCGATCTGAGTCAATTTCGCCAGACGTTTCTGCTGGAAAGCGCGGACCACGTCGCCTCCATGGAGTCTTCCCTCCTCCAACTCCGCTCCGCCCCCGACGACATCGAATTGCTGAACAGCATCTTTCGCTCCGCGCACTCCATCAAGGGCGGTGCCGGGTCGTTTGGGATGACCCAACTGACCCACTTCACCCATGCACTTGAGAACCTGCTTGATCGGCTGCGCTCGGCTGAGATGCACGCCACCGACGAGGTGATCAATGTGCTGCTGCAATCCATTGATACCTTGCATGGGCTTCTGGAGGCGGAGCCAGACGCGGAGATGCCGCCCGAGGCCGTGGATCTGGAAAAGCGCATCGCCGCACTGACGCCCTCCGACGAGAGTCCGAGTCCCAAAGAAGCGGAGGCTGCCCCCGCGCCCAGGGAAGAGCAGGAACTGCATCTTTACACAGTCGATTTCAAGCCTGACCGGGAACTGTTTTCCAGCGGCACCAACCCGCTGGTGCTGATGCGAAACCTTGCTTCGCTGGGAACCGTGAGTTGCTGCCATCTGCATACCGAGGAGTTGCCTGCCCTGGCCGATCTGGACCCAGCGCAATGCTATCTGAGCTGGACCATGGAGTTGGCCAGTGCCTGCCCGCAAGCGGAACTGCGCGAGGTCTTCGAGTTTGTCGAGCATCTGGCCGAGATTCACATCCATCGCACCGAAGCCGTGCAGGCTGCGCCGCCCCCGCCAGCGGCCGTCCAGATTGCATCTCCTGAACCGGCACCGGCACCAACTCCTGTGCCGGTTCAGGAATCTCGGAAAAAGCCGACTTCAGTCCCGGTTCCGGTTCAAAGTGCGGCCCCCACGCCCAAAGCGGAGAAAAAAACTCCCTCTGGCGGCGATGCCAGTTCCATTCGCGTGGCCACGGAAAAGGTGGACCGACTGATCGATCTGGTGGGCGAGTTGGTGATTGCCAACGTGATGACCGCGCAGATGGTCAAGGATTTTGAACCTGGCAGCCTGCCCCGTTTGCGCGAGGCGGTGGCCGCCATGGAACGCAGTACCCGCGAACTGCATGAGCGGGTGATGTCGGTGCGCATGTTGCCGGTGGGTACGCTCTTTCAGCGTTACACGCGGACCGTCTACGACATTGCCCAGGCCACCGGCAAACAGATCCGGCTGGAGATCAAAGGCGAAGAGACCGAGATCGACAAGTCCATGCTCGACCTGCTCGGCGATCCGCTGACCCACTTGATCCGCAATGCCGCCGACCACGGCATCGAACTTCCGGAAGTGCGACTGGCGGCGGGCAAACCGGTCGAGGGGCTTATCCGGCTCAAGGCCTACCATCGCTCGGGCCGCATCGTCATTGAAGCGTCCGACGATGGCGCGGGAATCAATATTTTTCGGGTGCGCGCCAAGGCTATCGAGCGCGGACTGATTGCAGCCGACACACAGTTGAGCGACGAACAGATCCAGATGTTGATCTTCGAGCCGGGATTTTCAACTCAGGAAGCGGTCAGCAATCTCTCCGGGCGCGGCGTCGGCATGGATGTTGTCAAGCGCAATGTCGAGCAGATGCACGGGACGGTTAGTCTGGCCAGCCAGCCCGGTTGTGGCTCTACAGTGACCATCGAACTGCCGTTGACGCTGGCGATTCTGGAAGGGCTGTTGGTGCGGGTAGTTGATCGCACCCTGGTGTTGCCGCTGCTGTCGGTGGTGGAAACCGTGCCCTTGCGTCCAATCGACATTGTGCGCGTGGCCGAGCAGGGCGAGGTAGTGGTGATTCGCGGCGAATCGGTTCCACTGCTGCGCATGAGCCGGTTTCTGGGTCTGCCCCAGGAGAGTGCCGAGGCCGAGGAGGCCGGTGCGGAAACCACCCTTCGCCGTCTGGCGGTGATTGTGATGTCGGGACAAAAGAAGATCGGCCTGGTGGTGGACGAGTTGCTTGGCCAGCAGCAGGTGGTGGGCAAGAGCCTCAGGCGCAATCTGCACCAGATCGACGGGCTGATGGGCGCAACCATTCTGGGCGACGGCTGTGTCGCTCCCATCGTGGACGTGGCCAGCATCGGCACGCTGAATCTGTTTTCGCTGCAAGCTTCAGGAAAGGCAACTCCGCAGGGCGCGGCACCCGTCCGACCCGTCGCGGCGGCATGATCCACAGCAATGAAAGGAAAGGGAGGGTGAAATGAGCGATTGGAAGATTGGAATACGGATGGCCGCCGGATTCGGAGTTGTCATCCTGATCACAGTTTTTCTTGGCGTCTTCGGCTATAGCCGGATCAGCGTTGTGAACACCAAAACCAGAGATGTCGTGGAAAACGAGGTGCCCAGTTTGCTTGTCATGGGCGAAGTGCAGGCGAATGCTCAGAAGCTCTACGGCCTTCAGTTACAGCACATCTTGTCTTCTGATCCTACCGAGATGGCCAAGCTTGAGGCAGAATTGCAATCTCTGCGGAACCGCAACACCGAATTGTTGGATCACTATCAGAAAGAACTGATCAGCAACGACACGGAAGCAGCTCTGATCAAGAAACTCATGGAGGCGCGCAACGATTTCAAAACAGGCAGCGAGGAAACCCTGGTGGTCAGCCGTAAAGGAACGCCGGAGGCCAATGCGCAGGCGCTCAAGATGATGTACGCGCTCAGGCCGACCAACGACAAATATGTTGAATTGATTGGGGAGGATATCAAATTCAACAAGGATATCGGCGATGTGGAGATCAAGGCGGTTCAGGATTCCGTCACGAGCGCTCACGTTGGCATTTTGATCGGTATTTTCGTCGCGCTCATTTTGGCTTCCCTGATCGGCACCTACATCACTCGGGGCATCACGCTACCACTGGGAAAAACCGTTACCGTGCTGGAGCGGATAGCCGAAGGCGATTTGACTGTCTCACTCGATGTGGACACCAAGGACGAAGTGGGTCAGATGGCTTCGGCTTTGAACCGTGCGGTCGAGAAGTTGAATAGCACGTTGCAGGAAGTGGCCGACAGCGCAGCCAACGCAAGTTCTTCGTCGCAACAGTTGGCGGCGGCATCGGAGTCGATTGCCAGCGGCGCGCAGGAACAGGCGTCCAGTTTGGAAGAGACCTCGGCCAGTCTGGAGCAGATTACCGCAGCTGTGCGCCAGAGCGCTGATAATGCTCATCAGGCCAGCCAACTCGCCAGCAGTTCCAAGGAGTCTGCCGAAAAAGGGCAGCAAGTCGTCGCCAATGCGATTACCGCGATGGAGGAGATCAACGCGGCCTCGGCCAAGATCAGCGACATCATCTCCACCATCGACGAGATCGCCTTCCAGACCAATCTGCTGGCTGTGAATGCGGCGGTGGAGGCGGCCCGCGCTGGAGATGAGGGACGCGGCTTTGCCGTAGTGGCCAGTGAAGTGCGCAGCCTGGCGCAACGCAGCGCCGTTGCTGCAAAGGAAATCAAGGTGCTCATTCAGGACTCGCTGCGCAAGGTCGAAGCCGGCTCCGCGCTGGTCAATCGCTCTGGCGAAACCCTGCTGGGCATTGTTGGCTCAGTCAAGCGCGTCACTGACATTGTTGGCGAAATCGCGGCCGCCAGCGGCGAACAGAGCGCCGGCATCGAGCAGGTGAACACCGCCGTCACCCAGATGGATCAGGTGACTCAATCCAACTCCGCCCAGACCGAGGAGTTGTCCGGCACAGCGCAGGCTCTCTCCGAGCAGGCCGCGCACCTGATGGAACTGATCAGTATCTTTACCCTCTCTCAGGAGAGCAAGCGGGAGCGGGATGCCTTTGTGCCGCATTTTGCCCCTACCGCCAACTTTCATGTGCAGAGCAACCCCGCGTCGAAGCCGCGCGCCGAGGCTCGCCGCATGGCCCCAGCCGCCAAACCAGCCTCCGCCAAATCGGAAAGCAAACCCAGAAGAGCCAAAGCAGCATCGGCGCCTTCGCAAACAACTCTGATCGCCGCTGCGCCCAGCACCGTCGCTGCCGCTGGCGATGCCAGCTTCGAGGAGTTCTGAGTTTGTCCAGCGGAGAATGAAAACTGGGCGCTTCCGGCTTCGACCTCTGAAGCCGGCAAGCCTTGCACCTCATCGAGCCAATACGCACACTCTGGCCGCTCTACCCTCTTCTGCGGCCAGCAGTGAGCGGGCACAGCGCGCGGAAAGGGATTGCCATGAACGCAGTAGTAACTGAAAAAACACTGGAAAAGCCGCAGCAGTTCCTCACCTTCCTGCTGGACGACAAGGAATACGGATTGGAGATCTTCAAGATTCGCGAGATTCGCGGCTATGCGCCCATTACTCCCATCCCCAACGTGCCCCCGCATGTGCGCGGAGTGATGAACCTGCGCGGCACCGTGCTGCCGGTCATCGACCTGCGCATGAAGTTCCATCTGCCGCCGGTCGAGTACAACAAGTTCACCGTGATTGTGATTGCCACGGTAGGCGAAAAAACAGTGGGCCTGCTGGTGGATGCGGTCAGCGATGTGCTGATGGTGGGTCGCGATGCCATGCGCGATGCACCCGACTTTGGCGCAGCCGTCGATACTCGCTTCATCAATGGCGTCTTTCAGTCGCGTGAGCATCTGACCGTCGCCCTCAATCTGGAAGAACTGCTCAGCGATGGAGAATTGGCCGTGCAGCAACAGGCCGCTTGAGGCTCGTCTCCCTCTTTCGGCAGGGACGATTGGAGGAGAACTTTGCCGACGTCAGCGTTGGAACAAAATACGCTCACCATGGAGCCGCGAGAGTTCAAGCTGTTTCGTGCTCTGATTCATGAGCGCACCGGCATCTACCTGCGCGACACCAAACAGGTCATGCTGACGGCGCGCCTCCAGCGACGTCTGCGCCAGCTTGGCCTGTCGAACTTTGAACAGTACTATGATTACCTGAACAGCGCCCAGGACAATGGCGAAGAACTAGTCCAGTTCATTAACGCCGTCACCACCAACAAGACCTCCTTTTTTCGCGAACGTCACCACTTCGATTTTCTGGCCAATTCCGTTGTCCCGCAGATCCAGACCGCAGCGCAGCATGGTGCCTCCAAAATCATTCGCGTCTGGAGCGCCTGCTGCTCCACCGGCGAAGAACCTTACTCGATCGCCATCGCCCTGCTGGAAGCTTTGCAACACAGCCCCTCCAGCGCTCGACCGCTGCCCACCAATGCGCGCAAACCGCAGCCAGACTCTTCCTCGCCCATCTTCTCTTGGAAGATCGAGGTCGTCGCGACGGACATTGATACCTCGGTTCTGGCCACCGCGCAGCGCGGCGTTTACCGCCTGGAGGCCCTCGACAGCGTTCCCCAGCCACTCTGGAAGCGCTACTTCCTGCGCGGCAAAGACAATATGCAAGGGCAGGTAAAAGTGAAGCCCGCGCTGACGCGGCTGGTCCACTTTCAGCGCCTCAATCTCATGGATGCACAGTGGCCACTTCAGGGAAAATTCGATGTCATCTTCTTCCGCAATGCCCTGATCTATTTCAATCAAGATACCCAGGATGTCTTTCTGCGCAAGATGGCGCGCTACCTGCAACCCGGCGGCTATCTCTTCCTCGGCAACGCCGAACACATCCCCTGGCTGCACGACATCTTCGAGCCAATGAAGCAAACCATGTACCGGCTGAGGTAGGAGCGGATGAACCGCACACATGATCCACATCCGCAACATCTCGCATCAAGTCGACCAGGTCAAGGTGAGCCATGGCGCACCCCGTCTGCCCCAGCAGAATCACATCTCCATCCGAACCGGAGACGTGGCCGTCAGCAATACGCCGGTGGTCCTGGAGACGCTGCTCGGTTCCTGCGTTGCGGTTTGCCTGTTCGATCCAATCCTTCAAGTCGGTGGCATGAACCATATCCTGTTGCCAGGCAGTTTGCTGGACCCCAAAAGCACACGCTTCGGAGTCAACGCCATGGAATTGCTGATCAATGAAATGATGAAACACGGAGGCGACCGCAGACGGTTCCTTGCCAAAGCGTTTGGCGGAGCCAATGTCATGCACGATGTGTCCTGTTCCGCTATCGGCGACGAAAATGCGCACTTTGTCTGCCATTTTCTGGCGACAGAAAGGATTCCTCTGGTCGCGCAGAGGCTGGGAGGAACCCAGTCCGTCCGCTTGGATTTCAGAACCAATACGGGCAAAGCCACCGTGCATACCATCGATGGATCGCGGCTCCAGAAGCTGATCCATGCCGAAGAAGCTTATCGGCGCGCGCATTTGGCCGATAGAGAATTCAGCGGGGAGATCACTCTCTTTTGACGTTTTTTGCGAGTTTCGGCCGTGTCTGATCGGTTATGAATCCAATGGCTGGTGAGAGGCAGCCCAATCATGGCGAGGCCCTTGAAAGTGCTCATCGTGGACGACTCGGCGTTGATGCGTCAACTGCTCACGCAGATCCTCGGCTCCGACCCAGAGATTGAAATCGTGGGAACGGCCGGAGACCCTTTTATCGCGCGCGACAAAATCAAAGCCTTGCACCCCGACGTACTGACCCTCGACATCGAAATGCCGCGCATGGACGGTCTTACTTTCCTCGAAAAACTCATGCGCGGCCATCCCATGCCGGTCATCATGATCTCTTCGCTCACCAGCAAGGGCGCGGAAACCACACTGCGCGCGCTCGCTTTGGGGGCCGTCGATTTCGTGGCCAAGCCCAAGCTTGATGTCTCCAATGGAACCATCGAGCAAGCCGACGAGATCATCGCCAAGGTCAAGGCGGCAGGCAAAGCCAGAATGCACACCGCCCGCGTCGCGCCGCCCCCCGCCAAGGCGCTCTCCGGCATCAGTTATCAGCTCTCAACCACGCACAAAATTGTCGCTATCGGCGCGTCCACCGGAGGCACGGAAGCCCTCAAAGATCTACTGGTACCACTGCCTGCTGATTTCCCCGGTATCGTCATGGTGCAACACATGCCAGAAACCTTCACGCACCAGTTTGCCAACCGCCTCGACTCACTCTGCCGCATTCGCGTCATGGAAGCCAAGGACGGTGATCGCATTCTGCCCGGTCACGCGCTGCTGGCCCCTGGCGGGCATCAGATGGGCGTGGTGCGCCGTGGTGCCGAGTTTGCCGTTCATGTCTATCGCGGCGAGCGCGTCAATCGCCATCTGCCCTCTGTCGATGTTCTGTTTTCTTCCGTGGCCCGCAGCATGGGCAAAAACGCCCTCGGCGTCATCCTTACCGGCATGGGGGCCGATGGCGCGCGCGGAATGCTGGAGATGAAACAGGCAGGTGCCTTCAATATCGCCCAGGATGAAGCTTCCTGCGTGGTCTTTGGAATGCCCCGCGAGGCCATCCTCCTCGGCGCAGCAGATCAGATTCTTTCCCTCGAACAGATCCCCGATGCGCTTCTGCGCAAGCTCGCGGAAGGGTAAAAGTCTGAGACGATTTCAGGGAACCTCTGGCGTCGAGCTTGATTGAAAAGCCTGGGATGCCCGCATCAAGTGCGCTGACAACTGACAACTGTTCACTGACCGCTGTATCTGTTACACTCGCTGCGACCTCTTAACCATGCTCTTCAAAGTGCTGAGTGCAGCAGTCTACGGAATCGACGCCAACCTCATTGATGTGGAGGTGGACTATAGCGGCGTGGTCAGCGACCAGGATCACTTTCACACCGTGGGCTTGCCGGACGCGGCGGTGCGCGAGAGTCGCGATCGGGTGCGCGCGGCCATCAAGAACTCGGGCTACCTGATTCCGCCCACCTTCATCACCATCAATCTGGCTCCCGCCGATTTGAAAAAGGAGGGCGCGGGCTTTGATCTGCCCATCGCCATCGGCATTCTGGGTGCGTACGGCGCGCTGCAAACCAACGACCTAAGCCAGTTTCTGCTGGTGGGTGAGTTGGGGTTGGACGGCAGTTTGCGCTCGGTGCCGGGGATGCTGCCGGTCGCGATTCTGGCGCGCGAAAAAAATATCCCCAACCTGATTCTGCCCGCCGCCAACGCCGCCGAGGCCGCAGTGGTGGAGGGCGTGAACGTCTATCCCGTCTCGTCGCTGCTGGATGTTTTGGAGTTGTTGAACAGCCGCGTGGTGGGTGTGATTCAGCGCGAGCCATATTGCGTGAAGACGGAGTTGCTGTTGAACGAGCTACAGCGTTTCTCCGTGGACTTCTGCGATGTGCGGGGCCAGCAAACGGCCAAGCGCGCGCTGGAGGTGGCGGCAGCGGGCAGTCATAACATTCTGATGATCGGGCCGCCCGGATCAGGCAAGACGATGCTGGCCAAGCGGCTGCCGTCGATCCTTGCGCCGCTCACTTTCGAAGAGGCGCTGGAGACGACCAAGATTCACTCCGTAGCGGGCGTTCTGGACGCGGCTGCCGGTCTCGTGACGCAGCGGCCGTTTCGTTCGCCGCATCACACCATCAGCGATGCGGGGCTGATTGGTGGCGGCGTGGTGCCGAGGCCGGGCGAGGTCTCCTTGGCGCACAATGGGCTGCTGTTTCTGGACGAACTGCCGGAGTTTCCGCGCAACGTGCTGGAGGTGATGCGGCAACCGCTGGAAGATCATTCGGTGACCATTGCGCGGGCCTCGATGTCGCTGAGTTTCCCGGCGCGCTTCATGCTGGCGGCGGCGATGAATCCCTGCCCCTGCGGTTACTTCAACGACAAATCCCGTGAGTGCATGTGCACACCGCCCATGATTCAGCGCTATGTGGCCAAGATCTCCGGGCCGCTGCTGGACCGCATCGATATTCACATCGAAGTGCCTGCCGTGCAGTACAAGGAACTGCGCGGTGGCGCGGCGGCCGAAGGGTCTGCCGAGATTCGCGCGCGGGTGCTGACGGCGCGGGATCGCCAGCAGGCGCGCTTCAGAAAGCACGGCGACAAGATTTACTCGAATGCGCAGATGACCACGCGGCAGATTCGTGTGCATTGCGAACTGGGCGCGGACTCAGAGCGCTTGCTGGAGCGCGCCATGCAGCAGCAGGGCCTGACCGCGCGCGCCCATGATCGCATTCTGAAGGTGGCGCGTACCATCGCTGATCTGGAGGGCGCGGAGCATCTGGCCGTCTCGCATCTGGCCGAGGCCATCCAGTACCGAACGCTGGACCGGAGTTACTGGGCGTAAGTGCTATCCCTAACTCACGTTCCGCAGAAGGTATGCAGAACAGCCTCCTCAGGTCGGGCAGGCATTGCATACTTTTCCAGCCCCGGCCTCTCATCAAAGGGATGCGAGACGGCATCGAGTAACTCTGCAAAGGGCTGAAAATCCTGGCGCTCACTGGCGGCATTCAGAGCAGCTTCCACGCGATGGTTGCGGGGAATGACGGCGGGATTCACGCGGCGCATCGCAGCCGCGCGCGTCAGCGCATCGACCGGCTCCGCTTCGAGACGCTTGTGCCAAACAGCAGCCCATCCATCATAGGCATCCGGATCACCAAACAGACTTCGCACCTCCGCATCTGCTATCGGCGACTCGGCCGCATCGCAAAGCCGACGAAAGGTCAATGTGAAATCGGCGCGCTGGGCGGTCATGCACGCGAACAGCTCTTCCGCCAGAGCGGCATCTTCCTCGCGCTCCGTCGATAGGCCCAGCTTGCGGCGCAGCCCACCGAGGTAAGCCGCTTGATACTGAGGCTCGAAGCCGCGCAATGCTTCGTTGGCCGCTGCTACGGCGGCCTCTTCACCGCCGAACTCCGTGATGAGCACCGGCAGCAGGGACTCTGCCAGCCGCGCCAGATTCCACAGCGCGATGCGCGGCTGGTTTCCATAGGCATAGCGTCCGCCGTGGTCGATGGAACTGAAGACGGTGGCCGGATCGTAGGCCTCCATGAAGGCGCAGGGACCGTAGTCAATGGTCTCGCCGGAGATGGAGGTATTGTCGGTGTTCATCACGCCATGCACAAAGCCCAGCAGCATCCACTGCGCCATCAACCGGGCCTGCCGCGCAATCACGCCTTCGAGCAGTGCGCGGTACGGCTGGCTGGCCTGCGCGGCTTGGGGATCGTGGCGAGCAATAGCGTAGTCGGCCAGTGTGCGCACTGCCTCCACGTCCCGTTGCGCCGCAAAGTATTGAAAGGTGCCCACGCGCAAGTGGCTGGCCGCGACCCGCGTCAGCACGGCACCGGGCTGCATCGTATCGCGCCGCACCCATTCGCCGGTAGTGACTGCGGCCAGCCCCCTGGTGGTGGGCACGCCCAGGGCGGCCATGGCCTCGCTCACAATGTACTCGCGCAACACCGGCCCCAGCGCGGCGCGGCCATCGCCAGCGCGAGAGAACGGGGTCCGCCCCGAGCCTTTGAGCTGAAGATCGTAACGTCGACCGTCGCGCCCCACCACCTCGCCCAGCAGGTTGGCGCGCCCATCGCCGAGCTGCGGCACAAAGGAACCGAACTGGTGCCCGGCATAGGCCTGCGCCAGCGGCTCGGAACCAGCGGCCACGCGGTTGCCAGCCAAAATCGCAACCCCCGCTTCGCTCTTCAGCGCCTCCGCATCGAGCCCCAGTTGCGCGGCCAACTCGTCGTTCACCTTCACCAACTGCGGCATCGCAACCGGCGTGGGGTTCAATCGCGCAAAGAAGTGCTGGGGAAGCCGCGCATAAGTATTGTCAAAGCCAAACTGAAGTTGCTGGCCGCTCGATGGTGGCACGGCAGGCAGCGCGTTGGGGGAAATCTCGAAATCCATGCCCATTGGATGAGAGCCTGCCGCTTTGGATGCGTGCGGTTGGCGTGCGACCAGGAACCGCCCTCAAATTGAGCGCCGATTGCCCCAGTAACTTTCGTTCCTTAGCCTTCTCCCATCTTCCGCCGATAACCGTTCTACGCGCGTGTGGCATTGCATCCTGCGCGGAGGGGACGGGGGGCCATGGTGAACATCGCGGTTTTGCATTCCGGCTGGCACGCGTTTTTGGTGGCGATTCCATTTTTGAGTCTGGCGTTGGTGGGCATCCTGCGGCTGGACGAGCGCTGGGCGGGCAAAAGGAGCGCGGAGGCGCTGGTTTTCTGCCCCGAAGAGGGGCGGCAGTGGAGGATTGATCGGCCTTCTGAACCCGCGAAAAGCGCGCCAGAAGGGAGTTTTCAGCGGAATTTGCAAGCTGAAAAGGTTACCATTGGGACGGGCGGAAGTCGGCAGGCGTCTGCGTTATTCTCATTACTGCATTGACAATAAAGAGATTAACGCGGAATTCTGAGAGAAATTACAGGTCGGTGCGGGATCAAAATAGTTGAGAAAAAACTGTTGACCTGGATGCGGACTCCATATACATTTGTGAGTGCCATCCATAAAGGGCAGATTGTCGAGTGCGTTTGTGCGCCCCATCTGTCGTTTCCCGCAACCTATTTGAGCTAAGGCTCATCGGTTGATGCCCGGTGCGTTTTTTGGTTTGCCGGATAGGGAAAGCCGAGTCCTGAAGTCCCAGGACGGCAATCTGAAATCCCTTCATGGTATGCGCCCTGTTCCATATCGCAAGAAAGTGCGTCAGGATGTTGAACTGGACGCGCCTCTGGTGCGTCTATTACTCAGTGAACAGGAATTTGGGGCAATCGAAGCAGAAAACAGACGCCCCGCTGCACCGCTGGACTTAAGGAGTTCCATGTGGGCAGGAATTGAAGAAGGAGAGACTCGAAATGCGTTCTGACTTGGTTTTTGGGGCACTTTCTCATGTGTCCAATCGCTACCAGCTGTGTCAACTGGCCAGCAAGGCAACCCGCAAGCTGCATAAGCCGAGCACCCGGCTGCAAGATACGGCCAACGAGGTGCTGGCCCGCTTCCAAACCACCAATCCTGGTTCGACGGACCCCTTTGCGGCGGCCGCCGAGCAGATGGAAGAAACTCGTCGCGCCGCTTGACGCGCTCCCCCACCGTGTATAGTTGATACAGGCTTCGGTTTGAGGGCAGCCTCCCGCAAAAGGCGGCTGCTCCTCCCCGCTGACCAGATACAGTATCTGATCGGGAGAACGACAGGCGCGGCCATTGCTGGCTGCCAGATTGATCTCCCTCCCAATTTTCTTCTGGAGCATTTCCCTCTCGTCTATCCCTCCACCCTCACTACCACCCCGCCTTATTGCAGGTGAACATGACCATCGCTGAGCTAAAAGAAAAGAACATTACCGAACTGAGCCGCATTGCGCGCACCCTGGAGATTCCAGGCACCAGCGGCCTCCGCAAACAAGACCTCATTTTCAAGATTCTGCAAGCGCAGAGCGAAAAAGAAGGCCACATCTTCGCCGATGGCGTCCTCGAGATTCTCCCCGACGGTTACGGCTTCCTGCGTTCTCCCGATTACAACTATCTGCCCGGCCCCGACGATATTTACGTCTCTCCCTCGCAGATTCGCAAGTTCGATCTGAAGACTGGCGACTCGATCAGCGGCAATGTGCGCCCGCCCCACGAGGGCGAGAAGTATTTTGCGCTGGTCAAGATCGAGGCCATCAACTTCGAATCGCCCGAGGAGACGCGCAACAAGATTCTCTTCGACAATCTCACCCCGCTCTATCCCCAGGAACGCATCAAGCTGGAGACCGTGCGCGAGGCCATCAGCGGCCGCGTGATGGATCTGTTGACGCCCATCGGCAAGGGCCAGCGCGGCCTGATTGTCGCTCCGCCCCGCACCGGCAAAACCATGCTGTTGCAGTCGCTGGCGAATTCGATTTCCACCAATCATCCCGAGGTGGTGCTGATCGTTCTGCTGATCGACGAGCGCCCTGAGGAAGTCACCGATATGCAGCGCTCCGTGAAGGGCGAAGTCATCAGCTCGACCTTTGACGAGCCGGCCGCGCGCCACGTACAAGTGGCCGAGATGGTGATCGAAAAGGCCAAGCGCCTGGTGGAGCACAAGCGCGACGTGGTCATTCTGCTGGACTCCATCACGCGTCTGGCGCGCGCTTACAACACCATCGTTCCGCCTTCGGGCAAGGTGCTCTCCGGCGGCGTGGACTCGAATGCATTACAGCGCCCCAAGCGCTTCTTCGGCGCAGCCCGCAACATCGAGGAGGGCGGCTCCCTGACCATCATCGCCACCGCGCTGGTTGATACCGGTTCGCGCATGGACGAGGTCATCTTCGAAGAGTTCAAGGGCACCGGCAACATGGAAATCATCCTGGATCGCAAGCTCGTCGACAAACGCGTCTTCCCGGCCATCGATATCCAGCGCTCCGGCACCCGCAAGGAAGAGTTGCTCATCCCCAAGGAGGATTTGCAGCGCATCTGGATTCTGCGCAAGGTGCTCAACCCGCTCTCCCCAGTCGAGGCCATGGAGTTATTGGTCAGCCGTCTGGAGAAGGTGCGCAACAACGCCGAGTTCCTTGCGAATATGAACCAACTGTAAGCACCTGCGGTGGGGCCAGCGGCCTTCGGCATGGCCCGCGCCAGAAAAAGGCGCGGGCGTTGGCTTTGGGGTGGGATCAGTTTCTGCTGTTGCCTCCACCCGCTTCGCTGACTCGCCGCAGATCAACCCGTAGCCTCAATAAACCGTAGCGCCGACCTCCCGGTCCACGTCCGCTTCCGCCTAGCGTCATGCGATGAATAACTCAGGCCGACTTGCGGCGCATCGCGCCAATAAGGCCCACCAAGCCGCTGCCCAGTAAAAACAGGCTGGAGGGTTCGGGGGAATATGCCACGTAGAAGGTGCCACGATAGTTGAATCTGTCGTCTGGATTAGTATCTTCCGGTGGTAACAGAATCAAATCACCCACGCTGGTGCTGAAGGGAACACTCGAAGTATATTCGAGTGTTCCAGATGTTGAGCTATAGGGTGCCGTGGCCATGGTCAGGATCAGGTGAAAATACCCCCAACCGTCATTACTACCAAGATGAGAATTATACAAATCAAGCAGTTCTCCCCCACCGGTTCGCTCGCCGATGCTGACCTCCGCATCACCATCGGAATATTGCCAATCAGTGCGGAGATATGGGGACGCAGTCAGCGTTCCTGACCCGACGTCATTGATCGAGAACGCGATTGAAGCAGGAAAAATCTCTTCTCCTACAACGGGAACCGTATTGATGATGTAGTGGATGGAACTGCTCGGTGCCGTGGTGGTGAACGTAATGGGTTCGTCGGTGAACGAAACGCCATTCAGGCTCCCGGTTACCTCGTCCGCTACGAGTTTGTAGTCGTAGCTACTCGCGTATAGCTTAGCTGGAGCGATCAAGGCAACGGAAAATACCGATGCCGCAACAAGGAAATAGCTGAATCGATTTCGCATGGGAATTTCCTTTCATCCGCTGCAATCAGATTTTTCAGGGGGCCGAACCTCCGATATTGAAGGTCGCAGAAACTTTACCACAGGTACAATCGAAAGCCAGAACTTTTTTTCTTCTTTCGAAGTTCTCCACAGGCGTTACCGACCCTCGGCCGGGTGCCCCATCCTTGCGACGTTCTTGTCTTTTGTCGCAAGGGTGGGGTGCCTCAAAACTCAATCCGCCCAGCGAATCCCCCCCCAAGGAGCCTCTCACAAAACTCCATCGACGAAAACCTGTTGACCGCATCGTATCTTACGCAGAATTACCCGAGAAACGCGCACAATGAAGAGTTGAGGGAAATCCCTCCGTACTGCCCAATCCGACCTGGATTTCACCGTACCCCCACCCCCTCCCCCTGTGGAAATCGTTTTAGGCCCACAAAAAATCTTCTAACCCGCAAGGAATCAACCGATTGTAAATTTTACATAGTGACTGATCAGTAAACAGAGAGGCCTGTTTTTGGCCGTTTTTTGCCCCAAAAACCCCGATTTTGGCCTCAAAAACGCCCTTTTTTGCCACTTTTTCGGTCGCCAAAACGAAGTGCGAAGTCAATCTCCATGGAATTTCGCAAGAGGCTCTCGTGAAAGCAGGTCAAATGCGCGGAGCGCCTCTTCCCGGAATCGCCTTCCGCTGATAAGATAGAAAAAGTCGTGGGGCTGTAGCTCAGCTGGGAGAGCGCCTCGTTCGCAACGAGGAGGCCAGCGGTTCGATCCCGCTCAGCTCCACCA
>Ga0209415_10010247_pt1 | contig 15963 bp, 11 predicted proteins | sample PeaSoiSIISIP2007_FD_187696 | JGI IMG/M metagenome (GOLD analysis project Ga0209415, IMG submission 187696) | Peat soil microbial communities from Weissenstadt, Germany - SII-SIP-2007 (SPAdes) (version 2) | ecosystem: Environmental > Terrestrial > Soil > Wetlands > Peat | place: Germany...
GGCAGGCGGATGGGGTAGCCCTTAATCTGGACGTCGCCCTCCTGCATGATGTTGAAGAGGCCCACCTGGATCTTGCCAGCGAGATCGGGAAGCTCGTTGATGGCGAAGATGCCCCGGTTGGCGCGCGGCAGCAGGCCATAGTGCACGGTCAGCTCGTCGGAGATGTCGTGGCCGCGGCGCGCGGCTTTGATGGGGTCGATGTCGCCGATCATGTCGGCGATGGTCACGTCCGGGGTGGCCAGCTTTTCCACGTAGCGGTCGTCGCGATCGAGCCAGGCGATCGGCAGGTCGGCGCCGGCTCCGGAGAGCAGATCGCGGCAGCGGCGGCAGATCGGATGGTATGGATGGTCGTGGATCTCGCAGCCTTCGATGTAGGGCGTCACCTCGTCGAGCATGTTGGTCAACAGGCGGATGAGGCGCGTCTTGGCTTGGCCGCGGAGGCCCAGCAAAATGAAGTTGTGGCGCGACAGAATGGCGTTCACCACCTGCGGCACCACCGTGTCGTCGTATCCCAGAATTCCGGGGAAGAGCGGGTCCCCCCGTTGAATTTTGCAGATCAGATTATTGCGGAGTTCGTCTTTGACGGACCGGTTGGCGAGCCTCGCTTCGGAAAAAACGCTCTGCCGAAGCGCGCCTAGGGTTCGGGGTAATTCCTGAGTGGCTCTGGACAAGCAATCCCCCCTCTGTTGGCGATTGTACCAGACGAATCGCATGTCCACGCGTCATTTCCCATCCAACTTCATTTCCCATACAACTTCGCGGGTCCGTTACAATGGCTGCTGTGGAGACACAGGAGCAAAGCGTGCGCAGCGGCTTTTGGAGCCGCTATTCGGAGATGACGCGGGAGGTGCGGCGGGGGTTCGTGGCGGAGTGGACCGTCACCATCATCCTGCTGCTGTTCGCTACCACCACGCTGGTGCAGGCGTTCGTGATTCCCAGCGCCTCCATGGAGAGCACGCTGCTGGTGGGCGACCACGTGCTGGTGGACAAGCTGGTGTTCGCGCCTTCGGGACCGGTGTCCAAGCACATCCTGCCCTACCGGGAGGTGCGCCGCGGAGACATCATCGTGTTCCGGTTTCCGCTGAATATCCAGGAAGACTACGTGAAGCGGGCCATCGGGGTGCCGGGCGACCGCATCCGGCTGGTGAACAAGCAGCTCATGTTGAACGGGCACCTGGTCAACGAGCCTTACGCGCAGCACGTCACCTCGTACATCAACTCGTACCGCGACAACTTTCCGGAGAATCGGGAGCCGTCATTGCCGCCCAGCGCCGCCGACATGCTGGACAACCACGTGGTGGATGGCGAGTTGATGGTGCCGCCGGGATTCGTCTTTGCCATGGGAGACAACCGGGACGACTCGCTCGACAGCCGCTACTGGGGATTCGTGCCTCGGGAAAATATCGTGGGAACGCCGCTGATCATCTACTGGTCGTTCGAGGCGCCGACGGCGGACCTGACGAATCCGAATATCGGGATCGATCACATTGTGGACGTGATCGCGCACTTCTTCACCAAGACGCGCTGGAAGCGGACGTTCAATTTGATCCGCGGGTACCCGCTGCAGTGAGATGCTGCGAGAAAACAAGGGAAGCCGCCGATGAACGCAGATTAACGCCGATAACTTCTTTGTCTTATCTGCGTTTATCCGCGTTCATCGGCGGCTAAATTCTTTCCGGCTTTTAGAACGGGCCGTACTCCTTGGGGACCGATTCCGCCTGGGTGACGCTGGCCTTGGACAGCATGTAGCGGATGGGGTTCACGGGCGTACCGCCGTAGAGAACCTCGTAGTGCAGGTGCGGAGCTGTAACCTTGCCGCTGCTTCCCACCTGGCCCACCTCGTCGCCGCGCCGCACTTCCTGGCCCGCGTGCACCGAGAACCTGGAAAGGTGCGCGTAGCAGGTGTGGAAGCCGCCGCCGTGGTCCACCACCACCAGCCGTCCATAGCCGCTCCTAAAATCGGAGAAGACTACAATGCCGCCGGCAGTGGCGTGTACCGGCGTGCCGGTGGGCGCGCTGATGTCCACTCCCTTATGGAAGGCGCCTTCCTCCGAGAACGGGTCGGTGCGTGTGCCGAACGGCGACAGCAGGCGTCCATCCAGAGGCCAGGCGGTGGGTTTTTCCATCGTTCGTTGCAGACGGTGCGCCGCCTTGTTCCGCAGGTCCAGCACGTTGACGCGGCGGAGGAAGTCGTAATCCTCCAAGCTCTCGGCAAAGGTCGGCACCAGCTTGTCCTGGGCCGAAATATCCGAAGAGCCCTCGATCTGCTGCTTGATCCCGTAGGCCAGCGTCACTTCCTTGGCGTAGAGTTGCAGGCTGGCCAGTTGCGTGTCGGTCTCGCTGACATTCCTCAGGAGGGCCTGGTAGCGGTTGCGGAGGCTGTCGGTCTCGCGCTTCAGCGCGTTGTAGTTCGCGACCTTCAACGCCATGCGCGAATAGCTGGCCACGAACCCGGCCAGCGAGAAACAACCGAGGAAGGCCAGGATCAGAACTGCGTAAACGGCGCTGTGCGGGATGTGAACGCGCCGCAGCCGGCCGCGCAGGGAATGGGCCAGTACCACGACGAAGTATTCCTGCTTCATAGTCTTCTCCATCCGGATTCCTTTAGATTCGGGGGAAACTGCATCTCCCGGGACCCGGTAGGGGCTATTTGTTACAACAACCAGATTGGCGAACTTGCAACTGTAACAATAAAAACACAGTATTGTCAACCCGAAACTGCGATTTGCAAGTTATTGATAAAATTGATATTGTCGAATTTCACCCGTGATCAGGCGACTTCCCGGAACTTTTTTTCTGCGTAATTTGGTTGAGCGGCGCAGCCTGCTCTTCCAACTCGTCCGCCGGGATTTCGAGCAGCGCTTCGTGGGCTCGGCCATCGGATGGATCTGGGGACTGATTCATCCGCTGGTGCTGCTGGTGAGCTGGACCTTCGTCTTCCAGTTCTGCATGGGTCAGAAGGCTCCCGAGGATGCGGGCACCACCAGCTACCCGCTGTTCCTCTTCGCGGGCATGCTTCCCTGGCTGCTGTTCAGCGAGACCATGCAGCGTTCGGCCTCGAGCCTGCTGGACCATGCCAACCTCATCACCAAGACGGTTTTCCCCGCCGAGATCATCCCGGTATCCGTGTTCCTTTCGGCGCTGGTGAGCCACCTGCTGGCACTGGCCCTGATGGTGGCTGCGGCGGGCGTCTATCTGAACCAGATCAGCATCTTCCTGCTGGTGCTGCCTTTCTATATTCTGATCATCGGATTGTTGGCGGTGGGGTTGGGCTGGATCGTGGCCAGCCTGAACGTCTTTCTGCGCGACACGGCGCAGATGCTGAGCGTGGTGCTGACGTTGTGGTTCTGGCTGACCCCGATCTTCATCACCGAACGCAATTTCCCTGGTTGGGCGAAATTCCTGGTGGTGGCCAATCCCTTGTGTTATGCGGTCCGCTCGTATCGCGCGGTTCTGCTGACGTCCTCGCTTCCCAATCCGCGCGATTTCGCGTTTGTGACGGTGTGTGGGGTGGTGGCGTTCGTGGGAGGGGGGCTGTTCTTCCGCCACATGAAGCGCGGATTTGCCGATGTGTTGTAGGTTCCAAAGGTGGGGCAGGCGCTTTCGCCTGCCAACCCGCAGCCTTCAATTGGCCATCGTGAGTCATCGTGAGCACTAGTTGACAGGAACCATTTCGGAAGCGTAGCCTGTAGCAAAAGGTCTTAAATTTTCTTACCCGCATAGGTATGGCACGAATCAGGCAAACCATGACCGTTTCTCTCCCGGAGGCGATGATCCAGGAGGTGGAGCGCGTCAGCAAAGAAGAGCACCGCACGCACTCCGAGCTGGTGCGCGAAGCGCTGAGGCGGTATTTTTACAGCCGCTTCCCAGTGGTCACCCCTACGAAAGCCGAGCTTGCGGCCGTGGCGCGCGGCCGGGCGCAAATCCAAAAGGGTGAATTCGTAACCCTCGACGAACTCCTCAATGGGCTGGACGCTGAGAATCGCAAGGCGAGTAGAAAAGGCGCTGCAAAAACTCCCCGCTCGTGATCGGGAAGTTCTAGCCGCGGCCGTCCAGTCGCTCGCCGAGAACCCGTTCTCGGGCGACATCGTCCGCCTCAAAGGATCGCTGGTGTGGCGCCGCAGGGTTGGGAACTATCGGATCTTCTTCGAGGTGCATTTGGACACGCGCGTGGTCGATGTCGAGGATTTGCGGCGCCGGACTTCGACCACGTATTGAGTCTCTCAGGGGCAAACCCGCACTTTCTTGCGACTATCGAGAATTACTGTCCCGGCACAACCTCCGCCCCCAGCGCCTGCCACGGGCTGACCTGACCGCCCAGCGTCTGCGCGGCAAGCCACACGCCCTTGAAACCCGCAAAAGCGGTTTTGAACGTGATCGGCAGGGTCACCGTCAAGATGTTTCCGATTGTCTGGACGTTCGACCCCTGCGCCGAAATCGTGCATTGGCTGTTGCTGATCGTGTTGTTCCCCGTCAGCACGATACTGGTGGCTTGCGAGCCGTCGCCGTTGTCCGGGTAAAGGTACAACTGATGGCCGGGCCGGTAATACGCGACATAGCAGGCCGCGCGGCCGTCGATAGCGGTGTTGATCAGCGCCCAAACGGTTTGCAGGTTAGTCGCGTTACTCTGGTCCTGATAGGTGAATGTGACCGTCTGGGTCAGGCCGCTTCCCGACGACGGGCTCATTCCCACCGGGTTCGGGAACGTGGAAGGCAATGGCGGCACGCCGTGGACTCCCATCGTCTGCCAGCCCGAATTACTCTGCGCGGTGTCGCGGGCGGCAGCGTAGATCACCTTGTTGCCGGCGAAGGTGGGCGCGAAGATCATGTTCAGCGTCAGGGTGAGATTGTTGCCACTGCCTGAAACGGAACTTCCCGACCCGCTGACGCCGCACTGGCTGTTCTGGACCACGCCCTTGCCAGGCAGCATCATTCCCGAGTAAGGCCCGCCGGCATCGCCGGCATCGTCAATCAGGTACAACGTACCGGCGCCTCCGCCGGAAGGAACAAACGCGATATAGCAGCCTTGGCGGCCATCGAGGAAAGTGTTGATCAAGACGTTCACCACGCCAAGGGTTGCATAGCCCCCTGGAGCGGAGTAGGTCACGGTGAGCAACTGATTGCTCCCGCCGCTGACCGCGGGTGCCAGGCTGACCACGGAGGGAGCACCCGCAGGATTGACGGTGGCGATGACGATGTTTTTACTGGCGCTGAGGGATCCTGCCGCGCCCGGGCTGGCCAGCGTCAAGTTCGAAGCATTGCCGCTCGCGTCGTTGATGGTCCCGCCGTTGAGCGTGAGAGCGCCGGTCGAAGTGTAGTCCAGTTTCGCGCTGTTCTGCCCCGCCGCCACGGTGTACCCGAAAGTCAGGGTTGCTGTACCAGTGCCCGAGGTGTAGTTGGCGGTTCCCCCCGAGTTCAACGCCAATTGCGGGACGCCGCTGATATTCACCGCGCCGGTGAAAGTCACCTGAATGGAGATCGTCGCGCCTGGTGCGTAGGTCCCATTGGCCGTCGAGGAGGTCACGCTGGACACGTTTACGGTCATCGTGGGTTGGATCTGTTGCCGCCCAATCAGGTGTCCGGATGGGTCGTACGTGTAGACGACTGCGCCGAGGGCGGCCCCGTAGTCGATCTTGATCAGCCGTCCGGCGCTGTCGTAGCTGTACGTAGCCGCAGCGAAAGCAATCTGCGCGGCGACGATGACAACAACGATTCGACTGGACATCCTTCCATCGGCTCCGATCAACGCTTGGAACGTATAGTTCAGACTGCCACCGCCACTGTCGCTCCCATTAATCTAATTCTCCTCATCATAGTGGGCCTCCGGTGTTAGCAAGAGGACCAGAATGATGCTCCTATTTTTGCCCACTGTACCCCCCCCGCACTGATGGCGGGGGTAGATATCTCGGATCTGGCGGCGCATCGACAGAGGCGGTTGGAGTTGTCTCCGGCGGCGCGGTAATGTAACTCGGGTCATCGGTGCCAGGGAGATTCAGTATTGGATCGTTGTACCTCCTAAGGCTACCAAATGTCTGTGCCCAAGCATTGCCCGCCGCCCCGAAGGCAGCATGTACACCGACGTCAAACGGAAGGAGCAACACACCTGGGGACTCTGCCGTCGCCACGAACCCTGTGCCAAGTTCCTCAAAACTTATCTTGAGTGCTTCAATTTTCGCTTGAGGAGACCCGGGCGAGCCGACGTCGTGCTCGAACTGCGCGTAACCAGCGTCCACACCGGCCAAAATGACTTTCCTCCAATCGAATTGGCCGAACGGGACGGGTAGACCCGTACCTGATGGACCGAGGCCAGAAGGATCGGTCCACTTAACCGGATTTTCTTGGACAAATGCGTACGTGTTGAGCCCTCCCCTCAATCCGATCAGATCGCTTTCCGCATATCTGCCCCATTCCGGCAGATAGTCGCGGAATCCATTGTGATACAACCCGGTTTCAAAATCGAACTCCTGACCCGGAAAGCGTAAATCCTGAGCGAGCAAGCTTGTCTGACTGGTAGCCGTATTCAATCCTCCAAAGGGCTGATAGTTGGCGAGCCAGGCAACGTTCTGTGAGCTGTCACTCGCTGCCTGCGGCGTCCCAAGACGGTCGTCATGCAAGAAATACAGTCTCCCCGCGCCCAACGTCGCAATCGGTCTCCCATCGAGATAGATATAGTCGACCCGCGCGTTTCCCTGGCCGTCGTTTTCTTCCAGCAAATGGCCGCTGCCGTCGTATTGGAACAGCGTCAGAGCTGTGACCGATCCCGTCTTGACCAGCCGGTGTCCGAATGCGTCATATGCATACTGGGCCAACGATTGGTTCCCCGCCATCACCGAGGCGAGCCGCCCCGACTGGTTGTAGCCAAAACTCGTAACTAGTCCCAAACCATCCAGAGTGGAAAATGAAGGGGCACTCTCCGTCAGCCGGTTGCCGTTGGCATCGTAGGTGTATCCAAGGCTGCCGTATCCTCCAGACGCGCTTGTAAGACGATTCAGCGGATCGTAGCCAAACGTCTGGCTGTTGGCGGACGTGACAGCGTCGGCGATGGAGGTCACGTTGCTGCCCGCATCGTATCCATACGTCAGGTTTTGCAAAGAACTGATTCCACCTGCTGCCAGATTCGTCAGGCGGTAGTCCAGATCGAAACTTCTCGTCTCCAAGACGCCGCTGCCGAACGCCTGGGCGTTGACCGGCCCGAACGGCTGATACCCGATCTGGGAGAGCACGGTCATGGTGTTGGCCGGACCCGGCGGCTTAGCCGTCACCGAAGTCGTTCGTCCCATTGCGTCGCGGACGTAGGCCACCATCCATCCTGACGGGTAGGTAATCGAAGCAATCCGGCTCGCCGCATCGTACGCATAGGAGGTGTTGAGCGTCACCCCATTGCGGACGCGAGACTCACTGAGCACATTGCCGCGCTCGTCATAAGACCGGCTCAGCGCCCCCGCCGCATCCATGACCGAGGTCAACCTTCCGACCCCGAAGCCGTGGCCCGTCTGGTCGTAATTGAACGCGACGTTCTCAGCGGCATTGGCCGGATAGGCCGCAGCGGTAACACGATCCAGCGCGTCATAAGTGTAGTTCGCAATCGCGCCGCGGGCATCGACCCTTTGCGTCAGATTTCCCGCCAAATCGTACCGGTAGACCGTCGTTCCAGTAGCCGGGCTTGTCTGCTGAATCACATCCCCGAACCCGTCGTAGACGTAGGCCGTCGTGCCCCCGATAGGGTCGGTCACGCTGGTAGGCCGGTTGTGCGCGTCGTAGCTGGTCGTTGCCACGCCGTTGTTCGGATCGGTGATTTTGACCAGGCGATTGAGAGCATCGAAGGCCTGCGCCGTTACGTGATTGAGCGGGTCGGTGATGCTGGTCGCACTGCCATTGGAATCAAACGCGTACCCAGTAGTCTGGCCAACGCCGCCGATGTCCTGCAACAACCGGCCCAGTGCGTCGAACGTCGCGGAATGCTTGCGCTGCTGATTGGAGCTAGCGTCGAGCACGCTGGTTTGGGTCCGATTCCCGAGCGCATCAAGCGTGTAGGCGATGCTTTGTTGGAAAAGGTCCGACATTCCGGTCAAGCGATGCGCCGTGTCGTAGGCGTTGCTGATGGCAGAGCCGTCGGGCAGAGTGACGTTCAACAGATTGCCGGCCGCGTCGTAAGCGTACTTCGTGGTAAGCGTCCCCGCCGACGTCGTCATGGCGCGGCTCACCAATCGCAGGCGTGCATCATAGGTAAGCTGGGTTGTGACCCCATTCGGATCGACGATGGCTTGAGGCAGGCCGCCCGGAGTGTGCGCCGTGACCCTGGTCGTCTGGTTAAGCGCGTTGGTCACCGCCGTCAGCGCGCCGCTGGTGTCGTACGTGAACTTCGTCAACTCGGCGACATCCGTTCTCGGCCCCTGTGCCGACGCGGGCAAGAAGTTCGACCAGGTGAATGTCGTGGTCCGGCTGACGCCGCTCGTGGAATAAGGCGCGGCCGTGGTTGTGGTATCGGTTGCCTTCGATGTCAGCAGGTTGCCGCTCGCATCGTAGGTAAACGTCTCCGTCAGCCCCGGCGTCACGATGGTCACTGGCAGATGAAACGTCGGGTGATAGGTAATTGTCGTGGTGCGCGCCTGAGGTGTGCCGACCGCTTCGTTGATCGTGGTGGGCTGGCCGTGGACATCGTTCACGAAAGTGGTCTGATTGCCGTTCCAGTCGGTTTGGCTCGCCGCGTAGCCGTTGCTGTCGTAGGTGATTGTGCGGGTCGCGGCGGGCAGTGAGGCGGTTGCTACACGGTCGATTTCAGTCACCTTGGGCACACCCTGGAGCAGCGTGAACTTGTAGATTTCCTGTTCGCCCAATGGGCTCGTCACCGTGCGGCTGTTGTCCTGATCGTTGTAGGCTATCGTCGTCAGGTCGGCGCCGAGTCCCATCTGGCTCGTGAGCCCGCGGCCAAATAGATCGTAGGTCCAGGTCGCGTAGCGGTTGCCGTTTTCGTCAATGACACCGGTGAGCGCAAACGGTAGATAGGGATTGTCGTAAATGTACGTCCGGCTTGTTTGGGGTGTGGTAGAAAAGGCGACCGAAGTGAGTTGGTCGAGAACACCCGCGGTAACCCCGCTCGAAGCAAAGGTATAGGTCAAGACGAGGCTGTCGGGAGTGGTCACCTTTTGCAGCAAGCCGCCCTGATAGGTGAAGGTCAGCGAGCGGCCATAGGAATCGGTGACCGAAGCAAGCTGGCCGCCGGCACTGTAGCTCAGCGTTTGCTTATAGCCGTTGCGCGTTTGGATCGAGGTGAGCCGTGCTTCCGCTCCGCTGACGCTGGTATAGGTTTCGATGGTGTCGCTTGAATCAGTCAGAGTCCAGGTCGAACCGGCCTGCGTCAGCTTGATATCGACGTCACTGGCGCTCGTCCACACACCGGCGCTCAGGGTGAAATTGAGCACTTGGCCGTCCGCGCGTTCCGCACTGACCGACGATGCCGAGACGATCCGCAGATAGCGGTCGTAGTTTGTGCGCCAGTGCGAGCCGAGAGCGGCAGCGAAGGTCGTCCAATTTGCGGCGCTATTGTAGAAGCGCGTGAAGCTGAGCGGGTTCATCCCCGCCGTCGCATAATCGGTGACGCTGTCGAACACATTTCCGATTCCGATGCTGATCGGCTCGCCAACGGTGACGCCACCGGGATACGATGCTCCCGTGGCCTCGGGTTCGATTCCACTGAATGTTACCCCGAATGTGACATGGACCGTTGTGTTGCCGGTGGGGGAATCCAATTCAACGACAAAACTATCGCTTGCGTACTGCCCTGTATCCGTCCAGGTGTATTGGACAAGAAGAACCGCAACCGGGTCCATGTTACCGGGCTCCGATCGGTTCACCGTGGGAAAGGTGACCGACCCGTGTTGGGGCGAGGTTATCAGCGAGCCGGTGCCTGGCCCCTCATAGGTGCAACTGGGGTCTACCCAGTAATAACCCTGAGAGACGGGCTGATTGAGATAGGCGTCAAAATAACCGGATTGGTCAGGTGGTGCCGGGCCGCAGGCTGTGTGCGGCTGAATTGAACTGCGCGCTTGCGCACCACGCAGGACGATCCCCGTGTCCACATGACGGGTAACGCTCTGACCGTTTGCGGCGTCAACGCCGAAAAATGCGAAGCACAGAACCAGCCGAATTTCATTGCGCCCGAAAACTGACATCATTTCCCGCCAACTTGAGCCACTCGCACGTCTCCCGGCATTGGCCCCTCATACACCACCACGCATCCCTCCGCCGATGCCCCATTCATCGGATTCTGCAGAAATTCAAACGAGGCCGGCGAATCCCCGGACTTCACTTTCATCTTCACCGCACACGGCCGCAAGCCTTCCGTGTCCACCCGCTTCGGACGACGCGTCAGATCATCGAGTGAAACTGGTTTCAGCGTTGCCGGGCAAGCCGTGGGACTCAGCTTGACCAAGGCGGTAAAGGTATACTCCCGCCATAAATCCACGCCACCTTTGATCGCCCAGCCGTGCTGGCCCTTGCCATGGCTGCGGTTCACCATCGAATAGCGTCCCGTTTCGAGATCGAGCGTGGCCACGGCTTCCCCTCCTCCATGGCCTCCGTAGGGATCTTCGGCGTGACCGCGCATGACGTACTTCAGGACGCCTTCACCGGTCAGCGACCACGTCTCGGTTTGATGGGAATTGGGGTTGAAGGTCGCTTGAGCGCTGGGCGTTTGATAGGGAGTCATCCAGCAGAAAAGGGAACCGCGCGGCCCGGAATGATCGCAATAGACCTTTGGCTCCCGTGAGCGCTGGAACGGAAGCCAGCCCTGCGGCGTCTTCTGGACAATGCCCATGAAGAGGGCAAATGCGAGCGCATCTTTGCCGTATTCTTTTTTGTCGAAATGGGCGTTTCCGTTCGCATCCTTTGGATCGGCGGGGTCCCAGCTCGGCTTGTCCCATTGCTCACGAAACCGCCCGTCAGGCTCGTACATATGGGTCGTGGCCAGGTCGTAGCACTGGCCCCGGAGAGAGGAACCGACCGCCAACGCACATCCCAGTAATGCCCAGTAATTCAATCGCACCACCCCGCCCAGCCCGAAAGTGTCGATTGATATACTCTACTTTGCCAGCTATATAAAAGCAAGGGGAAAAATGTTACAAGTAGACCCGGGCTCATTATCGGACGGATCGCCGCGCGCCGCGAAGCAGGCGCCGCACGCGCATACCAATCAGATCGCGCGAGGAGGTATACACCATCTTGCGGTACCAGCGGCCGGCTTGCGCTTCGCCTTCACTCTCCAGCCGCTCTTCATATTCATCGCGGTAATCCACCGGCAGCGAATGCGCGTAGGCAGGCAGGAGGAACAAAAGCCAGAACTCGGGCCAGCGTGGCACATTGCGGCCGCCGGCAACCCGCATCGCCCGACACTGGCCGTAAGTCGAGCGGGCATGACGAGCCGTCACCGCCATCAGCCAGCAGGCGGCCAAGCCTGACACCACCAGTATCAGGTAGAACCGATGTTCCCTGACCAGGCTATCGCCCCAAGCCAGCGGCCGCGAGGTGACCCAGATCACCGGATGACCGGCGGAGTCACTCAGCTTCACACGGGCGATCGATCGCGCCCGTGTTGCGTCCGCAAGAAAGGCAAGCGCTTCCTCCAGGGAGCAAGCGGCTTTCGATTGATGGGTCAATTGCTCCCGGCAGGCGGCGAATCCGGCGCGGTTGTCCGCCACCACGATCACCCGGCCCGCCGGCAAGGGTTGTTCCCGGCATGCCGCGACCCAAAGCGAGCCGCTTGCCTGCCCCGCCGGAACCCGATTCAGAAACGCGTCGAGCGCATCACCCATCGGACACGCCGGCAAAGACTGCGCCGCACGAAGCGTCCGCAGCCGCTCATGACGTCCGTCCTCCGTCCGCCTGGCAGTTAACCGCGGACCGAACGCCACCACGGCGGCGACAGCAATCAAGGCAGCTCCAATGATCCACGGTCGCATAGGTCTTTTCAGGATAGCTGAGGCAGAATCTTCACGCCCGTGGCCATCCGCTTGAGCGCCCCGTAGGAATCTCGCAGCGCCTTGATGCCGGGAGCCTCCACCTTGAAATAGGTTCGAGCCCGCCCGCCACGTTCGGGCACCGGGTCTCCCAACCGCGAGGACACATAGCCTTTTTCTTCCAGCCGTTCCAGCGTGGCGTAAACCGAGCCGCCGGTGATCATTCGCCCTGCCCGCACTTCAAGCTCCCTGCGAATCGCCGCGCCGTAGGCATTGTCGCCCAATCGCAGGATCGCGACCAATATCAGTTGTTCCAGTTCACCAAGCGAGTCGCCTCTGCCCACGGCCGGTTTCACCCCAATCCTGAGATTGCAGACAAAGACGACTATATCACAGCAGCGGCAGGATGCGGTCCGGAGTCCGCGGAGCCACCGCCTCCAAATCGGCGTACAGCGCGATTAGCGGGTCGTTCACCTTGCGCAACTCCTCCGCGAACTTCCCCAGTCCGCCGGGATCCAGACCCACGCGGCCGATCAACGCGTTCACCGGCAGGAACCACTCGATGCGATTCACCTTCTGGAAGGGGTTCTGCTTGACGAAGTCCAGCCACGCGCGCAGCACCAACTCGCGGTTGGGCCCGTTCTGGGCCAGGTTCAAAAGCTCGCTGAAGGCGCCCGATTTTTCGCGGTAGTATTCCGCCGCGCCGGCACTGCCCGGATCCTTCCATTCGGACAGGGCCGTAAGCCTCGCCTTCAATTTGCCCTGCCACTCGGGCGTGTTGCGTTCCGCGGGCGGAAGCGGCGTACCGCTCGCGCCGAATACCAGCTCGTGAAACTGCTCCACGAACTTCTTGCACGGCTCGTCTTCGCAGAAGTGCAGGCCCGCGGCCACTCCCTCCAGGCGGGCAGGCGTGGCTTCCTGTTCCTGTATGGGAGCCAGCGGCGGCATGCGGAGCTTCTCATTGAAGAACGCGATGAAATTGGCGGCCACCATCTCGGCCGGCTGGCCGGTATAGATGCCGAAGGACTGTTGTCCCGTCTGCAACTGGTCGTCGTCCGCACAGCGGGACCCTGAGAAATTCACCACCAGGTACAGGCGATATCCTTCGATGAGCGGCAGCGGCGTGACGTGCCGGCGCTTGCACTCTTCCGCCAGCGCCTGGATCTCCTTGCCCAGGGAAGTGGCAAACGTAAAGGAACGGTCGTCGCCCGAGACCTTCCCCATCGCCGATGCGAAGGATGCGGCCAGCGCCTGGAAATCGGAGTCCTCGATGTGGGCAGCGCCGTGGGCAGCGGCGAGCACACGCGCCATGGGCGCCAGTTGCACCGGAGAAGCCGCCGCGCCGGCGTACTTCCGCAAAAGCTTGGCCGGTTCCGGGTCCTGGTTAGCGATACTACCGAGCACGTCGTAGAATCTGCCGGGGTCGTACACCAGAAAATCTTCGCACTTGAGTTGAGGAAAGCGCAGCGGCGGAATCTGCGCGAACAGGTCCGCGGCCTTCCGGCCATCGAGCGGCAGCATCGCCTCGATGGCGCGCAGCCGCAGCGACAGGGCGTCGAGATCCTGGTTGTAGACGCGATTCCAGTAGGTTGACGAACCATCCAGCCGCAGCGGCACCGCATGGCGCCGGAACGGCTGCTGGGCGCCGGAGGCGCGCTGGAAGGCCTGTTCGAGCAACTCGATTTTGCGCGCCTTCTCGATCGTGTCCGTGCCCGCGATGCGGATCATCGCGTCGGCAGCAAATTCCCCGGGAGCGGCGCGGGCGGCATCGATGAGCGCATCGATATCGGCGGGTGCTGCCGCAGCAACGCAGAGAAGCGGCACAAGAATCAGCGCAAAAGTCTTCATTGTTTGGGTACGCTACTTATTTTAGCGCGTGGCTGCCCACTTGACGCGGAGGCGCGGAGCACGCGGAGGAAGACGCGGAGAGAGAAGATGCCCGTTTCACCCAGACCGCGCCCTCTGGCTCACGGCACCCCTCGGCCGACTCTTCTCCGCCCCCTCGGCGCTCTCAGGTTTTGACTTTCTCTTCGCTTTCTCCGCGCTTGTCTCCGTGCCTCCGCGTCTCGGCGGTGAATTCTTTTTCCCTCAGCATCGCGTGCAGGTTCTTGATCTGCGTACGGTGGTCCAGCAGATGCAGCCGCTGCAGCAGCGCATACTCCATCCACCCCAGCTCGGCGAAAAAGATCTGCGGCTCCGTCCGGCCGTCTTCGAGTTTCCGTAGCGCCACGACCGCGGTCTTCACCGTAGGCGCTCCGGCCGACGGCGGCTCTTCGGGGGCACTCTCCATCACTTCGATCATCGCCCGGTTGGCATCGCGGAGGTCTTCGACCAGCAGGTCCCAGGGAGCCCACTGGGGCGCGCCCGAACGCAGCGCTTCATAGACGGGCGGGAGCGGCGGACGGCGCCCAGCCAACAGATGCCGCAGTTCCTCGGCGCCGCGCGCCTCGGTTTGCGCGATGTGGTCCACCACTTCGGCGGCGTTCCATTTGCCGGGAATCGGCCGGAGCCGCGCCTCGGATGCTGCGAACGCGCCGATGGCGTTCTCCAGTTCGTGGACGGCGGCGCGAATCCGCTCGCGAATCGCGGCAGCGCTCATTTCCGCGGCGCGGGTCTTGACGTAGTCCAGCATACGGATGGACTCGGGCGCTAGCTAGCGGCGATCCATCGACGGCGGTGATCTGGTCCATGAAACCTTCGACGGGGCACCCGCGGATTGGTTTCGGCTCGGCCATTGCATCGGATGGCGCATATAGAGGACAATAAAGTCTGAATTACCAAAATGCCGAGTTCTAGCCGGATTTTCTCTTTTCTGTTGTGTCTGTCTTTCGCTCTGCCGTGCGCCCGCGCGGGCACTCCCGATTCCTGGATCCCGGCGTGGTGGCAGGGCGGTCCATTGGAGTTGGCTGTGCGCGCCAAAGCCAATACCTTGCCGGCGGATGCCGCCCTTCGGGACACCATTGTGAACTGGTACGACATTGCCACCCTCAGCCTGCTCGACGGATCGCCGGTCAACTGTCTGCTGGTAACCTGGAGCGCGGGCGCAACGGACGAAATCGAGCGTCGGCAACAGGCGCTCGTCAGGGCGTACGCCACCGAAGCCCACAAACGTAGTGTCGCGATCCTGGGTTTGGTCTATTCCGGCGCGGACCTGTCGAAGGCTACGGCAGCGGCGGCTGAAGCGCGGTTGGACGGGGTGGTTCTGGACGGAGACTTTCCAGGCCCGGCGGCGGCGAACAAAACCTTGGTGATCCCGATCGCGCCGGATGCGCCGTCCGCCCGCGGCCTGAAGGGCCCGGTGGTGGCTGTCCAAGGAGCTTCGCCCGGGTCACGCAACCTCGCCGAAATGGGGATCCGGAGCGCGCCTTCGAGCGAGCCTTGGATTCAGTCCAACATTTGGCTGGTGCGCTCTTTGCGCGGCACGCCGCGTCGGCCGGTCTGGATCAGCCAGCAGCCGGATGGCGGAACCGCCGCGGAGTACGCGCGCTCGGTGGCGGACGCGGCCGTGGCGGGAGGGCGCTGGATTGTGGCGCTCGACGACGGTCTCCGCGCCAGGTTGCGCCGCAACGATCCGGAAGCGTTGGCCACCTGGCGCCGCATTGGCGTCGTTCTGCAATTCGCGCGGCAACACGAGGAGTGGCGCGGCTTCGAGCCGTACGGCAACCTCGGGATCGTCGTGGATCCTGCGGACCCGAACCCGCTGATCTCGGATGAGTACCTGAACCTGGTGGCGCGGCGACAGGTGCCGTATCGGACTATCGCACGTTCGCAGCTCAGCGAGGCATGCCTGGCCGGCTTTCAGGCCGTCATCGCGACCGAAGTCACTCCTATGAGCGCCGCCGAGCAGGACATACTGCGCAGGTTCGCCGAGAACGGAGGGCTGGTGGTGTCGGCCCCGGCTCCATTTTGGGGAAATGCGCCGAAAGACCAGCCCTACGCGGAAGTGACTCTAGGCAAAGGCCGGGTGGCGGTATACAAGGATCCCGATCCGGAGTCGGTGGCCCGGGAC
>Ga0209415_10010248_pt1 | contig 15962 bp, 11 predicted proteins | sample PeaSoiSIISIP2007_FD_187696 | JGI IMG/M metagenome (GOLD analysis project Ga0209415, IMG submission 187696) | Peat soil microbial communities from Weissenstadt, Germany - SII-SIP-2007 (SPAdes) (version 2) | ecosystem: Environmental > Terrestrial > Soil > Wetlands > Peat | place: Germany...
ACCCCGTCGAGCCGGGCGTGCTTCTCGTACGTGCCCACCTCGCGGAACCCGACCGCGCGCAGCAGCGCGAGGCTCGGGAGGTTCTCGGGGAACACGCGCGAGACGAGCTTCCAGAACCCCGCGTGTTCCGCCTCCTGGATCAGCGCCTCCATCGCGACGCGGCCGGCCCCGCGCGCGCGCCTCCCGCGCGACGTATACGGAGAACTCGGCGATCCCCGCGTAACACTCCCGCGGGCGGTAGGTCGATGTGGACGCGAAGGCGACCACCGATCCGGCGTCCTCGACCACCACGACGGGATGCGCGCCGTCGAACCACGGCGCCACGTCCTGCGTGGACCGGGGCCGCGTCTCGAACGTGGCGACCCGGTCCTCGATCCCCTGCGTGTAGATCCGGGCGATCGCCCCCGCGTCGTCGGGCGTCGCCGGCCGCGCGCGTACCGGTCACCTCCGCACCGCCCCGAGATGGCAAGACGCCCCCGGGAACCCCGGGGGCGTCTCGGCCTGTCTGTGATTGTAGCACGCGGGCACAACGGCCGTGCGCCGGCCGCCGCCGCGCGCTCAGAAATAGTTGGACGTGATCCCGCCGTCGACGACCATCACGCTGCCGTTCACCCACGTGGACTCGTCGGAGGCCAGGTAGAGGGCCAGGTGGACGACGTCCTCGGGCCGGCCGAACCGGGCCATCGGGATGCGGTTGAGTCGCAGCTGCTTTGCCTCCGGATTGTTCAGCAGCCACGACGTCAGCAGCGGCGTCTCGATCGGTCCGGGGGCGATCGCGTTCGTGCGGATCCGCTTCGGGCCGAACTGCACCGCCAAGGACTTGGTCAGCGCGATCACCGCGCCCTTGCTTGCCGTGTACGCGTCCTGGGGCACGGTGCAGCCGACGAGCGCGACGACCGACGCGACGTTGATGACCGAGCCGCCGCCCGAGCGCAGGAGTTCCGGGATGGCGTGTTTGCAGCACAGGTAGATGCCCTTCAGGTTGACGGCCATCACCTGGTCCCACACGGCCTCCTCGATGTCCACGACCGACCCGTCGCGCTCGGGGAAGATCCCGGCGTTGTTGTACAGGACGTCGATCCGGCCGAACGCCTGCACGGCGCCCCCGACCATGTCGCGGACCTGTGCCTCCTTGGAGACGTCGGCGCGGACGGCGACCGCGTGGCCGCCCGCGGCCCTGATCTGGCCGGCCGTCTCCTCGGCGGTGTGGGCCGAGACGTCGGCGGCGACGATCCGCGCGCCTTCGCGCGCGAAGGTGAGCGTGGCAAGGCGCCCCATCCCGCCGCCCGCCCCGGTGATCACCGCCACCTTGTCGCGAAGTCTCATTACCGTCTCCTTCCGCCCGCGCGCCGCGCGCGCCAGACGCGTCCGGTCCGCGGCGGGCCTGGATTCGTCCGGCCTAGATCCGCTCGAAGTTGCGGCCGAGTTCCCAGCACGTGACCGTTCGGTCGTAGGCCTGCTGCTCGAGCTGCGCGGTGTGCACGTAGTGCTCGACGATGCGGTCCCCAAACGCCGCGCGCGCCAGCGGGCTGCGGTCCAGCTCGCGCGCGGCCTCGGCCAGCGTGATGGGTACCCGTCGGAGTCCTTCCGCTTTGTACGCATCGCCCTCGAACATCGGCGGCGGCTCGACCGCGTTCTCGATCCCCCACAGTCCCGCCGCGATCGTCGCGGCGAAGGAGAGGTAGGGGTTGACGTCCGCTCCCGGGATGCGGTTCTCGAGGCGCAGGCTCGGTCCCTCGCCGACCACCCGGAACCCGCAGGTGCGGTTGTCGCGGCCCCAGACGGTAGACACGGGCGCGAAGGTCCCGACGAGGTAGCGCTTGTACGAGTTGACGTACGGAGCGAAGAAGTACGCGAGCTGGCGGGCGCCCTCGAGCTGGCCGCCGAGGTAGTGGCGGCAGGTCGCGGACATCCCCAGCGGGCTCGCCCCCGCTTCCCAGAACAGGTTCCGCGTCGCGCCCAGGTCCCACAGGCTGCTGTGCACGTGACAGGACGACCCGGCGAGGTCTTCGCGCCACTTCGCCATGAACGTCACGGCGACGCCGTTGAGCGCGGCGATCTCTTTTGCGCCGTGCTTGAGCAGCGTGTGCCGGTCGGCCATGTCCACCGCAGTGGCGTAGCGCAGGTTGATCTCGTGCTGGCCGGGACCCCACTCGCCCTTGCTGAACTCGACCGGGACGCCGCTGCCCTCCATGCCGTTCCGGATCTGGCGGATGAACCACTCCTCCCGGGTGCCCTGCAGGATGTGGTAATCCTGCACGTACTCGCCGTAGGGCTCGAGGTCGTGATAGTGCTTCGCCCGCGCCCGCTCGTACGAGTCGCGGAACAGATAGAACTCGAGCTCCGACGCCAGCAGCGGCACCAGCCCCGCCTGTTCCGCGCGCGCGACCTGGGCCTGCAGGATCTGGCGCGGCGACTCCACGATCGGCGCGCCGGCATCGTCGCAGACGTCGCACAACACCAGCGCGGTCTTTTCCAGCCACGGCACCCGGCGCAGCGTGCCGAGGTCGGGCCGCAGCCGGACGTCCTGGTAGCCGGTGGCCCAACTCGCGAGCCGGTACCCGGGCAGCGGCTCCATCTCCACGTCGCACGCAAGCAGATAGCTGCACACGCGGGCATCGCCGGCGGCTACCTCGTCGACGAAGAAGTGGCCGGTCACCCGCTTCCCCATGAGGCGTCCCTGCATGTCCACCATCGCGGCGATGACGGTATCGACCGCGCCGGCCGCCACCTCGCCCCGGAGGTCGTCGAGCGTCAGCCGCCCTGGCGCCGCGTGCGTCATTCGGCCTCGTCCCCCTTTTCGCCGCCGGAGGCGGCCATGAGGATCGCCGCCTCCGGGTCAAACCACAGGCGGACCCGCTGGCCCTGCCGGTGCACGGTCCGCTGCGCTCCTGGCACGTCGACGCTCAGGTACTCGCCGTCCACCTCGACAACCAGCCGCACGATCGGTCCCAGGAACGTCCGCGTGACCAGCGTGCCGCCGAGCACGTTGGCGCCGGGCGGCACCGCGTCGCCCGCGCCCTCGGGCGTCAGCGTGATCGCCTCCGGCCGCAGGACCAGCGCCGCGGTCTCCCCCGCCGTCGCGCGCGCCCTCGGCGGCAGCCGGAGCGACCGACCGTGGTACTCGAGCGTCCCGGCGGGGCCGATGGTCCCGCGGAGCTGGTTCATCGACCCGATGAAGCTCGCGGTAAATTCGGTCTTCGGCTCGCCGTACACCTCTTCCGGGGGACCGACCTGCTCGATCCGGCCGTGGGACATCACGACGACGCGGTCGGAGAGCGACAGCGCCTCCTCCTGGTCGTGCGTGACGTACAGCGCGGTGATCCCGAGCCGGGTCTGAATCCGGCGGATCTCCGTGCGCAGGCTCAGGCGCACCTTGGCGTCCAGCGCCGAGAGCGGCTCGTCGAGCAGCAGGATCCGGGGCTCGATCGCCAGCGCCCGCGCCAGCGCGACGCGCTGTTGCATCCCGCCGGAGAGCTGGTGCGGGTAGCGGCCCGCCGCGTCCCGCAGCCCGACCAGGTCGAGCAGTTCGCCGACCCGCCGGCGGGCCTCCTCGGCTGGACGGCGGGCGACCCGCAGGCCGTAGGCGATGTTCTGCGCGGCAGTCATGTTCGGGAAGAGGCTGTACCCCTGAAACACCATCCCGATGCCGCGCCGTTCCGGCGGCACGTGGGTGACGTCCCGCCCGTCGAGCAGCACGCGCCCGCGGTCGGGCGTCTCGAACCCCGCGACGATACGCAGCGTCGTGGTCTTCCCGCACCCGCTCGGGCCGAGCAGCGACACCAGCTCGCCCCGCTCCACCTCGAGCGAGACGTCCGACAGGGCGGCCGCGTGGCCGAACGTCTTGTCCAGGCGCTCCAGCGTGAGGAACGCCATGCTACTTCAGCACCGCGCCCTGGACCTGGCCCGGCGCCCGCCGGCTGGCCCCCAGGATGAGCACGGACGATCCCCAGGTGATCAGGAACGAGAGGATCGCCAGCGCCGCGCCGTACTTGGGGTCGCTGCGCCAGACCTCGTTGAGGTAGAGCGGGTACGTTTCGTAGGCCGAGCCCACGAGGAACAGCGCAAGCGTGAACTCGCCCATGACCAGCGAGAACGTCAGCAGGGCGGCGCTGACGATTCCCGGCCAGAGATTCGGCACGATGACGGTGATGAAGCGGCGCCACCATCCGGCGCCGAGGCTCTGGGCGGCCTCGCTGAGCGTCCGGCTGTCGATCGCCGAAAGGCCGTTCTCCACCGCGCGGTAGGTGAACGGGAGCGCCAGGACCACATAGGCGAACGTGAGGAGCGACGCCGTGCCGGTGAGCACAAGGGGCGGCCGCGAGTAGATCTCGATCAGGCCGAGTGCGAGCGTGACGGCGGGGACGACGAACGGCAGGAACGAGAGGAGCTCGAGCAGCGGTTTGAGGGCCGGCGCGCGCATGTGCACCCAGAACGCCGTGAACGTCATCAGCGAGACGCTGATGGCGACCGTCGCCACCGCGAGCGCGAGCGAGTGCACGATGTACGCTTGGAACTCCCCATCGCCGAGCGCTTGGAGGTAGTGCGCCGCGGTGACGCGGGTGCCGTCGAGTAGCGTGAAATGCAGGACCCCGGTGATCGGCAGCAACAGGTAGGCGAAGAACAGGACCAGGACGATCCGCTGGATCACCGCATCCACCTCCGGGAGCGACGGTTCGCGCCCTGGTAGATCAGGATCGCCGCAGCGATCACGATCGTCATCCCGACGCCGAGCGCGTTCGCCAGGCCGGCGTCGAACGAGACGTCGCCGTTGATCAGGGTGCCGATGCGGAGCGGCACGAGGTTGATCGCGCCGCTGCTCAGGCTGTACGCCGTCGCGTACGCGCCGAACGCGTTGGCGAACAGGAGCGCGGTCGCGCCGACGAGCGGCGGCGCGAGCACCGGGAGCCCGACGTCCCGCCAGTACCGCCAGGCGCCGGCGCCGAGGGTCTGCGCCGCCTCACGCCACTCGCGGCGCAGCCCGGCAATCGCCGGCACGGCCAACAGCACCATCAACGGAAGCTGGAAGTACGCGTAGACGAGGACGAGGCCGTAGTAGGAGTAGATCGCGAACCCGAGATCGTTGTACAGGTTCACGTGGAACACCGCCTGGATGAAGACGGTGACCCAGCCGACCACGCCCAGCGTCGTTACGAACGCGAACGCCAGGGGCACGCCGGCGAAGTTGCTCGTGACCGTGCAGAACGTGATCACGAACGCCTGCCGCCTGCGGGCCTCCCCGTGCACGATCGCGTACGCGACGACCGTGCCCACGACCGCACCCACGAGCGCCGTTTCGACCGAGATGGCGATGCTCGTCCGGAACGCGTTGAGGTACTGCGGCGCGAGCGCCCGCGCAAAGTTCGCCAGCCCGGCGCGGCCGTCCTGGGCGATGAACGCGCCCACGACCATCTGCGCGCCCGGCAGCAGCAGAAAGAGGATGACGAAGGCGCCGAACGGGACGAGACCCGCGCCGGTCGCGAACGCACGTCCGGCACGCGCGCGCCGGGCCGCGCGCGCCGGGCCGTCCCGCGGCGCCGCCGCGATCACCCGCGTCCTCCGCAACGAGAGGTGGGAGGGCCCGAGCGCGGGCCCTCCCCTCGGCGGTCGACTAGCCCATGACCTTGGGTCCCCACTGATCTTTGACCACCTGCTGCGCGGCGGCCAGCGCCTTGAGGTCGGTGAGGTACACCGCCTTCGAGAACGAGGAGGCCGGCGGGAGCTTCGCGGCCATGCTGGCAGGCACCGTCAGCTCCTTCATGCGCACCGGCACCGCGTACCCCTGGAGCAGCCCGAGTTGCCCGGCGTCGCTGAACAGGTATTCCTGGAACAGCCGCGCCGCATTGGGATGCGGCGCCCACTTGTTGATGACGGAGACGTACGGAGAGGCCACCGATCCGTCGGACGGGATGACAACTTGGTAGGCGGGGCCGCTCTTCTGCTTGACCGTGTCGCGGTCCGCGAGATTCAGGAACGTCCAGCGGATCGCGACGCCCGCCTCCCCGGTCTGCATCGAGGCGAGCTCCGCTTTGACCGGGATGAAGTTGCCGGCCTTCTTGAGCTTGGCGAAAAACTCGATGCCCGGCTGCACGTCCGCGATGCTCCCGCCGTTCGCGTACGCGGCCGAGACAACCGCGGCAAACGCGTCGAACGCCTGTCGGGGGTCCTGGTCGATCGTGACCATGTTCTTGTAGGAGGGATCGAGCAGGTCCTGCCACGTCTGCGGGATCTTCTTCGCGCGGGCGGTGTTGACGGCAAACGACATCACGCCCGAGTACTCCGCCACCCAGTATCCGTCGGGGTCCTTCAGGTTGGCCGGAATCGAACTCCAGTGCGAGGTCTTGTACGGCTGGACGATCCCGCGCTGGACGGCGACCTGGCCCCACTGGAACCCGACGTCGCCGATGTCCCCGATCGGGTGCACCTTCTCCGCCTCGAACTTCTGCAGCTCCTGGGCGGAGCTGAGGTCGCCCTCGGGCTTGTAGATCGAGGTGATTCCGTACTTGCTCTTGACCGCGTCGAAGATGCCCTGCCAGTTCGCCCAGTCCGGCGGCATGCCGTAGGCGTGGAGCTGCAGCCCCTCCTTCTTCGCGCCGGCCATCAGTGCGCTCATCGACATCGGGCCGCTCATCGCGGCCGCCTCCGCGCCGGTGCCGATCCGTGCCACGCTCGCGAGGCCGAGCCCGGCCGCGCCGGTCCACCGGAGAAGCTCCCGGCGCGTGACGCGCCGGAGGCGATGGGCGAATTGCGCTTCCGCGGGACTGTGCCGCATGACGTACACCCCCAATGAATCTGTGTGTGGTCAACGCTTCCGTGATCCGTGAACTGAACCCTGTCGATTTGTGTCAAGAGCGTGTCAAGCCACGTGGCGTAAGCGTGAAGGTTTTCACCGAGGGGCGATTCCCCTCTCGCCGGCCTCGTCCCGAGACTACATCGTCCAGATCGATGCCACGGGGCAAGGCCGGCGGAGGGACGCCTGACGCGGCGGCTCGCCGCGATGCACGACGCAGGCCGAGACTGTCGTGGTAGACAGGGCGGGCGGCACGGCAGCCGAGGACGGAGTGTGTGTGTGAGCATCACCGGCCGGTGCGGCCGTGGAGCGGTCACGTTCTCGGGCATTCCCGGTGCTTCTTGACCGAGGCGGGGCGGGTCTGGAGCGACCCGATCGGGGCCCCGCCCGTGCTGCCCGAGCCGCCAGCGGTGTACACGGGTCACGGACCAGGGCTGCGCGAGGTGTGCGTCCGTGTTCACGGAGTGCTGGCGATGCGCTGGGTGTGGCGCTACTATCGTAGGAGCGAGACTGCTGCGCCGAATCAGCGATTCGTGAACAGACTCCCGGCCACTCTCGCCACGCGTGACTAGGGCCACAGGACCGCCGATGATGCTACGGACGTTCGACGCAGGACGCACGGTACAGTGAGCACGATCTCGACGCTGGCGGCCGTCGCTGGGAAGCCGGACCGCCCCGCGCGGCCGAACAAGTGGGTCGTCGCCGTCTCCGTTCTGTTCGGGGCGATGATGGGCGCGATCGACACGAGTGTCGTGAACGTGGCGCTCGCCCACATCCAGGCGACGTACGGCGTCACGACCCAGGAGGTCACCTGGGTCACGACGTCCTATCTCATCACGCTCGTGATCATCATGCCGCTGACGGCCTGGGTCAGCTCGGTCCTGGGCCGGAAGCGGATGTTCCTCCTCGCGGTGGCCCTGTTCACGGTCGCCTCCGCATTGTGCGGACTGGCGCGGACGCTGGGCCAGCTGATACTGTTCCGCGTTCTGCAGGGCCTGGGCGGCGGCGCGCTGCAGCCGACCTCACAAGCGATTATGCGCGAGACCTTCCCGCCCGAGGAACAGGGCCAGGCGATGGGCATGTTCGGGATGGTCTTTCTGCTCGGTCCGGCGCTCGGCCCGGTCCTCGGCGGCTGGCTGACCGATAACTTGTCGTGGCCGTTCATCTTCTTCGTCAACATCCCGGTCGGGATGCTGGCGGTGTTCATGGCGACGCGGTTTCTTTCCGACCCGCCGTACATGCGTGCCCACGGCCTGCGGCGCGTCGACGGGGTCGGCATCGGCCTGATGGCCGCGGGGCTCATCGCGCTGCAGATCCTGCTCGAACAGGGCGAGACGGACGGCTGGTTCCAGAGCTCGTTCATCGTCATGCTCACCGTCGTCGCGGCGGTCGCGCTCGCCGCGTTCGTGATCTGGGAGCTGCAGGCCAGCGAGCCCGCGGTGAACCTCCGCATCCTGAAAAACGTCACGTTTGCGTCCGGCACGGCGATCGCCGGGATCCTGGGGCTCACGCTGTTCGGCAGCCTGATCCTGCTGCCCCTGTTCTTCCAGCGCCTGCTGGGGTACGATGCCACGCAAGCCGGGGTCGCGATGATGCCGCGCGCCCTCACGACGATCGTGCTGAATCCGATCTGCGGCGCGCTGTACAATCGGCTGGGCGTGTACATCATGCTGCCGTTCGGGATGCTGCTCGGCGCCGTGTCGGGATTGATGATGGCCCACTTCACCCTCAACAGCGGCCCTCTGCAGATCGTGTTCCCGCAGATCGTGCAGGGCGCGGGCTTCGCGTTCATGTTCGTCGCGCTCTCCACGGCGGCGATGTCGGCGATCCCACGGCCCCAGATGCAGAGCGCCACCGGGCTCTACAATCTGGTCCAGCAGCTAGGCGGCAGCCTCGGCACGGCGGTCGTGATCACGCTCGTGGACCACAAGACGACCACCGCGAGCGCGAACCTGATGCGCTACGTCTCGGTGTACAACCCGACGTTCATGCGGTGGTGGCAGACGTACCAGGCGGGGTTCGTCGCGCGGGGTAGCGACCCGACCACCGCGCACCGGCAGGCGCTGGCGGCGCTCCAGGGCCTGGTCAACCAGCAGGCGGCCGTTGTCGCCTTCGATTATGCGTTCGGGGTCGTCGGGCTGCTGCTACTGGTGTGCCTCCCGCTCGTCCTGTTCATGCGGCGTGGGCAGGTCCCGCCGATGGAGCGCCGGGCGGTCGCCGGCGAATGACAGGGGTCTCAGAAGAGACGGTCTCGGGACGGACGGTATGGGTTGGCCGGAAGACGCCGGTGGTACCCTCCACATGCAAGGTGTGTTGGGCGGTCCTGGACGTGAGTCGACACGTCAAACGGACATCTCGGTTGCGTGGCGAAGACAACGATTCCGGCCGGTACGTGACCGTATCACAAACCGCGTGCCCTTCGGCGGAGCGTTGACTTGAAGAGAACGAAGCGACTGGGCAGAAGAACCCTGCTGAAACGGGCGCGCATCGCGCCTCTTCTGCCGATTCTCTGGGCGCCGCTCTCGATTCCCCCGCTCGTCCGAGGCGCCACGGCACGCGGGGCCGTTCGTCGCGTCCGCCCGTCCGATCCGGCGTGGCCGACCGCCGCGAGTTGGGACGCGCTGAACCAGGACGTGGGCGGGCGTCTCCTCAAAGCAGTGTCTCCGCTCGCGGCCTGTGCCAACGCGCCCGGCAGCGCGTCCTGTCGGGACGCGATCAAGAATCTACAGAATCCCTATTTCATCGGCGATCAGCCGGGGGCGACGCAGACCTCCGGCTGGATCGACGGGTGGATGTCTGCGCCGAGCGCGTACGCCGTCGCGGCGAGGACGACCGCCGACGTGGTCGCCGCGGTCAACTTCGCGCGCAACCACAATCTGCGTCTGGTCATCAAAGGCGGCGGCCACAGCTACCAGGGCACCTCCAACGCGGCGGACTCGCTGCTCATCTGGACGCGGGCGATGAACAGCATCGCGCTGCACGACGCGTTCGTCGGCCGGGGGTGCGCGGGGACGGAGGTGCCGCGACCCGCGGTGACGGTCGGCGCGGGCGCGGTATGGATGCACGCCTACGACGCCGTGACCACGAAGGCCGGCCGGTACGTCCAGGGCGGCGGCTGCGCCACCGTCGGCGTCGCGGGGTTGATCCAGAGCGGCGGATTCGGGAGTTTCTCGAAGGCCTACGGCACGGCCGCCGCCGGCCTGCTCGAAGCCGAGATCGTGACGGCCGACGGCGCCGTGCGGATCGCCAACGCCTGCACCAACGCCGACGTGTTCTGGGGCCTCAAAGGCGGTGGCGGCGGCAGCTTGGGCGTCGTCACGAAGGTCACGCTCAGGACGCACGAGCTCCCGGCTTTTTTCGGCGGGGCGTTTCTCACCATCAAGGCGGCGTCCGATGATGCGTTCCGCCGGCTGATCGGCCGGTTCATTGCCTTCTACCGCGACCGCCTGTTCAATCCCCACTGGGGTGAGACCGTTGCCGTGCGGGCGAACAACACGCTCGCCGTCTCCATGGAGTCCCAAGGGCTGGACACGCGGCAGTCGGAGGAGATCTGGCGGCCGTTCCTCGATTGGGTTGCCGGATCGGCACAGGCGTTCACGCTTGCATCGGCACCCGTGATCGGGAGCATCCCCGCGCGGAACTGGTGGGACGCCGACTATCTGCGCGCGCACGTGCCAGGCGCCGTGATGACCGACGACCGGCCGGGCGCCCCACGCAGCAACATCTGGTGGGCGGGGAATCAGGGCGAGGTGGGGTTTTTCATCCACGGCTACGAATCCGCGTGGCTGCCCGCTTCGTTGCTGACCCCGGATCAGCAGGAGCGCCTCGCCGATGCGCTGTTCGCGGCGAGCAGGCATTGGAGCGTGGTCCTGCACTTCAACAAGGGCCTCGGCGGTGCCCCTGCGGATGCGGTGGCGACCGCGCGGAACACGGCGACCAACCCGGCGGTCCTGACGGCCTTCGCCCTGGCGATCGTCGCCGGCGCGGGTCCGCCGGCGTATCCCGGCGTTCCCGGTCACGAGCCGGATCTCACGGCCGCGCGCAAGGATGCCGGAGCCATCGACGCGGCGATGGACGAACTCCGGAGGGTAGTGCCGGACGCGGGTTCGTACGTGTCGGAGAGTAATTTCTTCGAGCCCGAGTGGCAGCGGTCGTTCTGGGGACCGAACTACCCGCGACTACGAACGGTGAAAACAGCGTACGATCCCGCCGGTCTGTTCTTCGTGCACCACGGCGTGGGCAGCGAGGATTGGAGTGCCGACGGGTTCACGCGGGTGCGCTGACGTGCGGTTGGCGTGACCCGCCTCCCGCGGTCCCGCTCGCGCCGGGCGCGCAGGCGTGCGCGCGGCGCGACGCGACCCGATCGGTCGGCGACGGCACGACCTTCCAGGGAGCCCTCGCGGGCTCGGCGAAGCACACGTCATGCTGTACGCGTCGGCGTCGCGAGACATCAACGGAGAACGGCTCTGGGCCGCGCTCGAGGCGATGGCCGAGGTCGGCGCGACGCCGTCCGGCGGCGTGCGGCGCCTGGCGCTCAGCGACGAGGATCGCGCGGCCAGGGACCTGCTGGTGCGCTGGCTCGAAGGCGCGGGCTGCGCGGTTCGCGTGGACGACCTGGGCAACATCTACGGGCGACGCGCCGGAACGGCTGCGGATGCCTCGCCGGTCGTCATGGGCTCGCACCTCGACACCGTCCCGACGGGCGGCCGGTTCGACGGGGCGCTCGGAGTGCTGGCGGCGCTTGAGGTCGTGCGCGCCCTGAACGATGCCGACGCGGCGACGCGCCGTCCGCTCGACGTGGTGTGCTGGACGAACGAGGAAGGCGTGCGGTTCGCGCCGGCGATGATGGCCAGCGGGGTCGTCTGCGGGCCCCTGGCACAGGACGACGTGTACGCGACCGCCGACGCAGACGGGCGTACCTTCCAGGCGGAGTTGCGGCGCATCGGCTACGCCGGCAGCCCGTCCCACCGCTTCGCCGGGGCGGCCGCCTACCTTGAGCTCCACATCGAGCAGGGGCCGGTGCTGGAACGCGCGGGCGTCCAGATCGGCGTGGTCGAGGGCGTGGAAGGGATCTCGTGGGGGCGGGTGGAGATCGTGGGGCGCGCGGCGCACGCAGGCCCTACGCCGATCGGGGACCGCCGCGACGCGCTCGTCGCCGCCTCGCGGATCGTGCTCGCCGTCCGCGGGCTCGCCGAGGCCGCGCCCGGCGTCCGCGCGACCGTCGGGCGGGTCGACGTCGCGCCGAACGCCATCAACGTGGTCCCCGGGTCGGTGCGCTTGACGGCCGACCTTCGCGCGCCGACCACGGAGTCGTTGGAGCGTGCGCTGGCCGCCCTTCAAGCAGTGTGCGGCAAGGTCGCCCGCGAGGACGAGGTGCAGGCCCGCGCCACGGAGGTCTGGCGGAGCCCGCCGACGCCGTTTGCGGCGGAAGTGGTGGACGCGGTGGCGCTCGCGGCGGAGCGGCGGGGCTACTCCGCGCTTCGACTCTGGGCGGGGGCGGGCCACGACGCCAAGTACGTGGCCGAGCGCGCGCCGGCCGCCATGATCTTCGTGCCGAGCGCCGGGGGCCTGAGTCACAACGAAGAGGAATGGACCGCGCCCGACGACTGCGCGCGAGGCGCCACAGTGCTGCTCGACGCCGCGGTGGCGCTGGCCCGCTGACGGACGGATGCCGCGCGCCGGCGCGCGATAGCAGGATGGTGACGGGATGGGCAACACTGGGACCGGCCGGTTGGTGATCTTGCTCAAGCGGGCCTATGATCCTCCTGCTGCCGCCGACGGGCCGCGGGTGCTTGTGGACCGGCTCTGGCCGCGCGGGGTGAGCCGGGCGCGTCTTCGCATCGACGCCTGGCTGCGAGACGTTGCGCCGACCGTCGAGCTGTGCACGTGGTTCGGCCACGATCCAACGCGATGGGAAGCGTTCCGGCGCCGGTACCGGGCCGAACTCAAGCAGCGCGGCGCGCTGCTGCGCGAGCTCGGCGCGTACGCTCGGCGAGGACGCCTGACGCTCGTCTACGGCGCGCGCGACCCCGACCACAATCAGGCCGTCGTCCTCCGGGAGGCGCTCGGGCGCGTCGCGCGCTCGGGATCCCGGCCGGGCGCCGCGCGGCGGGCACGGCCGTGACCGCGCCTCTCCTCGCGCCTCGCCGCGACCGGCTCGCGCGCCTCGCCGCGGAGCCGTTTGACGTTCTCGTGATCGGCGGCGGGATCACCGGCGCCGGCGTCGCGCTCGACGCGGCCGCGCGCGGCCTCTCGGTGGCGCTCGTCGAACGCACGGACTTCGCCGAGGGCACGAGTAGCCGGTCGACGAAGCTCGTCCACGGCGGCCTGCGGTACCTGCCGATGCTTGACATCGGGATGGTGCGCGAGGACCTTGCGGAGCGGGGACGCCTGTTGCGGAACGCGCCGCACGTGGTGCGGCCCCTGCCCTTCGTCCTGCCCCTGTACGCGGGCGCGCGGCACCCGCTCGGCCTCCGCCTGCCGGCGCTCCTGCGCGTCGGGCTCCCCCTCGGGTTGCAGTGCGGACTGTGGGCGTACGACCTTCTCGCCGGCACCGGGGCCGCGCGCGGGCTGCCCCCGCACCGTCACATCAGCCGCGACGCCGCGGCCGCGCTCGTCCCCTCGATGCGACGCGAGGGGCTGCGCCACGCGTACATGTACTACGACGCCGCCACGGACGATGCCCGGCTGACGATGACGGTGCTGCGCACGGCCATCCGGCGCGGGGCCGTGGTGGCCAACTACGCGGAGGTGGAGGGCCTCGTCGCCGACGCCGGCCGTGTCACGGGCGCGCGCGTCCTCGACGGCCTCACGGGGGCGCACCTGACGGTGTCGGCCCGCAGCACGGTGAACGCGACCGGCATCTGGGCGGAGACCGTGGCCGGATGGGTCGGGCGCCCCGCCTTTCGCGTCCGCCGGGCCAAAGGCGTCCACCTCGTCGTCGCGACCGACCGTCTCCCCGCGGGGCGGACGGCGTTCGTGCTGCCGGAGACCGACGACGGGCGGTTGGGGTTCGTCGTGCCGTGGCAGGGCGTCGTCCTGATCGGGACGACCGACACGGAGTGGGACGGACCGCTGGACTCGCCGCCGATCGAGGACGGCGACGTGGCGTATCTCCTCGACCACGCGTCCCGGTTCCTCTCCGTCCGGCTGCGCCGCGAGGACGTGCTCGGGGTGTACGCCGGCCTCCGGCCGCTCGTCAGCACCGTGGCCGCGAGCGGCAAGGCGAGCGCGCACCTGTCCCGCCGCCACGAGGTTGTGCCCGCGGGGGAGGGGTTCGTGACGATTGTGGGCGGGAAGCTGACGAGCTACCGGAAGATGGCGGAGGACGTGATGAACCAGGTCCTGGGGCGGCCGGCCGGCACGGTGTCCCCCACCCGTGACCTCGCGCTCGACGGCGCCGAGGGGTTCGTCGGCGCGTTCGCGCGCCTGCGCGGCCGCGCGCGGCAGCTCGGGCTCTCCCGGCGCACGCTGGTGCACCTGCTGCGGTCGTACGGCGCGGGCGCCGAGGCGATCCTCGACGTCGTGGCGGATCGACCATCGCTCGGCGCGCCGCTGTCGGAGGGCCAGCCTCACGTCGCCGCGGAAGTGACGGCGGCGGTCCGGGACGAGATGGCGGTGACCGTCGCGGACGTGTTGTTCCGCCGGACGCGGCTGGCGCACTTGCTGCCGCGCCACGGGGTCGAGGTGGCGCCTGCCGTGGCCGCGCTGATGCGGGAGGCGTTGGGCTGGTCCGCCGGCGCCGAGGCCGACGCAGTTCGCGCGTACGCGGCCGCGGCCGAGACGCTCGCGATGCCCGGCGTCTCGTCTCGTTAGGAGAACGCGCCTCCGCTGTCGAACCGTTACGGGAACCGTGCGTTCAGGACGCGGTCCCTCGGGGGCCGCGCCAGACGATATGTGTGGAGGACGTTCGATGGCCGCACCGCCCGACCCACGCCGCACCGCCGAAGCGCATCAGGACGAGATCGTCGCGCTGGCGAGAGACCTGGTCCGGATCGATACGACGAACACCGGCGTGATGCCGACCGGCAACGAAACTGCGGCGGCGACCGCGCTGCAGAACGTGCTCCGCGCCGCCGGGATCGACTCGGAGGTCCACGGGCGGGTCCCCGAGCGCGGCAACGTCTTCGCCGCGCTTCCCGGCCGCAGCGGGCGTACGGCGCTCGTCCTGCTGTCGCACACGGACGTCGTGCCGACCGGCGACGCGGGACAGTGGACGCATCCGCCGTTTGGCGGTGTGGTCGAGGGCGGCTATCTGCACGGCCGGGGCGCGGCCGACATGAAGGGGACGGTCGCCGCGCAGGCGATGACGCTCATGCTGCTGAAACGGCTCGGCGTGCCGCTCGCGCACGGTGTGGGGTTTGTGTGCGTCGCGGACGAAGAGGCCGGGGGCGCCTACGGCGCGGGGTGGGTGGCCAAGGCGCACCCCGATTGGTTCCGGGCGGACTGCTGTCTGAACGAGGGCGGCGGGGCGTTCGTCCGGATGGACGGCCGCGACTGGTGCCTGCTCGGCGTCGGCGAGAAGGGTCGGTACGAGGTGACGGCGACGTTCCACGGCAAGGGGGCCCACGCCGCGCGGCCGTGGCAGGGCGAGAACGCGTTCTACAAGGTCGCCACCGCGCTCGAACGCCTGCGGGACTACGAGCCGGAGCGGGACACCGGGACGCCCATCTTCGACGCGCTCAGCCGCGTCGTCGGGCCGGTGACCCCGGCGAACCTGGACGCGGTCATCGCGCGGCTCGAGCCGACGTACCCGCAGATCGCGGATCACGTGCGGCAGGTGTCCCGTTTGGTGATCACGCCGACGCTCGTCTCCGGCGGCGTCAAGTCGAACAGCGTGCCCGACGCGTGCCGGCTCACGTGCGACGTGCGGGCGCTGCCGCACCAGGGGCCCGCGTTCGTGCGGGCGCTCGCGGAGCGCTTGCTCGCGGACGCGGACGTCCACGTCGACCAGACCGCGGTCAGCAACAAATCGGACGCGCCGAGCGACCTCGTGGAGGTGTTCGGCGAGGCGCTCCGCCATGCGATCGGGCGTCCGGTGGACGTCGTGCCGTCGCTCAGCGGAGGATTCACCGACTCCAGGTTCGCGCGGGAGGTCGGCGCGCGGGCGTACGGGTTTGCGCCGGGGCACCCGGACAGCGACCCGTCGAAGCACCGGGCCCACGGGCCGAAC
>Ga0209415_10010249_pt1 | contig 15961 bp, 16 predicted proteins | sample PeaSoiSIISIP2007_FD_187696 | JGI IMG/M metagenome (GOLD analysis project Ga0209415, IMG submission 187696) | Peat soil microbial communities from Weissenstadt, Germany - SII-SIP-2007 (SPAdes) (version 2) | ecosystem: Environmental > Terrestrial > Soil > Wetlands > Peat | place: Germany...
GAAACCGGCAGCCGGCCTTCGCGCGCCAGCATCTCGCCCAGGGTGGGCCCTTCCACCAACTGCATGGTGAGGAACTGGAGCACGCGGCCGTCTTCAGCAGTGTGGGAATACAGGTCGTGGATGCGGCAGACATATTTGTGCGTCACCTTCCGCGCCAGGCGAAGCTCGTTCCTGAAGCGCTCCAGGACTTTCTCGTCGGAGGCGATTTGCGGCAACAGCACCTTTACGGCAACCACTTCGCCCGTCTCTCGGTCCAGAGCCTTGTAGACGATTCCCATGCCGCCGCGACCCACCTCACCGAGCACTTCGTAGCGTCCCGGGAGGGTCGTGGCAAGCGGCTGCGGCGTGATATGCCCGGATCCCATCGGCGCGGCCCCGGAAGGAGAAACAGAAGAGCTTTCGGCGGCTGCGGCTGCCACCAGATCGTCCACCCGCAGGCCCGGCGACACCAGGTCTCCCCGGGCCAGCGCCGCGGTCACGTGCTCTCGCAACTGGCGATACGTGGCCGGATCTGTCCACAGGACTTCAAACACGTCCTCCTGCTCGGAGCGTCCCTCGATGGCCACTTTTCCAAGGCACACGAATGTTGTATCCGCTTCCCCGGCCACGGCCGCGTGCACTGCCCGCGAGATCAGGATTTGGGCCGGGCCTGTGTGTTTCGTGATGCGGGCCGCCAGGTTCACTGCATCGCCGAAAACGTCGTTCGCCCGCCGGAACGCTGTGCCTGCATGGATGCCGATGCGCAGCCTCACGCGTTCTCTTTCGGCGAGTGTCTCGTTCAGCGCCAGGAGTTTCCGCTGAATTTGGACTGCGGCGCGCACTCCCGCCCGGGGACTGGAGAACTCCGCCATCACGGAGTCCCCAATCGTCTTGATCACCGTGCCCCCGTGCTCCCCGATCACCCCCGAGCACAGTTCGCTCTGGCGATGGAGCATGGCGAGGCCTGCGGTGTCCCCATAGCGGTCGAAGAAGGTAGTCGAGCCGACTACATCGCTGAATAGAATTGTGACCTCGCTCTTGTGCCGGCGCAGGGCCTCGTCAATCTCGGCGCGGGCCCGGAGCAAACGGTCAACGCTGGCTTCGTGGCTGGGCTCCACAAGAGCGGCAATCGTGCCTGGGACGATTTTGCCGTCCCAGCTTGGCCACGTCAAGGCGACGCCGCATTTGCCTGACAGGACTTGCGGCGGCTTCCACTACCCCGGATTGCGCTCACGGAGGGCGCGCGTTTCCGCCTAAGGGATGAGCGCGGACTGCGTTGTTGCGGCCGCGAATTCGACCAGGCGCTGGGCATGGCGCTGGGCGCCACGCAGGATTGAGTCGGGCGCGGCACCAGCTGGGGCAAAGATTACAGTGAGGACGCTACGCGTTGCGGAGGTGATCATCGTGCGTTGGGAATCGCGGATGGGGCTGCCAAAGGGGCCCTCGGCGTCGCAAAGCACCGGCTTTCCGTCGACGGGCCACATCTCCTTGCCAATGGCCAGGTAGGACTCGCCGGGCCGTCCGTTACGGAAGGCGAGCGGGGGTCGCAAGCAGTCGAGATCGAAGCTGCCCCACGGCCACCCAGTTTCGCAGGAGCCGAGATTGTTCAGATCCACGACGTTCGAGACGCGGTAGAGTCCTTTACCTTGCAGGACGCGGCGGAGAAGCTGTTCGCCCGAGGGCCGGCTGTGCGTGGGATCGACTCCCCAGGCGCGAAACATGGCGCGGACGGCCTGCACGGAGTCGCGCGCGGCGAGTTTTTCCAAGGGGATTTCGCGCCGGAGGCGCTCGATGAGGACACCGATTGCCTGTTCGAGGGCTGGGCCTGTGGGCGCTACGCTCACGCCACTCGCAGTGACGGCGGCCAGGCGGACGCTGGGGAGTTCTATGGTAATAGCAGGGATTTGCGTGGGTGCGGATTCGGGCATGATTCGAAGTCTAGGCAGGCGCGGCGGAGTTTGCCAGGGGGAAGTAGAGAGCGAAAAGGCAGAACAGGCGACAGATAGGGGGGGGAGGACAGGCTGAAAGCCCGTCCTACTTGAGATGGACGAGCAGGAAGAACGAAAGGCATTTGCGCGCGGGTTGCGGCAGTTCAACTCGCGCGCGTTCTGGCACTCGCACGAGTCGTGGGAGGCCATCTGGCTTAAGGCGCCGCAGCCGGATAAGACCTTCCTGCAAGGGATCATCCAGATCGCGGCGGCGTTCTATCACCACCAGCGCGGCAACCTGCAGGGAATGCGCTCGCTGATGCGGCGCGGGCTGGCGAAGGTGGAGCAATTTCCGCCGGGGTATCGCGGCTTGCGCCTGGAAGAACTACGCGGGGCGGTGCGGGCGTGGCTTGCGGCGAGCGAGGATGCCCTGCCGCGAATCTATCCGAGGCTGAGGCGCGCGAGGCCGGGACGCACTACAACGAACTCCAGGAGGCAGTGAGAAACCCTGGGCCGGCGCCGCCGCGAATTCCCGCGGGAGACTCAGGCCTGTTTCTTGGAGTACCAGTCGGAGTTGACGGGAGCGAAGCTGGCCCACTTTTCGGGCAGGTCTTCGAGCGCAAAAATGGCGGTCACCGGGCAGACCGGGACGCACGCGCCGCAGTCGATGCATTCGGTGGGATGGATGTAGAGCTGGGTCTCGGCTTCAAAAGCGGGCTCGTCTTTACGCGGGTGGATGCAGTCCACCGGGCAGACATCCACGCAGGCCGTGTCTTTGGTGCCGATGCAGGGTTCCGCGATTACATAGGCCATCGAAAAGTCTCCTGGTCCAGAATAGCACGCCCGCAATCCGGTGGGCGGCGCTTCCACAACACTTCATTTTATATATCATCAAAGCGCAGTGCAAACAACTTTGCTGGGAGCGCCGGCTACCCTCTGCGGGCAGGCGGTGATTCAGTTTCCTAGTAGCACAGACAATCCTGCCTGCCCTGAGGCACGAAGGGTCTGTGCGCGCGCCCAACTGCCTCAAAACAAGCCAGCAAAGGAAAAAGTGAGCCATGCCACGACTCCATCAGGGCAAAATGACCCACTACCCGCGGGCAGGGAATCTCGCTCCGCGGGAGAAAGCTGTATACAATTGTGGGCCGGAAGGCATCTATAAGGGAGGGCAGCAGGTCAGGTGCAGCAACGCGTGGCCGGGCACCCCAAAATACATCTTTAGATCGGGAGAGGACCATGCGACTTCGCGTATTTGCTCTGATCGTTCTCATCGCGCTGGGGTGCGGCGTGGCCGCGGCGCAGCAAACCTTCGGAGACGTGCCCGCGGCGCCGCCCATCGGCAGCAAGATGCCGGCGCTCAAACTGATGACGCTGGCCGGGCAAACCACGGACCTGGCGAGCAGCGCCAGTAAGCACGGGATCCTGGTGATTTTCGTTTCGGTGCAATGCCCCGTATCCAACGCCTACAACCAGCGTATGGAGGCTCTGGCGCAGGAGTGGACGGCGCGAGGCTTCTCGGTGGTGGGCGTCAATGCCAACCGCTCGGAAGCCGCCGATGCGGTCGAGGCGCACGCGCGTGAGCACGGCCTCACGTTTCCCATCCTCAAGGACAACGACAACCGGTTGGCGGATGCCCTCGGCGCTTCGTTCACCCCGGAGACGTATCTGTTCGACGCGAGCGGCACTCTGCGCTACCACGGACGCATTGACGACAGCAAGGATCCAACGGCGATTTCCAAGCGCGATCTAGCGGACGCTCTCGAGGCCGTCTCCACCGGCAAATCCATCGCGGTGACGGAGACGAAGGCGTTTGGCTGCACCATCAAACGCGTGCCGCGGTCGTAGCGCAACGGCCCGGCTCCGGCGGGCGGCGGATCAGGCGTGAGCGGTACAACAGGCCACTTATGACACGAACGCATTTGACAGAACAAAAGAGCGGCGCGGCGGTACCCAAGCCGTTGCTCGTGGCCGTGCTCGTGGCCGGAGCATTGGCGATCAGCGCGATTGCCGCGGGGACGGCCACGGGGCAGACCACTTCTGGCTCCGGGAGCGCGCCGGCGAAAAGAGCCGCGATTTCCTCGGATCAGAAATCTTTCGAGGTGCTGGACGGGGACGCCTACCTGGCCCATGTGGCGGAGAGGCGCGGCAAGCCCCTCATGGTCACATTCTGGGCCACCTGGTGCGAGCCGTGTCGCGACGAGTATCCGATGGTCAACGAGCTCGTACGACAGTACAAACCGAAAGGCCTGGCAGTCTTCGGCATGGACCTGGACGACGACGCCGAGGTATCGCTGGCCTTGAAATTCATGGCCAGAACGCACCCCGTGTTCCCCAACTACCGGAAAAAACCGGGCAAAGAAGAGGAATTCATCAACCGCGTGAATCCCAAATGGCCCGGCACTCTCCCGGCAACCTTCTTTTACGCTCCCGACGGGCAGTTAGTGGGGCAGATTATCGGGGAGCAGCCTCGCCAGGTGTTTGTTGGCGCGATCGAGCAGTTGCTGGCGGCCTCGCCTCAAAAATAGGCTGTCGGCGGAGCTCGACCCGGCGGTCCTGATCGTTTTTCTGCTTCCCTGGCTCCTTCCTTCCCTGCTTCCGCGCCTCCCTGCTTTCCCGCCATCGATGCTGTAGAATTCCCCGGAATCGAGGAGGGATTCGCCATGCTGAACATGCGAGGAAACAAAATCACCTGGCTGGGCCACAGTGCGTTCCGCATTACCACGGCGTCTGGAAAGGTGCTGCTGGTCGATCCCTTCCTCCGCGGGAACCCGCTATGTCCGGAGAACGAGAAAAAGCAGCCGCGCGTGGACGCCATCCTGCTGACCCACGGCCATGGAGATCACCTCGGCGACACTCTGGAGCTGGCGCAGCAGCACAAACCGGCCATCGTGTGCATCTACGAGATGAGCCTGTGGCTGGGATCGAAGGGCGCGGCCAACGTGGTGGGGATGAGCAAAGGCGGCACGGCGAAAGTGGCGGACGCGGAAGTCACCATGACGAACGCCTTCCATTCCAGCAGCGTGAGCGACGGCGGGAAATTTGTCTATGTCGGCGAGCCGGCCGGATTTGTCGTGCGTCTGCCCGGCGGGCTGAACGTCTACCATGCAGGCGACACCTGCGTGTTCGGCGACATGAAGCTCATCGCGGAGCTGTACCAGCCGGAGGTGGCCTGCCTGCCCATCGGCGATTTCTACACCATGGGGCCGCGCGAAGCCGCCATGGCCATCCGTCTGCTCAACGTGAAGCACGTGCTGCCCATGCATTACGGAACGTTTCCTCCCCTCACCGGCCGTCCTGCTCACGTGCGCGAGATGACCAAAGACATCGCCGGGTTGGAGATCCATGAGTTGAAGCCGGGAGAAACTCTGGAATAACGATCGCGCGTGCCGAAACAATGCGGCGGTAGAATCCCGAAGCTTCGGGATGCGGCCGCCCGCAGAGAACAGAGAGAGCAGACGCCATGTGGAAAGCGACCGACATCACGCAACCTGCGGTGGAGAAATATCTCTACGGCCTGCTGCCGAAAAGCGATCCCGTGCTCCGCGAAATGGAGCGGTACGCGGACCAAAAGGACGTGCCCATCGTCGGGCCGGCCGTGGGCCGTCTGCTTTACCTTTTGACTCAGCTCTCCGGCGCGAAACGCATCTTTGAAATGGGCTCGGCCATCGGCTATTCGACGCTCTGGTTCGCGCACGCGGCCGGCCAGGGCGCCGAGGTGCATTACGCTGACGGCAGCGCCGACAACGCCCGCCGCGCTCAGGCGCATTTCCAACGCGCCGGGATGGCGGAGCGCATCCACATCCACGTGGGCAGGGCGCAGGAGAAGCTGGCGGAAACCCCCGGTGATTTCGACATCATTTTCATCGACGTGGATAAAGAGCAGTATCCGGAAACGCTCCGCCTGGCCCTCCCGCGCGTGCGCCGCGGCGGGCTCCTGCTCACGGACAACACGCTGTGGAGCGGCCGCGCGGCGCGAAAAGCGAAGCGTGGCGACGCGCAGACGCGCGGCATCCAGGAGCTCAACCGCATGGTGTTTGCCTCGAAGGAATTGTTCGCGGTGCTGGTCCCGCTCCGCGATGGATTCACCATTTGCAGGAAGATATGAACCGGGCCGCGACGGCCGCCGTCAGCGGAAGAGATTCCGGACAATGAACATGAGGTTGGCCGGGCGCTCGGCCAGGCGGCGCATGAAGTAGGGGAACCAGTCGCGGCCGTAGGGAATGTAGACGCGCATGCGGTAGCCCTCGCCGATCAACTGGCGCTGCAGGCCGGGGCGGATGCCGTAGAGCATTTGGAATTCGAATTTGTCCTTGGCGATGGAGTGTTCAGCGGCGAACCCCTTCGTCGCGTCAATCATTTTCGGGTCGTGCGTGGCGATTCCGTGATATACGCCGCTGGGCAGCAGGATCTGCATCAACTTCACATAATTCGCGTCCACATCCTTCTTTTCCGCAAAGGCGATTTCCGGCGGCTCCAGGTACGCCCCCTTGCACAGCCGGATGCGGCAGCCCATTGCGGCCAGCGAGCGCACGTCCTGCTCGCTGCGGTGGAGATAGGCCTGGATGACGGTGCCGACGGCGGGCGACTGCCCGCGGAGCGTGCCGGCGATCTCGATGGTGCGCTGCGTGTACGCGGAGCCTTCCATATCGATGCGGACGAAATTGCCGAGCGATTCGGCGTGCTTCACGATGGGGAGCATCTGCTCGAGGCAGAAATCGGCGCCGAAGTCGAGACCGAGCTGGGTAAGTTTGAGGGAGACGTTGGCGTCCAGCTTCTCGCGGGCGATGCGGTCGAACACGCCGAAGTACATGTCGCGGGCGCGCAGGGCGTCTTCGCGCGAGGCCACGTTTTCGCCCAGGAAGTCGAGAGTGGCTTTCAGGCCCGCTTCATTCGAGGCGCGGGCGGCGGCCAGGGCGTCGTTCAACTCTTCGCCGGCGACAAAGCGGCGCGCGGTGCGCCGCGCCAGTGAATTGGAAAGGACGAAACGCTTGGCGGCGCGATTCTGCGAGAGCGCGATGAGCGTGGCGCGGATCATCGGACCGCTGCGGTGGATGGACGGCTACGGCGCGGAAAATGCGCCAAGGTGATTGCGGCGATGCGGGCACCCGAACGGCCGCTGCCGAAGTGCGGCGGAGTGGGGTCCGCGGGACTCAGTGGGCGGGCTCCCCGGATTCCAGGAACCGCTCGGCTTCGAGCGCGGCCATGCAGCCGGAGCCGGCGGCGGTGACGGCCTGGCGATAGAGGTGGTCCTGCACGTCGCCGGCGACGAATACTCCCTCGACGCTCGATTTCGCCCCATCTTTGGCCACCAGGTAACCTGCTTCGTCCATTTCGAGCTGTCCGCGGAATACCTTCGTATTCGGCTCGTGGCCGATGGCGACAAACATGCCGTGCGTGGCGACGTCCATGATCTTGCCGTTTCCGGCCTCGCGCAGGCGCACGCCTTCCAGGTGGCCCTTCTCCACGTCGAGCACGTCGGCCACAACATAGGGCGTGAGGAAACGGATCTTTTCGTTCTGTCGCGCGCGGTCCAGCATGATCTTCGAGGCCCGGAATTCGTTCCGCCGATGGATCACCGTCACCTGCGTGGCGAACTTGGTCAGAAAGATCGCTTCTTCCAGCGCCGTGTCGCCCCCGCCCACCACCACCACCTCTTTGCCACGGTGGAAATAGCCGTCGCAGGTGGCGCAGGTAGTAACGCCGTGGCCCATCAGTTTGCGCTCGTTTTCTAGGCCCAGGAGCCGGGCGGAGGCGCCGGCCGCAACGATCAGGGATTCACACTCGAATTTCTCCGCGACAACTTCGACGCGGAAAGGCCGCCGGGAAAGGTCCACGGAGGTGACGCTGCCGGCGCGAAACGTGGCGCCGAACCGCTGCGCCTGTTTGCGCATGTTTTCGATCAGGTCGGGGCCCATGATCCCGTCGGGAAAGCCGGGATAATTCTCGACCATGGTGGTGATGGTCAGCTGGCCGCCAGGCTCGTGGCCGTCAATCACCAGCGGGGCCAGGTTGGCCCGCGCGGCGTAAATGGCGGCGGTGAGGCCGGCGCAGCCGCTCCCGATGATGATCACTCTCTGCACGTCGTCAGTCCCCGAGCCATTCGATTCCGCGGCCGCGCTTCAGGTTACCGGCTCACACGGTCCGCGTTTTGCTTCCGGCCTGCGCCGCGGGCGCGGACTGTCGCTCTCCGGGACGCCGATTCTAGCATGGCAGAGCGGGTGCTCGGCCAGCTTCGCGGCAGAGAGTTCGACGAACTCGAAGGGCTGGCCGGTGTCAGGCCTGGGGCGTTGCGTGGGTGCGAAATTCCAGCGCGCAGGCGCTGCACGGGCAGATGGTGCGGAGATAATCAAAGCTGTAGATGCCGGTGGTGTGGCCGTCGCTGAAATCGAGCTGGATCGCGTAGTTGCCCACGGCTTTGGCCTGCCGCGCGGTGGCTTTCGGTTTGAACATGGGCAGCGAGGGGCCCAGGCCGGGGAGCGAGGGCGCGGAGAGTGCGGGCACCGTGGCGTGAGCTTTCTTGTCGCGTTCCTCGTTGCACGTGGCGCACGGACATTTATCGCGCAGGTAAACGAAATCGAAGTGGCTGGCGTGGCCGTCGCCCCACTCAATGTCCACGCCCTTGCCGGTGGACACGTAGACGTTCACCGACGCGGGCCGTTTCCGGGGATCGAAAAATGGGGGCATGGGAGTGGCTCACCTGCTCTTTATCCGGCAGCAATCGCCGGGCGGGATAGGATTTCCGTGAGGGCACGTTTTCGGATGATTCAGAAAGGTGCAGATGCTCTGGTCCAGCTCGGGCGAGATGATGTGCTCGAACTTGCACGCCTGCGTGTGGGCCTCGGGATCGTCAATCCGGAACGTGTCGGTGAACAGCCGCTCGGCCAGGCGATGGCGGCGCACGATGTCGCGGGCGCGGGCCTCGCCGGAGGTGGTGAGCAGCACTTCCGATTCCGCAACGGACACGAGGCCGGAATCGGCCATGCGGCCCAGCATGCGCATGGGATCGAGCTGGCCGAACGTGCGGATGCGCTCCAGCCGCGCGGGCGTGCCCTCCTCGCCACAGATCCAGATTTGCTGGAGCATGTGGTCAAAGCGTTCCTGATCGTCCGCGGAATAGACAGTGATCTGGGAAAGGCGGCCGTGGGCCAGCTCGATCCGCCGATCGGCCAGACGGCCGATGGTCGGGTCGTGGGTGACCAGAAGGATCGTGTGGCCCTGGGCATGAAGTTCGCGGAGAAGGCCGACCACGATGTGCTCGTTGTTTTCGTCCAGATTGCCGGTTGGCTCGTCCGCCAGGATGATCCGCGGATGGTTGATCAGCGCGCGCGCAATCGCAACGCGCTGCTGCTCGCCGCCGGAGAGCTGCGAGGGCAGGTGCGTGGCGCGATCGGCCAGGCCGACGCGCGCCAGCGCCTCCTGGGCCTCGCGCTCGTCCGTCATGCTATGGAAGTACTGCGCCAGCATCACGTTTTCGAGCGCGGTGAGGTAGGGAACCAGGTGGAACTGCTGGAAGACGAACCCGATCTTTTCCGCGCGGAACCGGGTCAGACCGCCCTCGTCCATCCCGCCAATGTCCGCGCCGGCCACCAGCACGCGGCCGCCGGTGGGCGCGTCGAGACCTCCGATGATGTTCACCAGCGTGGTTTTTCCGGAGCCGGAAGGCCCCATGATCGCGATCCATTCGCCGGAGTCCACGGTGAAACTAAGATCGTCGACCGCGCGGACGCCGGCGTACTCTTTTGTCAGGTGCTCGGCTTCCACCAGGACGCTCATTCGCTCTCTCTCAATACGGCGGCGGGGCGCACGTGGCTCAGCAGGCGCAGGGGCAGCGCGCCCAGCAGCGCCACCGCCACCATCACCGCAACAATCAGCGGAATTACCTCCGGACGCAGCGTGGCGGCCGTTCCGAACACGCGTCGGCCGATCCATGCGGAAAGCAGTGCGCCCAGCAGCGCTCCGGCGATGCCTCCGGCGGCGCCCAGGAGTCCGGCTTCCGCCAGGAAGAGGCGGACGATGCGGTTCATCCCGCCGCCGAGCGCTTTCATCAGCCCAACGTCGGCGCGCCGCTCAACGGCCAGCGCGGCCGTGGTGGAGAGCACGCACAGCGAGGTCAGGGTGAGAATCAGGCCCACGGACCAGAACAGCAGATCGTGGACGCGCGCGAGCAACTGGCCTTCCGCCTGGGCTATCTGCCGCAGCGGGCGCACGTCCAGGCCGGGAAGCCGCGCGGCCAGCCCGGCGGAAAACCGTTCCACCTGCTGCGGCGATCCGCCAACATTCATCTGCACCATGCTGACTTTCCCGGGAAGGCCGGAAAGTTTCTGGGCCACGGGCAGGTTGACAAACACCTGGTCATCCTCGGGGCCGCCGGTTCCAACGACGCCTGCGACGCGCAGTGCTGCGGTGCGGTCGGCGTAACGCAGCTCCAGCTCGCTGCCGGCGCGAAGCTGCAGACGCGCCGCTGCCTGATGGCCCACGAGACACACGGTAGCATCACTCCGATCCGTCACCCAGGCGCCGTCCACGCGCCACCACGGCGTGAGCCGCGGAAAGGCATCGAGCCAGGTGCCCGCGAGGACCAGGCTGGTATCGCTGCCCGCGTGGACGATGACGTACAGACTGGGCGCCAGCGCGGAAACCTCTCCCGCCTCGGCGCCCGTCCGCGTGGCTAGGAGAGCATCGAGAGCCTCTCCGCCGAAGACTGCGCCGGCATCCTCGGCTGCGCCGGGAGCGGCAGAGCTACGGACCATGACGTTCGGGCCGAGAGTGCGCAGTTCGCGTGTAATCTTCCGCTCCGCGTCGAATTCCAGGTTCAGCAACGCGGCGCTCACGGTCGCGCCGCTCACCAGCGCAACCAGCGCCACGGCCAGCCGCCCGCGGCCCTGCACTATCATCTGCCGCAAGAGTCGCCAGAACATCATTCCCCCCGCAATACCGGCGCAGCTTCCAGCCGCGCCACGTGCCCCAGCGGCCACAGGCTACCGGCCAGCGTCACCGCCAGCGCCAGCGCCATCATCACCGGGAAAAGAACCAGGCGGCCCGTGGCAGGAACCCCGAAAACGATTTTCCCCACTAGAAAACCCAGGCCCTCGCCCGCGAGGTAGCCCAAGAAACCGCCCACGAGCGCCAAAAGCACCTGCTCGGCCAGGAAAAGAGACAGAATGCGGCCGCGCCCGGCGCCCAGAGCTTTCATCAGGCCGATCTCGCGGCGGCGCTCGATCACTGTGGTGGCGGAAGCGGAGCCGATCACCAGCCCGGCAGCAAGCAGCGCAGTAAGGCTCACCAGCCAGAACAACGCACTCAGACGGCCGAGCACGCGCCCCTCGGTGTCTGCTACCTGGCGGACAACGCGCACGTCCGCTCCCGGGAGCGCCTGTTTGATCTGGAAGGCGATGGAAGAAATATAGGGCGTGCAGAACCAGCGGTCGTAGTCGGCGGGACTGAGCGTGTCCGGATCGCGCCGCGCGAACTGATCCTCGGGAGTGGTGAGCGCGCTCACCAGCAGGCGGCGGTAATCGCCGGGATGTCCGGTGAGATTCTGCACGAGGGTGAGCGGCGCCACGATGGCCTGGTCTTCCGGGCCGCCGGTGGTCAGAATCCCGCTGGCGCGAAGCCGAACCTCGCGGCCCGCGGCGCGGAGAAGCACCACGCCGCCCTGATGAATTCCCGCGCGGCTGGCCAGCGACGCGCCGAACACAGCATCAAGCGGCGCCGCGTCGGCTCCCGAGTCTGCCGGAGCCTCGCTCGCATCCCGCGCGGCCGTGGCTGCGGCGGCCGGGGAATCAGGGAACCACGCTCCTTCGATCTTCCACCAGGGATGTGTCGAAAGCACGCCGGTTGTAAACGTGGTGCCGTCAGGCACGGGGACGCCGTGAGCCACCCAGGTGCCGATCAGGCGCGTCGAGAACCGGTTCGTGCCGCGCTCGATCTCCGCGGGCGCCTCCAGGAACGGGCTGAAGCCCACGATGTTCAGCCGCCAGAAAATCATGCGTAGTTTGCCCAGGTCGTCCTGGCGCAGATACGCGCCTTCCTCCACCGGCCGGAAGTCCGTGCCGGCGATCACCAGCGGCAGCGTGTCCGTCTGTGACGTCACGATCAGGTTCGCTCCTAAGCTGCGGAACTCCCGGGCCATGCGGTCGCTCACGTCCAGCGCCGTCAGCATGGCGGCCGTGGTGATGGCCATCCCCAGGGCGAGCGCCGCGCCCTCCAGCCATTTGCGCGCCGGGTTGCGGAGAAACGATTCGCCGAGGATGCGGAAGAACATCGGTTAGTGGGCGGACAGGGATCGCGCCGCTTCCGCGATGGCGGCGACATTGAAAACGATTTGGCCCGCCTCGACCCGCGAGGTGAAACTCACCGGGTTGCATCCTCCCACCTGGCCGATCGTGGGGATGTAGATGGGCGCGCCACAATTCCGGCACACAACGTTCTGCCCCTCTTGGCGATAGCCAATGGGGCCGCAGATGGCGCACGCGTCCAGTGCCGTGGCGTAACCGCCGCCGGGTCTGCGGATCACCAGGAAGCGGATCTCGGTGCTGTCCGCGTTCAGCGTAAAGAAATGGAGCCGGCCATCCTCAACGGCAGCCGTGGGAATGTGGACCACGTTGTCAAGCGCGGTCACTTCCTGCGCCGGGGGAGGAGCGGCGGCCGCCTGCGTGTACACGAAATCCGCGGTGAGGCCAAGCACAACGATCAGGCAGGAAGAGGCCGCCAGCAGCATCCGCCGGCGCTGTCGGCGGTCGTCCCACTCGCGGCGGCGTCGTTCGGCCGGATTTTCGCCCTCCGCTGCGGGCGCCGCACGGGCGGCGAACCACTCGCGCAGAGTCAGCAGCACGGCGACTCCGAAGATCAGAACGAAAAAGAATACCTCGTGGCGTACGATGGGCCCGATCACGGCCATCTCCCGCTGGCTCGAGGGCAGCCATTGCGCCTCGCTCATTTCGTGCAGGCCGGTCAGAAAGAGCTGCGCGGCCACAATGTAGAGTATGGTGGTGGTGGCCGCGAAGAAGCGGCCCAGGGGAACCCGCAGAGTTCCCTGGAAGAAGAAAATTCCCACCGCCACGGCCAGAGCCAGACCCAGCGAAGTGCCGATCCAGATGCTCACGCCCTCGCTGGACAGCTCCACGGCCCGCAGGATGAGGACCAACTCGATTCCCTCCCGCACCACCATGACGAATACGAACGCGGCCAGCCCCAGCCCCGCGACCAGCGTGCTGCCCTGCGCCAGGGTCTCCACGCGCTGCTCGATTTCGCGCCGCAGCGTTCGCGCCACTCGGTTCATCCACACGATCATGGTGACCACCAGCACGCCCGCGAGCAGCATCAGCAGGCCTTCGAACCCGTCTTCGTTCACCTTCCAATGGTCCAGAAGCGCGGCGCCGCCGAGGCTCGCGGCCACGGCCGCGGCCAGTCCGGACCAAACGTAACGGCTCAGGTGCCGGCGTCCCGTGCGGCCCAGATACACCAGCACGATCCCGACCACCAGTGCGGCTTCCACGCCCTCACGCAGCGCGAGCAGAAGAGCAGAGAGCAAATCGGCTCCTTGGAGGACCCCAGCTACGTTGGATGGTCCGGCCTTCCAGTTGCAAACCATTCGCAACTGACATTTCTACACTACCAGTCCTACCCCTCTCCCGTCAAGCCAAAGTCGGGTAGTGGGTCAGTTCCCCAGTAGCACAGACAATCGTGTCTGTGCGCGCGCTCAACTGCCTCAAAACAAGCCGGCAACAAACAAGCGAGCCAGTCCACCAGTCCTACAAGGCAAACTGACCACTACCCAAAGCCGTCTACTCCTGCGACGGGGGGTTCGTGACCGGGGCTGGCTGGGAATGCCCGCCGCCCTTTGAAATTCATTCTTACCCATAGCGTAGAAGCTCTTGGCGAGCAGTTCACTGCTGCGCAGGCACGGGCGCGCGAGAACGCGGACGGTCCACGGGCGGCTCACCAACGATCCGGGAGGACACACACATGGGCGACAAGACAAAAACCGTTTCCTTCGAACTCTCCCGAGAACCGCGAAAGCGGCTGCGCAAGCTGTGCCTGCTGGCGGGCCTGGCTGCTGGCATCGCAGCCTCTGGAGGTTTGGGCTGGGCGCAGACCACCGTACCGACGCAGGCGAATCCGGCGCCAGACCGCAGTTTTGAGTTCAGCATTCGCAGCGACTTTTTTGCCGGACTGGCCGGAGACCAAAAAGCGATGGAGCGCGCCATGAAAGCGTGCGACGACGCCCTGGCGCGAAATCCGAAGGATGCACAGGCGCTGGCCTGGCAGGGCGGCGGATTGTTCTTCCGTTCGAAGGAATTTTTTATGGCCGGCGACCGCGCGAAAGGGTCGGAGATGAGGGACCGCGGGCTGAAGGAAATGGATGATGCCGTGGCGCTCCGTCCGGACGATGTCGCCGTGCTCATCCCGCGCGCGGCCATCGTGCTCAGCGCGGCGCAGCGCGTCCCGGACGCCGCTCGGGCGCGCCAGTATTACCAGACGGCGATGGGCGACTACGAAAAAGTCTTGCAGCTCCAGGCCGGCGAATTCCCTTCCCTCTCGGTTCACGCCCGTGGCGAGCTGCTCGGTGGGCTGGCGGAGGGTTGGCACGGATTGGGCGATGCGGAGAAATCGCGGCAGTACCTGCGGAGGATGGCGAAGGAGCTGGAGGGAACTGTCTACCAGCGAAAGGCCGCCGATGCGCTGTCGAAGCCGGACACAGCCGCACCGTTGGGAGTCACCTGCCAGGGATGCCATCTCGGGTCTGCGCGGAAGGAATGAATCCGCTCAGCTCTTTCGGATCGTGCGGCTGAGTGATGGAGAAAATTTCCGGACGCGCGAGCGTTCGCGTTGCACCGCGCGGGCGGCGCTGCCTCCAACTCCTATACCCGAATCTCCAGCCTCCAGAACTGCTACCATTCGCCCAGGGCCACGCCCATGCAGCCAAAAGCCGAACGTCCGTATATCCCAAGTCGAACCGGCTTCTGGCTCGACCTTTCCAAGCCGAAGAAAATTCGCCTGGAACACCTGCCCAACCGCGGATTCTTTGCCGTCTTCGACCGCGCCCCAGACCCTTTCTCCCAAGCCTCTCGTCTTCTCGTCGCGCACTCCCCGAGCGAGCTTGGCGAATGTCTGAAGCGCATCGCCGCAAACGGAACGCTCCATAGCAATCGAGTCTACGTCGAGACCGCCGGCTCGGAAGCCGGCATCACCGACCCGCAGTACGAACAGCTCGTCTGGACTGTGCTCGCCGGAATTGAAAGGATCAAAGCCCGCGGCGACAAGGCGGCTCTGCTCCGTGTGAGAGCTGCTCTCGAACGCAGGGGACTCAAACCAGGACCCAAAAGACAAGAGTATGCAAGTGTCTGGAAGATTGAAACTCTGCGGAATCTCTCCAAAGGTATGCCGTTCGAGAGCGCGCTCGCCCATCCAGCCAGAAAAAGAGCGCCCGAAAGCTCCCGCCAGGAGCTTTGGCGTTACTGCCGGGAGTTTTACCAGTGGTGTTTACTCGCGGACCTCCACAACCCACAGGAATGGCTGAAACCGAAGGCTGCCCGGCACTTGCGCCGCCAATTCGGGATCGAACTTCCCGGCTACCTGGACGCCGCGACCGAAGCTTATAAGCGGGGCAAGCGCACAGTCTCCAAGCACCTCGCCGCCTACCACCGCTTCGTCGCCTCGAGCGATTCGCTTCTTAGGTAATTGTCCGCAAGCATCTAGTTCATTCCCGCGCGCAAGACTTCGCCGTACTCTCGCCGCATGAACAGCCAAAAGGAGCGGCCCCAATTCTCTCGGCTGGACTCCGCGCAGTCTTCGTACCGCCGGTCAGCATCCGACGGGGAAGCTGACTCTGAGTTCACTACCGAAAGGCAACTCCTTCACAATCACATCGTTCCGCAATTCTCCCCCGCAACGCCTTTTCTTTCATGCTCATGCAAAACAAAGGACTTAATCCCTCCCATTTTCACACTGTTACGCAAAAAGCCGGGGGGGGGAGTGGCACAGCCACTCTTGGCTGTGTCTTAGCCTCTTCCCCCTTCCAGGAGGATCCACATGACTCAACCAGACGACTC
>Ga0209415_10010250_pt1 | contig 15961 bp, 14 predicted proteins | sample PeaSoiSIISIP2007_FD_187696 | JGI IMG/M metagenome (GOLD analysis project Ga0209415, IMG submission 187696) | Peat soil microbial communities from Weissenstadt, Germany - SII-SIP-2007 (SPAdes) (version 2) | ecosystem: Environmental > Terrestrial > Soil > Wetlands > Peat | place: Germany...
CCGTCGTAGGTCTCGGCGACGACCGGCAGCGTGAACCGGGGGACGTCGCCCCGGTTGACCCCGTAGGCGACCAGCGCATCGCGGACGACCCCCACCGCGTGCGTGTTCGTGATGCCGAGCGGGGTTTCGAGCATCCCCGACTCTTCGATCCAGGCGAGGCCCGTCATCTCGCCGCAGCCGTTGAACGAATGGGCGGCGGCGAACGCGTGGTCGCGCCAGATCTCGCCCGCGCGCGGGACGATCATCGTGACGCCGGTGCGTACGGTCCGAGGGGCGTCCGAGATGAGCGTCCGGTGACCGACGAGGATGCCGGGAACGTCGGTGATCGCGTTGCGCGGTCCGGTCGGAAGCTGACCGATCGTGACGCCGAGGTCCCGTATGCGAGCGCGGCCCATGCGCACGCCTCCCTTCCGCTGAGCGGCGGGTCCGCAGTTCGGCTCACGCCGCCGTCTACCGGCTATGTGTTCGCCCGGGTCTCCCCGCGCGCGCGCCGGCGCGTCTTGCCGGTCGTCCGCGCCGCGGCGTTCCGCAGCGCGACGTCGCGCGCGAGCCGCAGCAGGGGCGTGCCGCTGAGCCGCATCAGGTCCCAGTCCCCGTAGGGGCCGGCCCCGAGCCGCTCGTAGAACGCGACCGCGGGTTTGTTCCACCGGAGGACCGTCCACACCATGCTGCCGCACCGTTTCTCGACGGCGACGCGGGCGAGCGCGGCGAGCAGCGCCTTCCCGGCGCCGCGTCCCCGGTGGCGTGGAACCACAAACAGATCCTCGAGATAGAGGATCGGGCGGCCGCGGAACGTCGAGTACGCGAAGTAATACAGCGCAAACCCGATGGGCTCCCGGCCTCGCATGCAGAGCAGGGTCTTAAAGTACGGACGGCGGCCGAACCCGTCCCGCCTGATGCGCGCCGCGGAGGCTTTGACCGCGTGGCTGCGCCGCTCGTACCTGGCGAGCCCCCGGATCAGGGCCCACACGATGGACACGTCGCGGACGGTGGCGGGCCGAATCCGAAGCGGTTGTTGCGACGGGGTTTCCACGAGAGAGACTTCGGCCCATACCGTGCGGACCCTTGCCGCCGCGCCGTCGTCGACCAGCACCGCGCGCCGGCCAGACCCGACGGCGCGCGTTCCGACCGGCCGATCCCCCGGCGGGGCGCCCTTGTGCCGGCGACCGATGTTCAATCGCAACTTCCGGATAGACTTCTCGCAGGCGCCGGTGCTACCGTCATGGCATGCGAGAGGCGGAGCGGAGCTTCGGCAAGGCCCTGGCGGTGGCGGTAGACGGCGCCCTGTCGTATCTGGAGCACTTGGACGAAGGCTCGGTCGGCCCGACCGCCGATCTCGCCACCCTGAGGAAGCGGCTCGGGCGACCGCTCGACGATGCGGGGGTCGAGCCGGATCGCGTCATCGAGGAGCTGCTTGCCGACGTCGAGGGCGGGATCGTCGGGTCCGCCGGCGGCCGGTTCTTCGCGTGGGTGATCGGAGGCGCCGTCCCCGCGTCGCTCGCCGCGGACTGGCTGACGTCCGCGTGGGACCAGAACGCCGCCCTGTACGCGTGCGGGCCCGCCGCCGCGGTGGTCGAAGAGGTTGCGGGTGCGTGGTTGAAGGAGCTCCTGGGGCTGCCGCCGCAGGCCGGCTTTGCGTTCGCGACCGGCTGTCAGATGGCGCACGTGACGTGTCTGGCCGCGGCACGTCACTCGCTGCTCCGGCAACGCGGGTGGGACGTCGAGGAGCACGGGTTGTACGGCGCGCCCCCGATCCAGGTGCTCACGAGCGCCGAGCGGCACGGTTCGATCGACCGGGCGCTCCGTCTCTTGGGGCTCGGGAAGGCGCAGGTCCGGTACCTCCCCACGGACGCCGAGGGGCGGGTTCGAGAGGAGGCACTCCAGTACGCCTTGGACGCGGCCCGTTCCGCGCCGAGCATCGTGCTCCTGCAGGCCGGCGACATCAACATCGGCTCGTTCGACTTGTACGAACGCGTCGTTCCGCTCGCCAAGGCGCGCGGTGCGTGGGTCCACGTCGACGGCGCGTTCGGGTTGTGGGCGGCCGCCAGCCCGCGCTACCGTCACCTCGTGGCGGGCGTCGAGGCCGCGGATTCGTGGGCCACCGACGGGCACAAGTGGTTGAACGTCCCGTTTGACAGCGGCTACGCGTTCGTGCGGGACGCCGACGCGCACCGGGCGTCGATGTCGCACCGCGCGGCGTACATCGTGCACAGCGACGACGCGCGCGATCAGATCGATTGGAATCCCGAGTGGTCCCGCCGCGCGCGCGGGTTCGCCACGTACGCGGCCCTCAGGCAGCTCGGGAGGCAGGGCGTGGCGGCGGTGGTGGAAGGCTGCTGCCGGCACGCGCGGTCGTTGGTCACGCGCATGGGAGCGCTGACGGGCGCCCAGTTGGTCTGGGAGCCGACCATCAATCAGGGACTGGTACGCTTCCTGGACCCACGGCCCGGAGCGACGGAAGAGGACCACGACCGACGGACCGACGCCGTGATCGCCGAGATCGTGGCGACGGGCAGCGCCTTCTTCGGCGGAACGACGTGGCGGGGGCGGCGCGCCATGCGCGTGAGCGTCGTGAACTGGCGCACGACGGAGGCGGACGTCGCGCGCGCGGTGAGCGCCGTCGCCGCGGTGCTGGGACGTCGCCCGTCTCCTTGAGGATCGGGCGCCTCGCGCTCGGCCGGTCCGTGGGCGCGCGCGTCCACGTGGCTCAGCGGGCGGGGCGCGCCCCTCCCGACGCTCGCTCTCCCGCTCGAATCGGGAGCGGCAGCCGGTTGGACGGCGGCGCGAGCGGACAGACCCACCGAGGGTCATACGCGCACGAGGGATTGTAGGCGAAGTTGAAGTCGAGGACGAGCCGGCCCGCCTTGGTGCCAAGGTCAGCGCCCTTCACCGTGTCCAGGAGGTACCTGCCGGCCCCGTAGGTGTCGATCCCACTGGTCTCGTCGCGGAACGGCAGGAACACCCCGCCGCCGTAACCCTCGAGCCAGTACAGGTCCAGTGCGCACCGCCGGCCTCCGAGCTCGAAGGATGCGGCGCCGAAGCGTGTGAACCGGTAGGACGCGCCGCCCGACGTGACGATCTCGAGCGGCGTCGGGGCGCGGCTTGCCACCTCCGCGAGCACGCGCGCGTCCGGGTCGTACGGGAAATACGCGAGGCCCGTAAACGCGTCCCGCCCCTCCTGGGGGAGTGGTGACTGCGAATGCGTGGCGAAGAGCGTGTCTCGAGCGGCCCGCCACCGCTGCCAAGCGGCAAGAGGATCGGCAGACGCGCGGACCTCGCGGTAGGCCTCAAAGACCCGGCGCTTCCAATCGAGGAGCGCGAGATAGTCGGTCGTCATGGTCCGAGGCCTGGCCCCGGCCGGGTGGGTTCGCCGGTCGGAGCCGCGGCAGTCCCGAAGTCCCGGGCCCCCCCGAGGGACACGCCCAGGAACACGACCGAGAGGATCGTCGCGCTGCCACTCGCGGCGGCGGCCATGACCGGAAACGCGACCAGCGGGTTGACCCAGTCCTGGCCGATGCGCTGCGCCGCCCACGAGACGGTCTCCTTGCCGTGCGTGCTCTGCCTCAGCGCCCGGGTCCCCCACTCGGCGCTCGGGAGCGGCGCCGATGAGCACGCGCACGACTTGCGCTGGCGACCGCGATCGTTGTGGAGCGTGGAATTCGCTGCGCCCATGTGCTGCTCCTAGTCTGCCGTCACACTTCGAACGCGACGCACGAGCCCGCGCCCTGGCGACAATACGTCATGCGACCGATTGCGGCATCGGCGGCAACCGGTCTATCCTGTGTAGTATAGATGGATCAGGGGTAGTGACCTTCTTTCAAGGGAGTTGCCGCCGTGTCTCGAGACGGTCATGCCGGTCGGCCCGCGAGACCCGGCTCGGACGAGCCGGGCGTGCGTGGGTGCGTAGGGGCGCGCCAGGAGGCACTCCAGATCTTTGGTAACACGACCGACGGGGTGATGGCCGTGGACCTGGACGGCCGCGTCGTCTTGTTTAACGATGCCGCGGAGCGGCTCCTCGGATACACGGCGTTGGAAGTCCTGGGCCGGCGCTGCTACGAGGTGCTGCAGGGAGGCGACGAGCACGGAAACGTGCTCTGTCATCTCCACTGTCACGTCCTCACGATGGCCAGGCGGCGCCAGCCGGCGCACGCCTACGACGTCTGGACCCGCTGCAAGGATGGGGCGGAGCGCTGGCTGAACGTCAGCACGATGCTGGTGCCCGACGGCGAGGGGACCATTGTGGTGCACCTCATGCGAGACGTCACGGGCACCCCCCAGCGCGTGGTCGAGATCTTGCTGCGCCGGCTGCAAGACAGCACCGTGCCCCCGCGGCGGTCGACCGCAGAACTGCCGGCAGGCCTGACGCCGCGAGAGCGCGAGATTCTGGCGCTCCTGGCGTCGGGCGAGAGCACCCGCATGATCGCCCGGCGGCTGTTCATCAGCATCGCAACGGTGCGCAACCACACGCAGAGTATTCTGGCGAAGCTCGGGGTGCACAGTCGCCTCGCGGCCGTGGCGCTGGCGTCGCGATCCCGGCCGCGGGGTAGCCGTGCCGCTCGCGCCGGTTCGGGGCTCCCCGCGTCACCCCCGGAGCCGGCCGCCGGTGTGCGGCGGCGACGTGCGCCGGCCGGCCCGTCGGAGACCGGGAGTGAGGAGCGCGCGGTGTCGCCTTCGAGGGTCGAGCCTGGCCACATCACCGAGGGCACGTGACACCAGTGGTGACGTGTGGGCTGACGTTCGATCGACGCGGTGGAGCGCCGACCACGGAGGGTGGACCGCGGCGGGCGGGCCGATGCATCATCCGTCGTGGCGCGGCCGCCTGTCCGCCGTGAAAATTGGCGCGTCGGCGTCGTTCCGCACTGGCATCTGACCATGTCCGCCGCTGGGTTGACGATTCGCCGGATCACCTTACCGGTGCCGTTCCCCCTGAAGACGGCAAACGTGTATCTTCTCGGCGCCCCCGGAGGGACGATCCTGGTCGATACCGCGTTCTACACGCGGGACGCATGGGAGCGCCTGCGGAGTGCGGTGACCGCGTTCACGGCTGATCGTGGCCCTCTGCGCGCGATCGTCCTGACCCACCATCATCCAGACCATATCGGCATGGCAGGCCGGCTCCAGGAGCGCTATGGAGTCCCGGTGCTGGCCTCTCCGGGGGAGGCCAAGCTCATCGCGCAAGTGTGGGCCCCGAGCACTGATCGGCAGCACGCCGGGTTCTACCGGCTGCACGGGATGCCCGCGATCATCCTCGATAGCGTCACGAGGGAGCATGCCGGTCTGCTCTCGGCGCTTGCACCGCTGCCACGGGTCGACGCGATCACCGCCGGCCGGCCGCTGGCGGTCGGCGGGCTTGAGTTCGCTCCCCTCATTACCCCAGGGCATTCGCCCGCGCATCTCTGCCTCTGGCACGCCCCCTCGGGTATCCTGCTCGTCGGTGATCACCTCCTGCCGCGAATCACCCCGAACATCGGCTGGCACCCGTATTCAGGCCCCGACCCGCTCGACGATTTCCTGGTCGCGCTCGGAGCCGTTGAGCGCCTGCCGGTGCGGAAGGCCTATCCGGGACACGGCGCGCCGATCGGCGACGTCAGGGCACGGATCACCGAGTTGCGGGTGCACCACGCCGAGCGCCTCCGCGCGACTCGCGCGCTGCTCGACGGGGACGCGCTTACGGGGTACCAGGTCGCCGAGCGGCTGTTCGGCTCCGATCTCTCGCCGCAGCAGGTGCGGTTCGCGGTGGTGGAGACGCTCGCACACCTCGAATATCTCCGGCGCCGGGGCGACGTCGCGACCGAGCGACGGCATCGTCACGTGGTCTACCGCAGGCGCTGAGGACGGACTCACCTGCTGGCAGAACCGCTCTGGCGCGCGTTCGAGAGGGGAGACAGTGTCGCTGGAAGTCGGTGTCGCGTCACGTCGGCGCGGCGCGGCAGCGCCCGGACCGATTGAACACACCGCTCAGCCGTTCCGATAGCGCAGGGTCGCCCGATCTCCGCGTTGGACCGCCGCATCGTTGGGGAAGACGGTTGCCGTCGGCGCTCCTCGTCGACGCATGACTGGCAGGTCGCCGCGCACCGCCTCCTGGGGCTCCACCGATCCCCCCGGGCGTCCTATGCGGTGCGCACCGCCGGCGGCATCAGCTGGGATCCGGCCCACTCGACGCGGCATCGCCGCGCTGGCTGAGGACGGCGTCCGGCGCCCTGCGCCCGGGACTCAACATCGCGACGGCGTAGTCGCCGAACTGCGCAGCGATCTCGCTCGCCGGGTGCTCCCCGTCGGGCCGGTACCACCGCGCCACCCAGTTGACCATGCCGAGCAGCGCAAACCCGGCGAGTCGCACATCCGTGGGCGCGAATTCGCCGGTGCGGATTCCGTCGCCGATGATGCGGCGGATCAGCCGCTCGTACCGATCACGCCCCGCGATGGCGGCGTCGCGATACTCTGGGGCCAACGACCGTCCTTCCTCGATGGAGCACTCGACGTTGTCGCGGTCCTCCGCGAGGATGCGGATGTGGAGATGCACCGCCTGCCGCAGCCGCTCGGCGGCCGGGAGCGGCATGGTCGCGATCTCCTCGAGTTTGGGGAGCGCGCGGTCAACCGTGTGCTGGATGATCTCATAGAGCAGCGCCTGCTTGCCGCGAATGTGGTGGTACAGCGATCCTTTCGTCAGCCCGACGACCTCGGCGATCTCGCGCATCGTCGTGCGGTCGAAGCGGCGCCGGCGGAACAGCGCCGCCGCGGCCCGCAGAACCTGGACGCGCCTGCCGCCGTCGAGGTGGGGCGCGTCGGACGCGTCAACCATCGGGCCCGGGCGGGCGCTTGCAGGCTCCGCGGCCGCGCCGCGTGCCAGCGCCTCCGACGTATCGCTCATCTCTGCGTGCTCCCTCGCCCGCCCGGCGCCGCTCACGGTCTCTGTCGTCTCCCGCAATCCGGCGCCCATAGCTGAAGCATACCCCGGTAGAGCGCATCACCGCATGAGGTATTTGCATCACCCCCCTCGGGCCGCCAAGCCCCACAGCGCCGTTCGTAGTGCGGGATTGGCCCTGCGGCGAGTGCGGAAAATGATGCAGTCGCTCCATTGTCAGGTCGCCGGGTATGCGGCATCCTTGGGGCGTACCTACCAACCGGCCGGTTGGGAGATCCGCCGGTGCGCGATCGCCGGTCTCCCACCCCGGGTGGCCCGCGGGAGGGACGCATGTGACGATCGACCAGGAGCTGGCGGGGATCTTCGACGACAGCCGTGCCCTGGTCGAGGATCCGTCGTATCCCGCCGTCCGCCGTTGGCGGGAGGCGAACCCCGGCGGTCAGGTGTTGGGGCACTTCCAAGTGTACTTCCCCGAGGAGATCGCCCATGCCGCCGGGATGCTGCCGGTCAAGATCATCGGCGGCGGGAGTGCGGTCCAGATCCGCAAGGCCGACGCCCGGATCGCCGCATTCGTGTGCTCGATCCTGCGCAGTTCCCTTGAACTCGCCCTCAGCGGTCGGTTGGACTTTCTCTCGCTGTATGTCGTCCCGACGATCTGCGACGCCTCTCGAAACGCCTGCGGCGTGTGGGTGCGGAACGTCCCGGCGCTCCCGTGTCAGGTGCTCTACTTCCCACAGAACGCCGGCTCTGCGCACGCGGTCCGCTACCTGGCCGAGGAGTACCGGCGCGTCGCGGACATGATCGGCGAGATGATGGGGCGTCCGGTCACGGACGATCACGTGCGCCGCAGCATCGCCGTGTTCAACGAGAACCGGCGGTTGTTGCGAGCGTTGTACCGCGTGAAACGAGACACGCCCTGGCTCCTGACGGCCGTTGAGGCGTACGTCGTGACATGCGCCGCCGGCCTGATGCCGCGTGAAGAGCACAATCGCGTGCTGCGCCGGGTCCTCGAGTTGCTGCCGCAGCGGTCGGCGAAGCGGCAGGACAAGATCCGCGTCGTCTTCGAGGGCGGGTTCTGCGAGCAGCCTCCCATCGACATGCTGGCGGTCATCCAGGACGCGTGCTACATCGTGGACGACGATCTGCTGATCGGACTCCGGTGGCTCACCGACGACGTCTCGCCCGAGGGCGACCCCTTCACGACGCTGGCCGCGGCGTACCTGCGCGGCGCTCGCTACAGCGCCGTGCAGCGCGATCCCGGCAAGCCCGCCTCGGAGATGCTGCTGCAACGCCTCCGCGAGGCCCGCGCCGATGCCGCGATCGTGGCGGCCGCCAAGATGTGCGAGCCGGGGCTAGAGGAGCAGGTCCGGCACATCCGGGCGCTCGACGAGGCCGGGATTCCGCACCTGGTGCTGGAGTTTGAAGAGAAGATGACCGTGTTCGAGCAGATCCGGATGGAGATCGAGACCTTTGCCGAATCGCTGTTGTTCGACTTCGCGTAGCGGAGGGTTGCCGGTGACGACGGTGACGCAGGCGCCGAACGCGGACAGGCCGGCCGGGACGGCGGACCTCCGGGGCGCGATCCGGCGGGAAGGTCGCCGGCTCATGGATCTGTGGTGGCAGGAGATGGGTGCAGCGGACGCCGCCGGGCGCCCGACGGCGTACGTGTTCGTCATGGGATCCCTCAACGAGGTTCTGCGGTGCTTCGACCTGACCATCAACTTCCCGGAGATCACCGCGCTGCAGACCGCGGTCCGCGGGCAGTCGCTCACCTACCTGCAGGCCGCCGAGGACGACGGTTACTCGCCGGACATCTGCGGGTACGTGAAGACGGACGTGGGCTTGCACCTCAGGGGACGTGCGCACCCGCACGGGACGATTCCGAAGCCCGGCCTGGTGGTCGCGACCAACATGTGCAACACGTACATCAAGTGGGCGGAGATCTGGGAGCAGCGGTACCGCTGCCCGGTCTTCGTGCTCGATCTGCCGGCGTGGCGGGGGAGCGGGCCGGGCGGCGCCGGCGGCGGTATTGGCGAGCACGATCGCCGCTACGTGGAGGCGCAACTGCGCGACCTGATCGCGCTCTGCGAGCGCGTCACCGGGACGCGCTTCGACGTCGACCGGCTGCGCGAGACCCTGGCCGAGGCGAACCGGATGGCCGCACACTATCATGACGTGCTGGTGCTCAATCAACGCCGGCCGGCGCCGTTCAGCGCGTTGCGCGAGGGGATCGTGTTCCAGGGCATCGCCAACCTCTACCGAGGCTCGCCCGAGGGGACGGCCTTCTTCGACGCCGCCCGGGCGGAGATCGAAGCGCGGACGCGGCGCGGCGAAGGCGCGCTGCCCCACGAGCAGTTCCGTCTGCTCCTCAGCGGTACGACGTGCTACGCGTCGTTCAAACGGTTCGCCGAGCTCTTCGAGGAGTGGGGGGCGGTGTTCGTCCACAGCACCTACCTGGTGTTCGCGGGCGGCGGGTTCGGGCCCGGGTTCGGCTACGACCTCGCCCGGCCCATCGAGAGCCTCGCGGAGCAGTTGCTGGCGTCAGCGTGGCACGGGTTCAGCATACCGATGTTCTACGCGCAGGACTGGCTGGCCGAGACCGCGCGGGCGTGGGCGGTGGACGGCATCTGCTTCCACGGCGTCAAGTCGTGCCGCACCACTTCGACCGGCCTGCCCGATGTGCGCGAGTGGCTCAGGACCCAGCACGACATCCCGGGGCTGTTCATTCAGTCCGACCTCGTCGACCCTCGGCTGTGGTCGGACGCGCAGCTCAAGAACCGCGTCGACGCGTTTCTGGAGTCGCTGGCGGCCCGCCAGCTCTCCGCACGGGGGGGCACACCATGATCGTCGCCGGGGTTGATGTCGGCTCGACGCAGACGAAGGCCGTGGTCATGGACGACCACCAGCGCATTCTCGGGCAGGCTCTGCTGGACACCGGAGCCCGGCTCACCGAGGTCGCCACCACCGCGTTCCATCGTGCGCTGGAGGCGGGCGGGTGCGCCGAGGGGGACGTTGCGTACGTCGTCGGCACCGGCTACGGACGGTTTCGCGTTGAGTTCGGGCACGCCCAGGTGACCGAGATCTCCTGCCACGCCCGCGGCGCCGTCCACCTATTCCCGAAGACGTGTAGCGTGTTGGACGTCGGCGGCCAAGACACCAAGGCGATCCGTGTGGGCGAGGCCGGACAGGTGCTGGACTTCTGCATGAACGACAAATGCTCGGCGGGGACCGGCCGCTTCCTGGGGGCCGCGTCGCACGCGTTGGAGCTGCCCCTCGGCGACCTCGGCCCGCTGGCGCTGACGGCGAGGACGCCGGTGACCATGACCACCACGTGCACCGTGTTTGCGGAGTCGGAGATTCTGGGCTGGCTCGCCCGAGGCCGCAAGACTGAGGACGTGCTGCTGGGCGTGCACATCGCGATCGCGGCGCGCACCCTGTCCTTGCTGCGCCGCGTCGGGATCGAACCCGAGATCACGTTCACCGGTGGTGTCGCCCGGAACGTCGCGATGGTGAAGCTGCTCGAAGATCTCACCGGGTTCCCCGTCAACGTCAGTCCGGCGTCGCACTACTGCGGGGCGATCGGTGCGGCGCTGCACGCGCTCGATCGCGCCAGAGCCGGTGCGGCCGCCGCGGCCGGAGCGTCCCGGGCATGAGCCTCACCGTCGGCATCGACCTAGGGTCCACCTACACCAAGGCGGTGGCGGTCGCCCCCGACGGGACGATCCTCGGGAAGGTCGGGTTCCCCAGCGGGTATCACTTCGACCGCGCAGCGGAGCGTGCGCTTGGGGAGGTGCTCGAGGCCGGGGGCATCCCGCGGAGCCGGGTGGACTACGTCGCCGTGACCGGGTACGGCCGGTACATGGTGCCCTTTCGGGACCTCGCGATCACGGAGCTCACCTGTCACGCCTGGGCGGTCTCTCGGATGTACCCCGGGGTGCGGACGGTGCTGGACATCGGGGGCCAGACGGTGAAAGCGATCCGCGTCGACGCCCGGGGCCGGATCAAGGCCTTCCGCCTCAATGATAAGTGCGCCGCCGGCAGCGGCGCCTTCCTCGAGAAAACGGTGCGGTACCTCGGCTATCAGACCGCGGACATCGCCGGACTCGCGGCCGCGGCGACGAGCCCGGCGACGATTTCCAGTACGTGCGCCGTGTTCGCCGAGTCCGAGGTGATCAACCACCTCACCGCCGGACGAAGCGCCGAGGATGTGTGCGCCGGCGCCCTCATCGCGCTGGCCGAACGCGCCGGCCAAGTCTTCAAGCGGGTGAAGCCCGAAGCGGAGTACGCGCTGAGCGGGGGGCTGACCCGGATTCCGCACATGCGTCAAGCCCTGGAAGCTGCGGTCGGCGGCACTTTTCACGTGGCCGCCGACGACCTGGGCGTCTACGCGGGGGCCATCGGGGCCGCCACGCTTGCCCAGGAGCGGCTCCGCAAGCTGGTGGCCGGAGCGGCCCCATAAGGAGGACGGCATGGAACGGACGGCCATCCCCGTGGTCGAGATTCCCGACGCGTTCAACGTCTCCACCGCCTTCTTGGACCGGCATCTGGAAGACGGGAAGGGTGACCGGATCGCGATTTACGCGGGGGACGACCAGATTACGTACCGCGTCCTCCTGGAGCAGGTGAGTCGGGCGGGCAACGCGCTCAAAGCGCTTGGGGTCCGGCCCGACGAGCGCGTCTTCCTCCTCCTTCCGGACACCCCGGAGCTCGCCTACCTCTTCTGGGGCGCGATTCGCATCGGCGCCGTCGCCGTTCCCACGAACACCGGACTGCGCGCCCGAGACTATGCCCGCATGCTCCGAGACAGCCAAGCGACCACGCTGGTGGTCAGCGAGGGCCTGCTCCCGGTGGTGAATGGCGTCCTGGCCGACACCCCACGTCTCCGGCACGTGGTGGTCGCCGGTGAGCGGGGTGCGGGCCCCTTGATCCTTCACGACCTGCTGGCGGGCGCCGAGCCGGTCCTCGCGCCCGCGGCGACCCACAAGGACCAGCCCGCGTTCTGGCTGTGGAGTAGTGGCAGCACGGGCGCGCCCAAGGGTGTGGTCCACCTGCACCACGATATGGTAGTCGCGGCCGACCTGTATGCGCGGCCGATCCTCGATATCGGCGAGGGCGACGTCTGCTACTCGATCGCGAAGTTGTTCTTCGCCTATGGGCTCGGCAACGGGCTGTACTTTCCGATGCGCGTCGGCGCCGCGACCGTGCTTGATCCCGGCCGGTTCGATCCGCGCACGTCCTTCGACCTGATCCACCGCTACCGGCCGACGCTGTTCTTCGGGGTGCCCACCGCGTACGCCGCGATGCTGGAATCGGACGGGCCGGCGGATCTGGCAGGAGTGCGCCTCTGCGTGTCGGCCGGCGAACCGCTGCCGGCGGCCCTCTGGAAGCGCTGGGTGGCTCGGTTCGGGGTCGAGATCCTGGACGGGATCGGCTCAACCGAGGCCCTGCACATCTATATCAGCAACCGGCCCGGGCGGGTCCGGCCGGGGAGCAGCGGGGAGGTCGTGCCCGGCTACGCCGTTCGAATCGTCGACGAGGACGGAGATGGCGTCGGGTCGGGCGCGATCGGCGACCTGCTCGTCCGCGGGGACAGCATCGCGGCGTTCTACTGGAACCAGCACGAGCGGACGAAGCAGGTGTTCCTCGGCGAGTGGTTCCGCACCGGGGACAAGTACTACCAGGACGACGACGGGTATTACTGGTACTGCGGCCGATCGGACGACATGCTCAAAGTCGGCGGGCAATGGGTCTCCCCCACCGAGGTCGAGGCGGCGCTGAGCGAGCACCCCGCCGTGCTCGAGGCGGCGGTGGTCGGAAGCGCCGACGGCGACCAATTGATCAAGCCCTGTGCGTTCGTCGTCCTGCGGCGAGGATACGTGCCATCGCCCGATCTCGCCCGCGCGCTTCAGCACTCCGTCCGCGACAAGCTCGCACCGTTCAAATACCCGAGGTGGATCGAGTTCGTCCCGGATCTTCCCAAGACCACCACGGGGAAGATCCAGCGCTTCCATCTGCGCGATCGCCTGGAGAGCACCCCTTTGCTCGTCTCATAACGGTTCCGATCGCGCGCGGGATGGTGCCGGACGAACACGGGACGGAGTCTCGTGGTGACCCCTGCGCGGGGTGCCGCATGGACGCGGACCTCGTGCAGGAGGTCCAGGTACGCTCCGCGCGCACGTCCCGGACGTGCGCGTCCGTCTAGGTCGATCCGATCCGGGGGCTGCCGCGCGGGTGCCGGGCCTTTTGGAACGTCTCCGCACCCGCCTCGAGAGCCGAGCCCGAGCATTTCCGCACGGCAGACCGTTGCCGTGGACCGCTCGGCCTGAACCTCGCGCCTTCCAGAGCACGTATCGGGGGTTATCTCCGTGGTGCGGTCGAGGATTCGGATGAGCATCCGAGCGGTCCGGCCGATCAGCACCTCGTCCTCAGGCCCTGCGAATATGTCATGACGACCACGTGGCTGCGGCGTCGAGCCCTATGCCGAGATACACTGGCGGGCGGCGGCGATTGAGCGGACGGGGCTGGGGAACTCTCGGCTTCGCCGTGCGAATGTGGCAGTCTCGCTACAGCGCGACGACACAGATGTGAATCCGGCAGGAGCCCATTGTTCTCAACTGACTACGTGCAAAGGGATGATCACCTGATGACGAGGGTAGCCCGTCTGGGAGGTCTGCTGATCGTGGGTGTCGCAGTGGCGGTCGGACTTGCGGGGTTGATAGGGTATGCGGCCTCAGCCTATACGGTGGGGACGGGGATGGTGACGATTGGAGGGACGAAAACAAAGGTCCTCACCGACCCGAAAGACATGACGTTATACTACTTTGCAGCCGATCCCGCGACTCACAGCGCCTGCACCGGAGGATGCGCCAAACTCTGGCTCGCACTCACGAGTGCGTCAGCCCCCACGTCAGAGGATCCAGTGCCAGGCAAACTGGCCGTGGTGAAGACGGACAACGGGCCGCAGGTCGCCTACAATGGGCATCTCCTGTACACCTACTCTGGAGACACCAAGCCGGGGCAAGCAAGTGGCCAAGGATTGGCAGGTAAATGGTGGGTGGCGGCGGTCGATCTGAAGGCGGCGACCTCGACAACGAGCACCACAAACGGTGGAACGAGCACGACCAGCAGCGGGTGGTAGGAACGCGAGCACGAATCGAATCAATGGTTGGTATCGCCATAGACAGGGGCCGTCAAACGCGATTCGTACAAGACGGTGAGGCCGCGTCACGCGGTCGGGCGCGGCCTCCATTGTGTCAGCGTGACGTCCCCTGAGGCCAGGCGACCCTGCGCCAACGGCCGCGCCGCCATCAGACGCCCCGCTCCATGCATCCGCAAACTCGGTTAGCGTACGAGATCCTGCCGGACTTGCGCGATCTGGACGGCCGGGATTGGACGCCCGAGGAGCAGCGGGTGATCGGAGGCGCGGAGGCCATCCGTTGTGGGAGCAGGAGGCAAACTTCGCGCTCGCCCACGCGAGGGCGTGGGGGGACGTAGCATCTGGATTTCTCTGGTGTCTCCCTCGACGCCAGGTCGTCAGTGCTGCTCAGTCGTCGGCGGCGGGGTGCTTGTCCCTTCATCGACTCGGATCATCCGGTCAATCTTGAGCACAAACGCCACCCCTTGGCGGCGCACGTCCTTTCCCCGTGCTTTCCCGATGATTTCCAGTGCCTCATCGGCCTTCTCGTCCTCTACCCCGATGAGCAACGTGACGTTCCCCTGACGCAGGAATCCTCCCGTACTGGCAAGTTGTGTGACATGGAATCCCGCCGCGACAAGACCGTTCGTGACCGGGTTAGCGTCCTTCTGCGACACGATTACAAGCAGGAGCCTCATGGCGATCACCCCGCTCGTTAGCGTGTCCTTCCATGCTACCGTTCGGGGCGTAACTTGATGTTCCTCGTTGATAGAGGGGACAACGAGACGGTCGGTGTGATCATCACGGGGCGCGCCGGGCTCGTAGCGGTCCAACAAGCCGGGGGGACGAGAAACCGAAGCCGCCGCAGAAGAAGGCGCAGGACGATCCTGGGCGTAGCCGGTAACGTCCGATTCAGGGTCGGGAGGTCATGGGGTGGCCGAATGGTGACCAGTGGGGATCGCTCACGCGGACGCTCGGGCCGATGCGGGGCTGGCTCGGGTCCATGCGGAGCGTCCGATCCTACGACGACCGAGACCGGGCGACGGTGAACGCCCCGAGGGCAGCGGTCGATCGACGACGACGCGAAAGCTCTCGGGCCAGCCGATGACCGGGTAGGAGGTCGGTTGTGGGACTGCCGAAAGCGCGGACACCCGTTGTTGCGCGAGTTGAGTCGGCTCTCACGGCGGAGGTGTCAGGAGTGCGAGCGTGCCCGGACCCTGAACACGGGTGCCGGACTGCCAAGCGCGGTGGCCGATTTGTGGACGCGCCTGCGGAAGGTCCTCAACCTCCGAGCAGTTTGTCAGCGGAAACGTCTGCGTGCGATGGGGTTGCCTGCGGGGGAACTCGCGAGGCGACGTCGCCGAGTGGACGGCGCGCGAGCCCGGCGAGCGCAACGGGTGCTCACCGACGCGCGTCGCGTTCAGACAGGAACCCTGGCGCTTCATCAATGGGAGGAGCGCCACTACGACGTGAGAAAGAGATCGGTCGTCCATGGACGTCTTCCTGACCACAGCGCCAGAACGAAGGGAAGTCAGAAGAGCGCTCAGGTCAGGTACGAGGCTACCGAACGAGCAGCAGAAGCGAGGATGAGAGCCCGGCCCGCAACAGGCCAGTCCACGTGAATGATTGGCTTGCCAGGGTGGGCTCTCGTGGACTCGAACCACGGGCGTCACCCTTGTCAGGGGTCAGCACGATGGATGGAAGCAGAGATTTTGCGCCCAACGGCAAACGCGGTTTCTTCTCACGGAGGTGAGGGCGATCGGAAGGGGTCGGCTGCCCATGTTCTCCCCGGCCGTGGCGCCTGTAGCAGAATGTAGCAGCGCGCCGCAGGGGCAAAGGAACGGGCAAGGCGGAGGTTCGGAGTGGCCGCTCTCTGCGAGTCGTTGTTCGTCCAGGGCCTTGGCGGAGGGGGTGGGATTCGAACCCACGGACCCCGGTTAAAGGGTCACGGTTTAGCAAAC
>Ga0209415_10010251_pt1 | contig 15959 bp, 15 predicted proteins | sample PeaSoiSIISIP2007_FD_187696 | JGI IMG/M metagenome (GOLD analysis project Ga0209415, IMG submission 187696) | Peat soil microbial communities from Weissenstadt, Germany - SII-SIP-2007 (SPAdes) (version 2) | ecosystem: Environmental > Terrestrial > Soil > Wetlands > Peat | place: Germany...
TTCGGCTCACGCCGCTATGCGACGACGGACAACAGCCGCAACAGCGGGATCCTCGCCGCGGTCACACTGGGCGAGGGGTGGCACAACAATCACCACTACTACCAGCGCTCCACACGCCAGGGCTTCTTCTGGTGGGAGTTCGACATCACCTACTACGTGCTGCGCGTCTTCGCGGCCCTCGGCCTGGTGTGGGACCTGCACGAGCCTCCTGCCGAGGTGGTCGCGGGAGCCCGCGAGGTGCCCGGGGGCACGCTGACACCGTTGCGCCGGCCGAGCGCATAGCGAGGCAGCTTTCAGGGCTGCGACGACGAGGTTGTCGGGGCCGGTGCATTCCACCATCCGCCCCCCAGTGCGACGTAGATCGCTACCGTGTCCTGCAGGCGCTGGGCGACTGCCTGGACGTAGCCGCTCTTGGCCTGAAGGTACTGCTCGTCGGCGACGAGCACCTGCAGGTACGTCCCGATCCCGGCCTGGTAGTTCGCCTGGATGAGGTGCATCGCCTTCTCCGCTGTCTCGACGGCCTCGGTCTCAGCCTTCACCGCATCGGCGTCGTGGCTCAGACCGCGAAGCGTGTCGGCCACCTGCTGGAAGGCCGCGAGCACGGTCTGACGGTACTGGGCGGCAGCCGCATCCCGCGCGTCGATGGCCGCTTTGCGCTGATGGTAGAGAGCGCCGCCGTGAAAGATCGGCTGCGTGAGGCCTGCGCCGACGTTCCAGAACTGGCTCCCAGCAGAGAAGAGACCGTCGGGCGTCGTCCCGTTGACGCCGTAGCCCGCACTGAGGGTCAGGTTGGGCAACATGGCCGCGGTCGCGATGCCGATGGTGGCGTTGGCCGCATGCAGCTCGGCCTCGGCGATGAGCACGTCGAGACGCTGACGCACGAGCTGCGACGGGACGCTCAGGGGCAGCTCCTCCGGGAGCCGGAGATCGGAGAGCGCCACGGGTGGCTGCTTCCAGCTCGCCGTTGTCGTGCCTACGAGCGCAGCGACGAGATCGGCGGCCTGGTCGATCTTCTCCTCGAGGGGCGGGATCGTCGCCTCGGTGCTCGCCAGCTGGCTCTGCAGACTGAGCACGGTGGAGTAGGGCGCGGTCCCGCTGGTGGCCTGCGCATTGGCGATGCGCACCTGCTCCGCGAGCAGGGCAAGCGTCGCCTTCGTCGACTCGATCTCGTCGCGGTACGCGGCCTGCGCGATGACGGCATCGACCACGTTGCTCGTCAGCATCAGGCGCGCGGCCGCGAGCGCATAGCGTTGCGCGTCGACCGCCGCCCCGAGCACCTCCACCTGACGGCGCCCTCCACCCCAGATGTCGACCGCGTAGCTCACGGTGCCCGACAGCGTGAAGAGATTGAAGGTGCTGCTCGGGAGCGTGCCGGGGGCCGGGTTGTACAGCTGCCGACTCACACCGGCCTTCGCGTCGACCTGAGGAAAGAAGACCCCGTAGCCCGCGCGGAGGCTCTCCTGACTCTGGCGAAGGGTGGCTTGCGCGGCTTCGAGCCCTGGATTGGTGGCGAGCGCTTGCTGGACGATGGAGTCCAGCGCGGGGCAGCGCAGCATCTGCCACCAGATTGCGGAGACCCCTTGCCCCTCGACGAAACGCTGCGCCGTGCCGTCGGCAACGGCCGTCGTCGTCGTCGGCTCCGAGGTGTAGCTTCGGTCGGTAGGCGCGTCGGGGCGACGGAAGTCGGGTCCCACGGCGCAGCCCGCGCCCGCGAGGCACGCCAGGACCACGGCGAGACGTCCGCCCTTCACGTCACTTCTCCCCGATGTAGACGTCGACGAGCTCCCCCGGGAACACCTGCACGCCCGGCGGCGGCTCGAAGCGGAAGATCACGGGCAACACCCGCAGGTCCACCTTCTCCTGCCGCTCGTTCGACAGCTGGATCTTGGGCGAGACGTACGGCTGGACGCGGACGAACTCGAGCGGGATCTTGGTGCTCGTCCCGCGGATGAACATCTGCGCCTGAAGCTTGCTGGCCGGCGGCAGGCGCGGGATGAGGATCTCGTCGATGTAGCAGCGCACGGCGAGCGTGCCGCTCGAGGAACCCATCACGATGACCGGGGCGAAGGCCTCCGTGTACGTGTCGTACGCCCCTTGCGGCGAGACGTAGCTTCCCACCGCAACGTCGATCGACAGAACGACGCCGTCAGACGGAGCCTTGACGTTGTACTTGGCGAGTAGGGCACTGGACGCTGCGTACGCCTTGCCCAGAGCCTCCGCTTGTTTCTGCTGGTTCTCGACGTCGAAGACCCAGGCGCCGGCCTTGGTCAGCTCGTACTGCCGCGTGACCACCTCCAGGTTCGCTCTCGCGACCTTCTGCGCGTTGACCGCGTTGTCGAGGACGTCCTTGCTGACCGACTCGGGATCGAGCTTGTAGGAGCTCTGCTGCTTGTCCAGGGCATCCTGGGCGGTCTTCAGGCTGGCCTGCGCCATCTCGACCTGCGCGCGCGCCACCTCGAGGTTCTCCTTGCGCGGCTGCGCACGAAGCTCCTGGAGCAGGGCCTGGGCCGCATCTGCCTGGGACTTCTGCTGCTCAACGATCGCCCGCTGTACGGTGTCGTCGATCTGCAAGAGGGGCGTGCCCAGGGTGACTGCCTGTCCCTCGACGACGAGGATGCGCATGACGGGGCCCGGCACCTCCGGGTAGATGTTGATGTTCTCGCCGTTGGCCTGGAAGCTCTCGACGATCCCGTTCGCGTAGATCCCCTTCGCGTACGGGTCGGGCGCGGGATTGAAGACCGGGGGCAGCGGCTTGCTCGGCACCGCGTAGACGTAGGCGCTGCCCAGAGCGCCCAGCGCGCCGAGCAGAACGAGCGCGAAGATGATCTTGTTACGCATCGGCGCCCTCCGGTCCGTCGAAAAGCCGGCCGTCTTCCATGTGCAGGATGCGATCTGCGAACTCGTAGATGCGATCGTCGTGGGTGACGACCACGATGCAGCGCTTGTCGTTCATGACGTCGTGCTTCACGAATTCCACGATCTTCCGGCCTGTGTCGCCGTCGAGCGAGGCGGTCGGCTCGTCGAAGATCATGAGGTCCGGGCCGCTGGCCAGCGCGCGGGCGATGGCGACGCGCTGCTGCTCGCCGCCGCTCAGGCGCGTCGGGTTAAGCTTCGCGCGCGCGGCGAGGCCGACGACCTCCAGGTACTTCATCGCTTCCCGGATCGCCTCTCCCCAGTCGCGCCGCTTGAGGACCAGAGGAATGGCCACGTTCTCGGCCGTCGTGAGATTGGGGAAGAGATGGAAGTCCTGGAAGACGAAGCCGATCTTGTTGAGGCGGAAGTCGGCCAGTGCGTTCTCCTTCAGCGCCCACACGTCGGTATCCTCCACGCGGACGCTGCCCGAGTCGGGGCGCAGGATCCCCGAGATGATGCTGAGCAGCGTCGTCTTGCCGCTGCCCGACGGTCCGACGATGTAGAGCATCTCGTCGAAGCGCGCCTCGAAGGTCACCTCGCGCACGGCGCACGTCCTGGCCTCGCCTTGCCCGAACCACTTGGTGAGCCCTTCGGCCTGGATTGCGACCGCTTCCATGTCAGCCTCGGAAGATGTCGTAGGGGTCGATCCGCAGAACCTTGCGGACCGCGATGTATCCGGAGAAGGCGGAGATCACGAGGACCATCCCGAGCGCCAGGACCAGGTTGCCGAAGGTCACGATCGACGCGTAGTCGGGCATGCGCAACTTCGCGAGCGCGATGAGGCCGGCGCACAGGCCGATGCCGAGGCCGTAACCGGCGAGGCCCGTGATCCCCGCCTGGAAGAAGATCATCACGACGAGCTCTCGGCCCTTGGCGCCGATCGCCTTGAGCGCGCCGAACTTCTCCAGGTTCTCGAGGACGAACGTGTAGAAGGTCTGGCCCGAGATGGACAGGCCGACGACGAAGCTGATCGCCGTCATGAGGAGCAGGTTCGTCCCCATGCCGGTGCGGAAGATGTACCAGTTGGTGATCCGGTCGATGAAACCCTGCTCGGTCACGGTGTCGTAGCCGAGGCGCGCGACCTCCTGCTGGATGTGCGGGATGGCCGCCGTGCTCTGGGGCTCGACCAGGATGAACGACATCGTGTAGCGCATCGAGGGGACGTACTGAGATGCGCGGCTGAACGTGGTGTACAGCGTGGGGATCCCGAAGAGCCCACTGGCCGGCACCTTCGCGATGCCAACGATGACCCCACGGTGATCGTTGAGCTCGAACTCGGTCCCCATCTTCGGGTTCTCGAGCTTGGGGAACTCCTCGTCCTTGACGACGACGAACCCGTTCTCGGCGTAGATGTCGGCGATGTTCCCCTCGATCAACTCGGGCCGTCCGAAGAGGCTCGTGTCGTCGAGCCCCAGGACCGTGGCGGGTTGATACAGGCCGTCCTTGAGGCGAACGAGGGCGGCGCCCGAGTAGAGCGGCACGGCGTACTTGACGCCGTCGATGCTGCGAACGTAGTCGAGCACGTAGTCGGGCATCGGGATCGAGCTGCTCACGTTGGTCACGGCGCGGTCCATGACCCAGACCTTCGCTCCCGTGTTCGTGACCGTCGCCGACGCCTTCTTCATCATCCCCGCGAACATCGAGGTCATCTGGATCATGAGGAAGACCGAGAAGGTGAGCCCCATCAGCAGAGCGGCGAATTTGCCCTTGTCGTTGACGAGCAGCTTGTAGGCGATACGGAGGATCCCGAGCACGGCGAACCCCTGAGGTGCAGGGTCCGTACCGCGTGCTTCGGGCTCGCCCCCCGGTGGGGCGCTCCTTCGACGCGAACAAAGTGCGGCCCGGCGCAGGGGCTTCGCCGGACGACCTACCGCCCAAGCTGAGCGATTTGCGAAAGCAGGCGGTCGTCGCGCGCGAACAGGTCTCCGTGATGGCCGCCCTTCACTCGAGCAAGTCTCGCACCCCGGATCTCCCGAGACAGACGCTCGCCCATCGCAAACGGGACGATCTCGTCGGAGTCGCCGTGGATGATGAGGGTAGGAATGCGGATGGCTGCCGACTTCTCGAGCGTGTCGAAGTGATCGGGTACGAGCGCGCCCGACGGAAGGAACGGAACGACGTCACTCACGAGATCCGGAATGGATGTGTACGGACTGATCAGGACGAGCCGGGAGCCGCGACCCCGGCGCGCCATCTCGGCGGCCACCCCGGTGCCGAGGGACGTCCCGCAGAGCACGATACGGTCGGGATCGATCCCGCGCCCGGCGAGCATGTCGAGCGCTGCCTCAGCGTCGAGATACAGGCCCGCCTCCGTCGGCTCCGGCCCGCGCGATCCTCCATAGCCGCGGTACTCGACGAGCAGCACACCGAGGCCCAAGCGTCGCAGGGCCCGCGCCATGTCGATGCGCGACTCAGCCGTCTCGCGGTTGTTGTGGAAGTCGACCAGGGTGCGGGCACCGGGTGGTCCGGGCAGCTCGAGCGCACGGACCGGCACTCCGTCACGCGCTACGAGGGCGTACACGGTGACGTCCGGGGGCGCGGCAATCGCGGGCACCGCGCGAACGGGAAACAGGAACGCCCGTGAGACGGCTCGGCTGCCCAGCAGCACGAGGATCAGGATCACGGGCGCGACGACCAACACGAACCAACGTCGTCGAAGCACGAGGACCCCAGCATTGCGCGCGCCGCACGACCGCGCCACCGGGATCTGAACTTGCACACCAGGGACGTGTCATGTGGGCGAGCCTCGCGGCCGGCGTCGACTTCGTCCACGCGCTGATCATGGCGGCGTGGGTGGCCGGGCTTCCGCTGCTCTTCTGGCACAGGTGGCCACGGCTCAGCCGGGCCTACGGCATCTTCGCGGTCGCCTTCATCGCGGTGTCCCAGGCCTCTCACCTTCTGCTCGGGGAGTGCTTCTTCACCACGCTCGCGCGCTGGTGCATGAGCGAGTCGTCCTCGCCCGTGTCCGGCGAGTGGTTCACCGTGAGGGCGGCTCAGGCGATCTTCCATCTGACGCCATCGCACCGCTCCGTCGTGTGGGTGTCCGAGGGGTTGATCCTGGTGACGGCAGTCGGAATACTGGCTTCCCACCGACTCTGGCACCAAGGCCTGGTTCACGGAGTGCGCGCGTCGCTGCAGCAGCGGAATCCGGTCTGGAAGTCCCGGTAGTGCTCGTCGTGAGCCGTCGTCGCCGGCCGGCAGCGGTTGCGCGCGGCGAGCCACCAGCCGCCCTTCAGGGCAGACCGCCACGGCCCCGGCGTGACGTCGCGCTCGACCCACTCGTCGACGTTGCCGACCAGGCTGCGGACGCCGAAGGGGCTCGCGCAGCCTGCCACCTGGGCTGCGGGCAGGCGCAGATCGCGCGGCCGGCCTCGCGCGTCGTACAGGTCCATCCGGTCGAAGTTGCAGCGGACGTGATCGCGCTCGAGGCCCGTCGGGTACGGCAGCATCGCTTCCCCCTCGCACGCGAAGTTCCACTCCGTCTCGCGGCAGAGCCGCTTGCCGCTCGCTTCGCAGATGCGTCGGGCGTCCGTCCACGAGGCGACGTTCATCGGCAACACGTCGCCCGGCGCCGTGTACTCGTCGTCGTCGATGCAGAAGCGCATCGCCACCCGATCGCCGGTGCATCGAGTCGGCGCAAAGCGCGCGCAGCGCCCGTCGCCGCCCAGGTAGGGCTTCTCCATCCACGCGAGACACTCCTGGTGCACTCGCGTGCAGTACTCGCCCTCGACCTCGGCCATGGCCTCAGGGCAACCTGCGGAGTCGCTCGTGCTGCTGCTGCCGGAGTCCTCGCGCTGCGCGGCACCGAGGAGCAGAGGGAGCGTCGCGAGCAAGGGCGCAAGCGCTGCACTGCTGCGCTGCCACTGCGTGGCCCGTCGCAGCCACGGCCTCGGGATTTCGGCGGCACGGGACGTGTATCGGTCCACGTCATGGCCCACAAGCAGGTTCCCTTCCAGTCCGCGTCGCGCGAGCGCATGGTCGAGGTGGATCTCGCGGACCGTGGGATCACCAACCCGATTGTGCTGGAGGCGTTCCGGGCCGTCCCGCGCGAGGACTTCGTGCCGAGCAGGCTCGCGGAGTTCGCGTACGACGACGCTCCGTTGCCGATCGGCGAGGGTCAGACGATCTCGCAGCCCTACATCGTGGCGGTCACCGTGCAGGCGCTCTCGCTGCGCGGGGGTGAGAGGGTCCTCGATGTGGGCACGGGGTCCGGCTACTCCGCCGCCGTTCTGAGCCTCATCGCGGCGGAGGTCTACACGATCGAGCGAATCGCGTCGCTGGCGAGCACGGCGGGAGAGCGCCTCGCGCGGCTCGGCTACCACAACGTCCACGTTTGCTGCGGCGACGGGTCGCTCGGCTGGCCGGAGCACGCACCCTACGACGCGATCGCCGTCGCGGCGGGCAGCCCGGCGGTCCCCGACGCACTACGTTCCCAGCTCGCGATCGGGGGCCGCCTGGTCATTCCGGTGGGCGCTGACCAGCACTATCAGGACCTGGTGCGCGTCGCGCGCGTGAGCGAGACGGAGTACCGCGAGCACCTCATCGCCGACGTGCGGTTCGTCCCGCTCATCGGCGCGCAGGGATGGAGCCTGACGCCGCGCATCCTCGACTCGATGCGCGACACGCTGCCTTCAGCGCGTGCGACCTGACTCCTCGCGCATGCGCGCGAACTCGAGCAGCCGGTCCTCCACACGAGCGTTCACGCTCCCGGCGGGGAAGCGGCCGTCGCTCCCGCGCACGCCGGCGGGGATGCCCGCGAGCAGCTCGATCCCCTCGTCGATGCTCCGCACGGGCCAGACGTGGAAGTGGCCCGCGCGCACGGCCTCGACGACGTCGCGCCGGAGCATCAGATGGCGCACGTTGGAGGCGGGCACCATGACGCCATACGCGCCGGTGGGCTCGCGCGTGCCGCACACGTCGAAGAATCCCTCGATCTTCTCGTTGATCCCGCCGACCGGCTGGATCTCTCCGTGCTGGTTGACCGAGCCGGTCACCGCGATCGACTGCGCGATCGGCAGCCGGGCGAGCGCCGACAGCAAGGCATAGAGCTCGGCGCTCGACGCACTGTCGCCCTCGACGTGGCCGTACGACTGCTCGAAGACGAGCGTCGCCGAGAGCGACAGCGGGCGCTCCCGCGCATACCGGCCCGCCAGCAGCCCGGAGAGGATCATCACGCCCTTGGAGTGGATGGGGCCTCCGAGCTCCGCCTCGCGCTCGATGTCGACGACCCGCCCTTGCCCGAGCCGCACGCGAGCCGTGATGCGGGTCGGCTGACCGAAGGCGAAGTGCCCGAGCTCGACGACGCTCAGGCCGTTGACCTGCCCGATACGGCTGCCGCTCGTCTCGATCAGCAGCGTCCCCTGGCGAATCTCCTCGAGCACGCGCTCGCGCAGCCGTCCCGCGCGCCGCTCCTGGGCCGCGATTGCGCTCTCGACGTCGACCGCTCCCATCTCCTTCGCGCCGCGGTCGGCGGCGAAGTGGTCGGTCTCCCGCATCAGGTCGACCAGCGCCCCCATGTTGGCCGTGAGCTTGCCGCTGTCCCCGGCGATCCTCGCGCAGCGGTCGAGCACGCGCGCCACGGCGCCTCGGTCCAGCGCGTGGAGCTTCTCGTCACGCGCGATCGCGGCGATCATGCGCGCGTAGAGCACGTCGTTCTCGGGCGTGCGCTCGACCTCGTCCTCGAAGTCCACGGCGATCTTGAACAGGGCGTGAAACTCGGGATCGAGCTGCTCGAGCATGTAGAACAGGAACCGCTCACCGAGGAGCACGACCTTGACCTCGAGCGGCACCGGCTCCGGTTCGAGCGACACCGTGGTGACGAGGCTCAGCATCTGCCCGAGCGACTCGATGCGCAGCTGCTTGCCGAGCAGCGCTCGCTTGAACGCGTCCCATGCATAGGGCTGCATCAGCAGATTGCGGGCGTCGAGGATGAGGTAGCCCCCGTTGGCGCGATGCAGCGCACCGGCCTTCATCAGGTGCAGATCGGTCACCAGCGTGCCGAGCATCGAACGGTGCTCGATGCGGCCGAGCAGGTTCTCGATGGTCGGGTGGTCTTCGTAGACGATGGGCGCCCCGACGGTGGCCGCGTTGTCAACGAACAGGTTGACCTGGTAGCGGCGATAGGGTGACTCGCCCGGCTCACCGGCGCCGGACGCGGTCGAGGGCTCGTCACCCTCCCTCACGAACTCGCTCCCGTGCTCGACCACCTGTTCGCCGAGCGCCGTCAGGTGCTCGATGACCGCCGGGAACGCCTGGTACTTGGCCTTCAAGTCGTCGATGAGATGGGCGACCGCAGATCGCACCGTCTGGTGCACGAGCTCGCGCACCTTGCGCCTGGCGTCCTGATGCCAGCGCGGGGCCTGCTCCGCGTGGTGGCGCATCTCTTCGCTCAGCTCCTCGATGTCCTTCTGCAGCGCCTCGCGCTGCTCGTCGGGGAGCTTCGCGAAGTCATCGGGCGGGATCACCTCGCCCTCCCTCGTGGGCACGACCACCATGCCCATGGGCGTCTGCGCGATCGCCAGGTGTTTCTGCTCGGCCAGCGCCTGCAGCCGTTCGAGCTCCTTCTCGTGACGGCTCTTCAGGTCGTCTTCGATCGCTTGCCGTCGGGCGCGGAACTCGTCGCTCTCGAGCGCATGGGGGATCACCGTCCCGAGCTCCTCGACCAGCTGCTCGATGTCGTGGCGGAAGGCCGCCCCCTTTCCCGGCGGCAGGAGCAAGACACGCGGCACGTGGGGCTGGGCGAAGCTCGTGACGTAGCAGACGTCGTTGGGCACCGGCTCGGTCGCGGCGCGCTGCTCGAGCATCTGGCGCACGGCCGTGTGCTTGCCGGCGTCGGCCGGGCCCATGGCGAAGAGGTTGTAACCCTCCCCGCGCATGGTCACGCCAAACCTCAGCGCCTCGGTCGCGCGGTCCTGGCCGACCCGACCGGCGAGGGGCTGCAGCTCCGCCGTGGTCTCGAAGGGCAGCAGCTCGGGGTCGCAGCGACGGCACAGTTCCCTGGGTGCGAGCTCGTGCGCCGTGCTGGCCGGGAGCTGCGGCAACTGGGGAACGGCTGGCGAACCATCGAGCATCATGCCTCTGGCGTTCAAGCAAGCGTCACGCCTCGCCCGCCGAGCGCAGACGCAGTGGCGGAGCGGCGCGCAGACGCAAGGTTTGCCCCGACGTGTAGGAGTTGCTCGTCACGGCGCCGTCACGCCTGCCACGTCGGGGTCACATTGGCACGCTGGCACTCACGAGGGTGCAAGCCGATGCGCACGATGTCCATGTCGCCCCGGCACGCTGCCCCGGAGCCTCGGAGGCACCGTGTCGTCGATCACCGCGTCGCACTTGCGACGATTCACCGCGATGGAGCACCTGTCGAACGCGCTGTTCGTCCTGATGCACCTGTCGGTGCTCTTCGTCTTCGTCGTGCCGGTGTCCTGGCCGGTGATCGCGCTCGCCCTCGGCGGCTACCTGCTGCGCATGTGGGCCATTACCGCCGGGTACCATCGCTACTTCGCGCACCGCTCCTATCGCACGAGCCGCGCCTTCCAGCTGGTGCTGGCCGTCCTCGGCGCCACCTGCATGCAGAACGGCCCCATCTGGTGGGCGAGCGTCCACCGGCGCCACCACAAGTTCTCCGACGGCCCGGGTGACCTTCACTCGCCGATCACGCACGGCTTCTGGTACGCCCACGCCGGCTGGATATTCGACCGAACCGTGCCGCCGTCTCGCGACGATTCGAACGTGAAGGACCTGCTGCGCTATCCGGAGCTTCGCTGGATCGATCGCCACGACTGGGTCTTCCTGACCGTATACGCGGTGGCATGCTTCGCCATCGGCGGCGTGCCCGGTCTCGTCTGGGGGTTCGTCGTGAGCACCCTGGCGGTCCAGCACGCGACGATGCTCATCAACTCGCTGGCCCACCTGTGGGGGTCGCGCAGGTACGCGACGGCCGATCGATCCCGCAACAACCCCCTGCTGGCCGTCCTGACCCTCGGCGAGGGGTGGCACAACAATCACCACCACTACATGAGCTCTGCGAGGCAGGGCTTCTTCTGGTGGGAGATCGACGTCACGTACTACGTCCTGCGAGCGCTCGCGCGCCTCGGCCTGATCTGGGCAGTCCGCGAGCCTCCGGCGGCGATCGTCGACGGGAACCGGGAAGCCCCGACGCTCACTTCTGCGCGTGCTGCTCGGCCTTGAACAGCGCTCGAAGCGTGCCGTTCTCCTTGTCCAGCCGGTCGGCGACGCGACCGAGCACGGAGGGGAGCGGCGTGCGCGGCGATACGGCCAGCTTCTCGACGCGAATGCGGTCTGCGAAGGCCTGCAGCACACCTCCCCACGCGAGGGACTCGCGATCGAGGGCGTCCGTAGCCTCGGCCGGGACGGCGTGCCCCGCAGCCCCAGCCACGTCGACGAGATAGCCGGGCCATGCACCGCTCCTGATGGGGGCGGTCGGATCGTCGGGCACCGCCGGTGGCTGCACCCCGAAGATCGGGACGAATGGACCGCCCACCGCGTAGACCTTGAGGTGCTTGGGAAGCTTGCGCGCCATCTCGAGGCGGTCGAGCGCGCAGAGCAGGGCGATGGCACGGGCCTCGTGCGAGAGATCGCCCACGTCGAGCGAGAGCAGCGCCTCGATCGCCTCCGTCCGGCGCAGGGCCTGAGCCGCGATCGTTTTGTCCGTCGCCCGCTCGCCGCTGGTGCTCGAGCCCTCCTCGTCCCTCTTGACGTCGTCGGCGGCGCCGCGTGCGAGGATGTTCTCGCGCTGAGCGTCGGCAACGGCTCGGACCAGCTTCACGAGCTGATCGCCGCGCGGTCGGTCGATCTGGTCGTTGTCGGCGACCGACCGGACTCGTGCCGCCAGATCGCTGACGACGAGCGGGTCGATGGCGCGCAGCTGCCTGTACTGCATCGGGTCGATCGTCCCGTAGACGTCGAGCAGCAGGGCCTCGCAGCGCCTCTTGATGCCGGCGGTTCGGGCCGGACCGACCCCCGTCACGTCGAAGGGGGGATTGTCCGTCTCACCCACGGCATCGCCCCACAGGCCGCCCAGCCAGCACGACGCCGCACTCACCACGAGGCGCTCGGCGTCGCCGTCGGTCTGGGTCGCGTGGAGCGCGCGCGGCCCGGTGGTGCTCACCGGGACGTCCGCCTGGCGTGGCTCAGCCGCAACGCAGCCGGCGAGGGAGAGGGCGGCGAGGGATGTCGCGATGAGGCCCGCGTGAAAGAGGCTCGACTTCATGACGTCACCTCGGACGTCAGAGGTGCATCGCGCGTGCCACCTCATCGCCCCTCGAACCGCGGTGACCGCTTCTCGATGAACGCGGTCATCGCCTCGCGCAGGTCGTGCGAGGGCAGAAAGGCCGCGTTCCAGAGTGCCACGGTACGAAGGCTCTCGGCAGCCGCGCGCTCGGACGCGGCATTGAGCACCTGCTTGACGCCCTGAACGACCAGCGGAGGGTTGGCGGCGATGCGCCGGGCGAGCGCCGCGGCCGCGTCGAACAGCGCGGCCGGCGTCTCGTACAGGTCCTCGACCAGCCCGATGCGAAGCGCGCGGGCCGCGTCGATGTCGTCGCCCGTCATCGCCAGAAGACGCGCGTGCCCCTGACCGACGATCGCGGGCAGCCTCGCCATCGTCCCGACGTCCGCCACCATCGCGAGCTTCACCTCGCGCACGCTGAAGCGCGCGTCCGCCGAGCAGAGTCGCACGTCGCACGCCGCGACGAGATCGACGCCCCCGCCGATGCACCAGCCGGCGATCGCGGCGACCACGGGCTTGCGGCACGCGGCGACGCACGACATCGCGCGCTGCAGGCGCTCGATGGTGGTGAGGAAGTTCGTTCGCTCCTTGGCGAGCGCCTGATCGCCCAGGACGGTCCCGAGCTCGCCCCCCATCGTGGCCAGGTCCAGCCCGTAAGAGAAGTGCTCGCCCTCGCCTCGCAGGACGACGGCGCGCACGTCGGGCTCCCCATCGAGCCAGGCGAACACCTGCGGCATCTCGGCCCAGAAAGCAGGGCCCATTCGGTTGGCCTTTCCGACTGCGCGCAGCACGACGGTGGCGACGTGATCCTCGACGGTGACTCCGAGCGCGGTGAACGTGGGGATGGCATGCGTCATGGCGGCGGGATTGTGACACGACCATGACCGCGGCGGTGCCTACGTTCCCCGCCGATGAAAGCCAGAGACCCCGTCAGCGGCTACAGCCACCTCGCGGGCTTCGGGCTCGCGTGCGCCGGGGTCGTCGTTCTGCTCGTACGGGCGGATCACGGAGGCCCATCGCTGGCGACCGCGCTCGTCTACGCCGTGTGCCTGCTGGGCCTCTACGCGGCCAGCGCGGCGTACCACCTGATACCGGGCAGCGAGGCCGTCATGCGTCGCCTGCGCAAGCTCGACCACGCCGCGATCTTTCTGATGATCGCGGGCACGTGCACGCCGATCTTCTGGGTCGCCTTCGAGGGCGGCACGCGGACGGCGATGCTCTGCGGGATCTGGGGCCTGGCCGCCGCCGGGATCGCCTTCAGGCTGCTGTGGCTGTCGGCGCCGCGCCTGCTCTACACGGTGATGTACGTGGCCATGGGCTGGATGGTCGTCGTCGCGGGGCCCCACGGGCTGCACGCGTTGCCGCGAGTCGTCGTCGCGCTCGTGGTCGCCGGCGGGCTGACGTACACGGCGGGCGCCGTCGTGTACGCGATCAAGCGGCCCAATCCGTTCCCGACCGTGTTCGGTTTCCACGAGATCTGGCACCTCTTCGTGCTCGGCGGTAGCGCGCTGCACTACGCGGCGATCGCGTGGCTCGTGTAGGCGCGGTGGCCGGCTACGCCTGCATCCAGCCGCGAAGCACCTCGTAGACCTCGGGTCGGGCGAGCAGCTCGAGGTGCCCGATGCCGTACCCGATCCACTGGTGGTCCGCCGGGAAGCCGAGCGTCAGCTCGGTCTTCGTGTGCCGGCCGAGCGCGCTGTCGACCGGGACCATCCCGTCGCTTCGGAGCCTGCTCCCCGCCTTTGCGCTGAGGGTGCCGGCGATCGCGTAGCACTCCACGCCGTCGGGCAGCTTCATCGCGCCGCGCGGATCGCGGCCGTGCGCGAATCGGTCGCGCCCGTCCCAGTGCTCGTCGTGCACGTTGCCGAAGCGCATGTCGGTCACGCCCGCGCTGCGAAGGCGGGCGAGGCGCGAGATCGGACCGCTGTACCGGCTGATCCGCAGCAGCCCCTGGAAGATGTTGCCGACGCGCTCGAGCGGCGCACCGTGATGTGGCGAGCCGATGGTCACGAGCTTGTGCAGCTGCCGTCGCCAGGCGTGACCGCCGACCTCCCCGACGACGCAGGCGCTGCGCGCGACCAGGCCGCCCATGCTGTGGCCCACGATCGAGAGCTCGCGGACAGGGACGGGCCAGTGCATCGCGAGCTCCTCGAGCATCCCGGCGAGCTGACGTCCGTTCGTGGAGATGTGCAGGCCGCTGTTGTACCGGACGTAGATCGGCGTGTAGCCCAGGTCGTGTGCGAGCGAGGCTCCGTGGTCGTGCCCTCCACGATGCCACTGCTGCTCGTTCATGGCGGAGCCGTGGACCAGCACGAGCACCTTACCGGTGGCCCCGGGCAAGGCCGCGCCCAGGGACTTCGCGTCGAGCTCCAGCGGATGTCCGCCGTGGTAGAGGCGCATCGGGGTCGCGAGCGGGTTGTCGGTCTCGGCGAGGTAGTCCCCGATGACGCCGTTGAGCGCGGCGAGCACGGCAGCGCGCTCCGGGCCCGGCACGCTCTCGCCGAGCAGCGGCGCGAGGCGCCCGAGGGCGATGTCGATGGTGGCCCCGACGGCGCGCGTCACGCCGCGGATGCTTCCGTAGACCAGGCGCGTCATCCCGCTCACGGGGACCTCGAGAGGCCGCCCCAGGATGTCGGGCCCGCTCGCGATCGTGCGGTGCATGTCCTCGACGACGGCGGTCACCTTGTCGGCGGCGTCGACCACGATGCGGCTGGCGCCCCTCAGGTCGTCGCCGTGCCTGCGATTCTTCTTGTCCCTGGTGGAGGTCATGGCGCCCAAGAGAATAGGTGGTCCGCACCGGAGCGCGGGCGTAGAACGATGGCGTGTACGCTCCCCCCGGCTCCCCGCCGCAGGTGCTCACCCCCGAACAGGCGCGGTCCCAGCTGCTCTTCCCGGCGATTGTCCTCGCGGTCCTGAGCGGGCTGCTCATCTTGGTCTTCATGTTCGACCTGCTGCTGGTCGGCTTCGGGGACCCCATCCGCATCCCCGACGGCAGCGGCGGGACGGTCGAGCTGCCCCGGGCGTTCCTCGTCGCGACGTGCATCTGGGCGATGCTGGCCAACGTGTTCAACATGGTGGCCGCCATCCAGATGGCGCGGGTGCGCTGGTGGGGCGTGGCGATCGCCGGGTGCATCGTCGCCGCGATCCCCCTCACGACGAGCGCGTGCTGCTTGCTGACGCTGCCCTTCTCCATATGGGGCATCGTCGTGCTCCTCAGATCGGAGGTCCGCGAGGCCTTCCGAAGTCAGGCTCAGTAATGGCGACCAGCTTCCGCCCCCTGTCCAAGAAGATCCGGCGCGAGGACGTGCTCGACTACCACTCGCGCGGCCGCCCCGGGAAGATCGAGGTCGTCCCCACCAAGCCGACCGCCACCGCGCGCGATCTGTCTCTCGCGTACACGCCGGGCGTCGCCGAGCCGTGCCTCGACATCGCCAAGGACCCCGACCTTTCGTACACGTATACGGCGCGCGGCAACCTCGTCGCCGTCGTGTCGAACGGCACCGCGGTGCTCGGCCTGGGCAACATCGGGCCGTACGCGGCCAAGCCGGTGATGGAGGGCAAGGGCGTGCTCTTCAAGCGCTTCGCCGACATCGACGTCTTCGATCTCTGCATCGACGCCAAGGACGTCGACTCGGTGTGCCGGGTCGTCAAGGCGCTGGAGCCGAGCTTCGGCGGCATCAACCTCGAGGACATCAAGGCGCCGGACTGCTTTCTCATCGAGGAGCGCCTCAAGCGCGAGATGCAGATCCCCGTCTTCCACGACGACCAGCACGGCACGGCGATCATCAGCGGCGCCGCGCTC
>Ga0209415_10010252_pt1 | contig 15959 bp, 14 predicted proteins | sample PeaSoiSIISIP2007_FD_187696 | JGI IMG/M metagenome (GOLD analysis project Ga0209415, IMG submission 187696) | Peat soil microbial communities from Weissenstadt, Germany - SII-SIP-2007 (SPAdes) (version 2) | ecosystem: Environmental > Terrestrial > Soil > Wetlands > Peat | place: Germany...
CACGAGTCGCTGCCGTCGGCATCCTTGTGGTGCGACACGCCGAACAGCATCAGCGCGCGGACGCCGGCGGCGGCGATTTCCTTCACCGCGGCGGCCAGCTTGCGCTCCGGGATGCGCTGGATGCCGGGCATGCTGTCGACCGGGGCGAAGTCCTCCAGCGCCTCCTCGACGAAGATCGGGTAGATCAGGTCGTTGAGGGTGACGGTGGTCTCCTGCACGAGATCGCGCAGCGCCTGGGTGGCGCGCAGCCGGCGGAAGCGGGTGAGCGGGAACGCGGGGACCATGCGTTTTTCTCCTTGGGCGACGCGCCGGGGGCGCAAGATAGGCGCGGCATCGGGGCGATCGCAAATGCGCGATCGGCGCGTGTGCGCAGCGCCGGGATGCTGCGTCCGGCCGGTCGGGGCATGACCCGTCTGTCAATGACCGCCGCGTGTCTGGGCTGCCTCATCCAGCGCGCATTTGTCATGCCAGCTTCCCACAGTCTTGATCCATCGGCTTGTGCTGGGCCGCTGGCATGCGAAATGCGGGCTAGCAGGGCGCGTACGCTTCCTCGTGAGCTGCCGCCAACGCCTCGTACCGGTCTGCCATCCGTAGCAGGCGGTTGGCCGTATCGGCCGAGGCCTCCTGCGTCGCCGCGTTGCGCCACTCCCGCGCTTGCGCGCAAAGCTGATCTGGGGTGCGGTGTCGGAAAGGGGGGCGTTGCACACAGACGCATTGCGACAACCGGAAGGCGAGTGCCTTGACCTCGATCAAGCCTCTGGTGATTCTTGCTCCCGCGCGTCGGCTGTGGCGTCGAAGCGCTCGGCCAGTTTGAGCAGACCCACGTGGCCGAAAGGGACGCGTGCGGCGCCGGCGATCTTCCGATAGGTATACGCCCGTTCGCGCAGTTCCTCTGCGGTAAGGTCGGAAACGGGGACGCGACTCGGTTGCTGTGGCATGAGCCTGGATGTTATATTCCACGCGCACACGTCAACCCACGGTTGCGTTACCTGGCGTCTTTGCCCTTCACCAATTGCGATGCACCCAGTGCGCCCTGCCAGGGGCTGCGGTCCCCGACACCCGGGGGGTGCTCGGTTGTGCGGTGCGATGATAAGGTCTTAAGGTCGTCCACCCCTGCCGCTCCGCCGGCGCCCGCCGCGTCGCCCTCCCGGCCACGACTGTTCGCGGCTCGGCTGGCGCGGGAGCTGGCGTCCCGGTGGCGACCCCTCCCCCCCCGCCCTTGGTCCGCTTCGCGGCCCAAGCCCTCAAGGCGAGGGGGAGTAGTGGGGGGGCGAATCAGAACTGCTGGAGCAGGCGGCCGATGTAGTCGAGCTCGTATTGCGGGCGCGTGCGGTCGGCACCGCGCCGGCGCAGCTCCTGCTCGATTGCCTGCGTGCGCTGCTGTTCACGCTGCTCAGGCACCGAGGTGGTCTCGCTCTCGTCGGCGCCCGAGCTGCCCTGGCCGTAGCGCCGGCCAAACGGATCGCGCCGCGCATCGGGTTGCCGGGGCGAGCCCGGCAAGGCGCCGCGCCCGTCGCCATCACCCTGCCCGTCCTGCAGGCTGAGGCCGAGCGAGCCGTCGTCGCCCTCGCCATCCTCCGGGTTGCCATCCTTGCCACCCTGACCGCGGCCGAACTGCTGCGCCATGGTCTGGCCCATTTCGCGGCCGCCCTTCTGCAACGCCTCGATCGCCTTCTGCTCGTCCTCGCCCGCGGCCTGGTCCTGCCCTTCGCCCAGCGCCTCTCCGGCGCCGCGCATGGCGGTGTCCGCCTCGCCCAGGCTTGGCGGGATTTTTCCGGTCAGGTCGCCGAACCGCTGCATCAGCTCGCCCAGCGCGCGGCGCAGCGCCTGCTGGATGCGGCGCTCGGCCTGCCGCGCGGCGTCCGGATCGGCGGCCTCGGTGGGCGGCTTGCCGGTGCGATCGCGGCGCGTTTGCTCATCGGCGCGGCGCTGCGCCTGGTCCAGCAGCCCACCCTGGCGGGCGATCATGTCCTGCAGCACGCTCATTTGCTGCCGGCCGCGCTGGCGGCGCTCGGCGTTGCGGGCGGCGTCGGCGTTCTCCCGCGCGCGGGCGTTGCGCAGGTTGTCGAGCATCTTCTCAAGCTCGGCCATGCGCTGGCGCGCCGTGTCCATCTTGCCCTGCTCCGCCGCCTCACGCGCCGCCTCCGCCAGGCGCTGCATCTCGCGGCTGTCGAGCTGGGTGGCGTTGGGGTCGAACGGCATCTCGTCCGGGCTGCGCTTCAGTTCGTCGAGCAGCGCCTGCAGGTGGTGCTGGATGGCGTTCTCCAGCTCCGCCAGGCGCTTTTCCAGCTCGTCGCGATTACCTTGCGACGGGTCCTTCTGCGCCCGGTCGAGCGCGTCGTTGGCGGCCTGGCGCGCTTCCTCCAGCTCGCGCGCGGTCTGCTCGGTCAGGCCCTCCTCCATGTGCAGCGCGAGCTGCCACATGCGCTGCTGGGCCTGGTCGATCGCGCCGGCGGACTTGTCGAACTCCAGCAGGTAGTAGATCGCGCCGAGATTGGCGTAGGCGCCGAAATCGGTGCCGAACGCCTGCGGGGTCAGCAGCAGCGCGTCGAGCATGCCCACCGCGGCGTCGCGATCCTGTGGGTGCACGCTCAGCCCGCGCCGCGCGGCGATCAGCGCGCGGGCGACCGGATTGGTGAAGGGGCGCTCCGGCAGCACGAGCTCGGCCGGGCCGCTGTCGCCGGTCTGGCCGGGCGAGTCGCGGGCGATCAGGTGGGCGATCACCGGCAGCCCGGCCCAGGGATGCGCCGTCAGGTCCTGCTGGCTGACGCCGTGCGCGGCTTTCGGTTCGCCGCCCGGCAGCGGGATGGCGATCACCAGCGGCGGGGCGTCCGGGCGGTCGCGCAGGCGCAGGTCGGCTTGCAGGCCGACCACGCCGTAGTCGTCGCTGACCGTCCAGGGCAGCCGCAGGTGCTGGTCGTCGCCGGCGGGTCCCGGCGGCTCGGTCCAGGCGACGGTCGGCGGACGGTCGGCGACCACGGTCAGGTCCCAGCCCGCCAGCTCGGTGGTGCCGCGGCGCACCGTCAGGCGGCCGCCGGCGGTCAGGTCCAGGTCGGCCTGGGAACTCGACGCGTCGAGCGCGCGGAACGCCGTGGCGTGGCCGTTCAGCGCCAGGCTCGGGGCGCTGGTGGTGCCGGTGACATTGATCGTCAGGTGGGAGCCGGCGGGCGCGGTGACGGCGCTGGCGTCGGCGTGCAGGAAGATCGGCGCGAGGCGCGTGTAGGCGGGCGGGGTGATCCACGCCTGCAGCTCGGTCGCCGGGGCGGCCGGGGCGTTCGGCAGGCTGGGCGACAGCGCCTGGGCGATGCGCTCCGGCGCGTCCGGCCCGGCGATGACCAGGGCGGCGACCAGGCCGACCAGCAGCCCGGCGCGCAGCGCACGCCGATCGCGGGCGGCCAGGCCGGGCCGCGGCAGGCCGACGCGCAGGCGGCGAACCTGGCGGATGGCGCGTTCCACGTGCGCCCGCCACAGCGGATCGGCGGCGGGATCGTGCCAGAAGGGATCGTGGCCAGCGGGATCGTGGCCGGCGGGACGACCGGCCGGGCGGTCGGTGAGCACGGACAGCGGGCGGTGGCGCAGGCCGGAGGCGACCTCCAGGCGGCGATCCGCGGCGGCATCGTCGGGGGCGGCGAGGCCTTTGCAGCCACGCACCAGCAGCACCAGCAGGGCGACGGCGGTGGCGGCGAGCAGCGCCAGGTGCAGCCACGGCGGCAGCAGGCGCGGCAGGTCGAGCAGCGCGGCGCAGAGGAACAGGCCGACCACCCCCAGCGGAGGCCACAGCGCCGGCCAGGCACGCTCGAACAGCAGGGCGAGGCGGGCGAGGGCGCGTCTCCGGGCAAGGCGGCGCAGCAGGCGGTCCGCCGGTTCCGGTCTTTCCGGGTCGGGCCGCTTCCGGCTCATTCGAGCGATTTCGGGATGCGCTCGTCCGCCCACAAGGCGTCGACCGGCTGGCGCGCGCGGATCAGCGCGAGGTCGCTGCCGTCGATCATCACCTCGGCCGCCAGCGGGCGGGCGTTGTAGGCGGAGCTCATGACCGAACCATACGCACCCGCGTCGAGGATCGCCACGCGAGAATTGGCCGCCAGCGTCGGCAGCAGGCGGCCGCGGGCGAATGTGTCGCCGGGCTCGCAGACCGGGCCGACGACGTCGGCGGGCGCGGCGGCGCCGGCGGCTTCCACGGCGGAGACCGGGACGATGCCGTGCCAGGCGTCGTACATCGCCGGGCGGATCAGGTCGTTCATCGCCGCGTCCAGCACGACGAAGCGGCCGCCCTCGACCTGTTTCACCAGGATGACCGAGGCCAGCAGCAGCCCGGCCGGGCCGACCAGCCAGCGGCCGGGCTCGAGGGTCAGGCGGAGGTTCAGGTTGTGCAGGGCGCCGGCGATCGCACCGGCCAGCGCGGCGGGGCTCGGGGCGGGCTCGCCGCGGTAGGGGATGCCGAGGCCGCCGCCGCAATCCACCGTCTCGACCGCGTGGCCGTCGGCCCGGAGGGCGTGCACCAGGTCGGCGATGCGGGCATAGGCGGCGCGATACGGCGGCATCGACAGGATCTGGCTGCCGATGTGCACGGCCAGGCCGATCGGGCGGATGCCGGGCAGGCTGGCCGCATGGGCATAGAGCGCGGCGGCCTGGGCGTAGGCGATGCCGAATTTGTCCCGTGCGCGGCCGGTGGTGAGCTTGGCGTGGGTGCCGGCGTCGACGTCGGGGTTGACCCGCAGCGCCACGCGGGCGGTGCGGCCCATCCCGGCGGCGAGCGCGGAGAGCATTGCCAGCTCCTCGGCGCTTTCCACGTTGATCTGCGCGATGTCCTCGGTGAGCGCGAGTTGCAGTTCGCGCACGGACTTGCCGACGCCGGAGAAGACGATCCGGTCGGCGGGGATGCCGGCGGCGCGGGCACGCAGCAGTTCGCCCTCGCTGACCACGTCGGCGCCGGCGCCTTCGCGCGCGAACAGCCGCAGGACGGCGAGGTGGCCGTTCGCCTTCACCGCGTAGTGGACATGCGCGTCGAGGCTGGCGTCGGCGAGGGCGGCGGTCAGGGCGCGGTAGCGCGTGCGCATGGTGGCGGCGGAATAGACCCAGGTGGGGGTGCCGACCTCGTCGGCAACGCGGTTGAGCGGCACGTCGTCGAGCACCAGCCCGTCCATCGCATGCATGGATAGCCAGGGCCGCGCCGCGATCAGCTCGGCGACGGTGGGGTCGGGGGTGTCGGCGGGCACGGTGGCGTGGGTGGCCATGGGGCGTGGTTCACATCGGGACGACGGGGACCGCGATTCTAGCATCGGCGCGGGGGCGCGGCGAGGCGGTGCGAGGCTGGCTGCGCGAGGCCGGGTAGCGGGTCGGTTGGAATGTCGCTTGCCGATCCGTTGCAGCGGTCGCCGGGGCGCTTGGCCTGAACCACCGGAATTCGACCCAGAGCGGTGATTTGCCGACCGGCATCCGCATTTCGACGCGGCGCCGCAGGGTCCCGACCGCGAAATCGATCTCGGCGGGCTGATGACGCGTCTCGCACTTGTCAGGGCAGCTCGGGAACCCGAGTACTTAACGTCAGTGCTCGATCGTGCTACCCGCACTACGCACGCTGCCCGGACGATGAAAGGCACACCAGCATGAAAAAATCTCTCGGCTACTTGGCCGCCGCGCTCATCGCCGCCATGGCGCTCGCTGGCGGCCAGGCCCGCGCAAATACCTGCCAGGCGGATAAACTGACCTGCCCCACCACCATGCCAGTCGGCGGATACTGCGAGTGCACGTCCCATGGCACGACGCAGGGCGGCACAGTCACAGCGCCCGCGCCGCATGAGCATTACAACTCGACTGCGGGTGGATGCGGCGCGAACCCAGGGGCGCCAGGCTGCCGCTGAGACGCGGCCGCGCCGTTGAGCTGTTGGGTCGGCACCTGACCGGATCGCGGCTTTGACAGGCCGCCCCAAATCGGTGATTGCCGGTGGTCGGAGCGGCCGGGTGGCAAGGTCGCCGTTCCTCCCCAAGCTGCGGTGGCCGGGTTGCTTGACCTGAACCGCCGGGTTCGACCCATTGCGGACCTTCGGATCCCCGCTCCGCGCTTTCGGGTTGAATCGATTGCTGCGCACCAGACTTCTGCACCAAGAACACCCAATTCAATCAAGGGCGCAACCATGGCGCGTGTTTCCTGGAATGTGCAACAAGCGTCGGGGGTTTCCGACATGATTTTACGGAATGGGCATTTCCTTGAAAGCCGAGGTCGTTGAGATTTCCTATAGTCATGATTTATGGACAGGTCTGAGGGCCTGGCAGAATTGGAGACCGGAATCGATGCACGTCAGGTTGTTCTGGTAAACTCGGGCGCCTGATTGGTAGGCTCAAGAGGGAACCTGGTTTTTCCGGCCGACTAATGATATGATACTTGGACAGGCCATGACGCCGCCATACGTCCGCGGCAAGAGTACGATGCCCCATCGCGGCGTCGGGCAAGAGGAATACGATGCACGAGACTGCGCTGGTGCCACCAGAGTTACTGAACCGGGTCGTGGATTACTTCCACCCGCGCCGTGTGGTGCTGTTTGGCTCACGGGCGCGCGGCGAGTCCGGGCCCGATAGCGATATCGATCTTCTGGTCATCCTCGACGATGACGCGCCGCCGGATAAGCTGACCTTGCGGGCCGGTTGGGAATCGCGGCGTGGTTATGATCGTCCCGCGGATGTGGTCCCGGTCAGGGACGCCGTTTACCGCCGCCGGGCGAAAATCGCCGGCACCCTGGCCTATGAAGCGGAAATCGATGGGATCGCAGTGTATGAGCGGGCCTGACCGCCCGATCCTGCCCGAAAACCGGATGGAGGCGAGGCGATGGCTGGCCATCGTCGAGGAAGACATCGATGTCGCGACCGCCGCCAGTCGTCTCTCCCGTCTGGGGGCCAGCGCGTATCATGTGCAGCAGGCCGCCGAAAAACTGATCAAGGCGTTGCTCGTGCTGGCCGGCGAACCGTTTCGCCGTACTCACGATCTGGACGATCTCGCGTCGCGGCTTCTGCCGGTCTATCCGCAATTCGGCCGTCAGGCCGAGGCCGTGCGCCACCTTTCCGTCTGGGGCATCGCCTACCGCTATCCGGGTCTGGAAGACGCGCCGGAGCCGTTGCCCAAAATCGAAGAACTGGAACGAATGATCATCATGTTGACGGAATTCGCCGCCATGGTTGGCTGCCTCATCGGCGGGGAATGACCGGCGTCAGGGGGACAAATATGGGGGCAGCGTCAGAGGGACACAGCGCAGGCCCCTTCGTTGCAGACGAGGTCCGAGCATGGGCCGTTGCACAATTCTGGTGAATATCGGAGATTTCGAGGGAAATACCTGATCCTGGCGAGGTTTTCCTCTGTTGCATGATTCTTGAATCACGCAACATAGGCATGCCTGCCGCCCGTGCAGATTCCGACGGTGTCTTCGGGTCGCCGAACCGCCGCTTGCCACCCTGAGCGGACGATTGACCGGCCCTCTGCATGCGACGGATGGTTGCAGCAACCGAGGCAAGGTATCGCCCGGACTGCCTGACGTATTTGCCAATTCCGGAAACTGGACCGGCCCGGCAATCGACGCCGCGCCTGCGCGGACGAACCGAGTCTGATCCGGGTCAACGGGCTTGCCGGCGGCTCAGCCGTTGAAGCACAGCCGGAACGATGATAGGGCTGCCCGGCTGGGCGGATTGGCCGCCGATATGGGGACTCCCGGTAAATGCCGGCCATGCGGCACAATGCGGGCCTGACATCCCCGGGAGATTGCGATGGACGTGCTCATCACCGACACCCTGGTCGTCACCTGCGACGAGGGCCGCCGTATTCAGCAGCGGGCGGCGGTGGCGGTGCAGGGGAACCGGATCGCGGCGGTGGGGCCGACCGCGGCGCTGGAGGCACGGTTTCCGGCGATGCAGCGGATGCCGGGGCGGGGGCTGGCGGTTTTTCCAGGGTTCATCAACGCGCATACGCACACGATCCTGACGGTGCTGCGCGGCACGGTGGAGGATCTCGCCGGCAACCCGGTCTACGGCTACATGTCGCCGGTCTCGTGGGAGATGACGCCGTCCGAGCGGTCGGTGATGGCCGCCCTCGGCTGCCTCGAGGCGATCCGCAGCGGGTGCACGACCCTGGTGGATCCGTTTCGGTTTGTCGCCGGTTATGCAGCGGCGATGGCCGATACCGGGCTGCGGCTATGGCTGTCGGAGAATGCCGCCGACATCAACACGCTGAACATACGGCGCGGCGACTACAGCGTGGACGAGGCGTTCGGGCAGGCTTTCCTGGACCGCACGACCGACATCATCGAGACGGTGCACGGCACAAGGGGCGACCGGGTGCGGGTGCAGGTGGCGGCGCACGCGGCGGATAATTGCTCGCCGCGCATGCTGGCCGCGTTGCGCGATCTGGCGGCCAGGCACGGGCTGACGCGGACGATCCATCTGTCGCAGGGGGTGGACGAGCAGAAGGCGGTGCTGGCGGCGCGCGGCGTTACGCCGGCGCAATATCTGGATCGCGAAGGGTTCCTGGGGCCGGACCTGGTAGGCGCGCACTGGACCTATTGCACGCCGGACGATATCGCGCTGCTGGCGGAGCGGCGGGTGCAGATGGTGCATTGTCCGGCGAATTCGTCGCGGCTGGGGCCGCACCGGGTGCTGATCGGGCGGATTCGCGATGCCGGGGTTCGCATCACCTTTGGCACCGACAACATGACCGAGGATCTGTTCCACACGCTGAAGATCGGCCAGATCGTGCACCGCGGCGGACGCGGGCGCGAAATCGAGGGCGGGGTGCAGCCACAGCCGGAGGACATGCTGGACGGCATCACGCGTCGCGCCGCGGCCTCGGTCGGGGCGCTGGCGGAGATCGGCTCGATCGAGGTGGGCAAGAAGGCGGACCTGACCATCCTGGACCTGAACACGCCGGCGATGCGGCCGCTGATCCGGGTGGTGGCAAACCTCGTGCATTACGGCCATCCCGGGGTGGTGCATTCCGTCATGACGGATGGAGAATTCCTGATGCGGGACCGGCGCGTGCTGACGGTGGACGAGCCGGCGTTGCTGGCGGAGGCGCAGGCGGTGACGCAAGCGGTGTGGACACGGATGCTGGCGAACAACCCGGATATCGGGCCGCCGCCGGGCGGGCTGCAATGGCTGGACGCGTGATGATGCTCGGGCGGCGTGGCGTGCTGGCTGGCGCCGGTGCATTGGCCGTGCCGGCGGTGGCGCGCGCGGCCGCTGCCTCGACGCTGCGCTTCGTGCCGGTGATCGACCTGGCGTTCACCGACCCGATCTTCGCGGCCTCGGCGCAGGTGACGCGAACGCATGGGTTGATGGTGTTCGACATGCTGTACGGGCTGAACACCAGGCTGGAACCCTCGCCGCAGATGCTGGAGGGCCACCGGATCGAGGATGACGGCAAGCGATGGGACCTGGTGCTGCGCGACGGGCTGCTGTGGCACGATGGCGTGCCGGTGCTGGCGCGGGACTGCGTGGCGTCGATCCGGCGCTGGGCCAAACGCGACGCGTTCGGCGACGCGCTGATGGATGCGACGGACGAGCTGTCGGCCGCGGACGACCGGACCATCCGGTTCCGGCTGAAGCGGCCGTTTCCGTGGCTGCCATATGCGCTGGGCAAGGTGGCGCTGCCGGCGTGCTTCATGATGCCGGAACGGTTGGCGCTGACGGACCCCTACAAGCAGGTGCCGGAGGTGATCGGCAGCGGGCCTTACCGCTACAAGGCGGATGAACGGTTGCAGGGGGCGCGCAATGTTTATGAGCGTTTCGACCGGTATCGGCCGCGTGCGGACGGGGTGACCGATTGGACCTCGGGGCCGAAAGTTGTGCATTTCGACCGGGTCGAGTGGACGACGATGCCGGATGCGGGGACCTCGACCGCGGCACTGCAGGCCGGCGAGCAGGATTGGGTGGAGAATGCGGCACACGACCTGCTGCCGGTGTTTCGGCGGGTGCCTGCGATCACGGTCCGGGTGCTGGACCCGCTGGGATTCTGCTGCAGCATGCAGGTCAACCACCTGCAGCCGCCGTTCGACAACCCGGCGATCCGCCGGGCGCTGTTCGGGGCGATCGACCAGGCGGCGTTCATGACCGCGGTGGCGGGGACCGACCCGGCGTTCCAGCACACGCCGGTTGGGTATTTCTGCCCCGGGACGCCGATGGCCAATGACGCGGGGATGGCGGCGCTGACCAGCCCTCGCGACCCGGCACGGGTTCGCCGCGCGCTTGAGCAGGCCGGATACAAGGGCGAGAAGGTGGTGCTGCTGGTGCCCGCCGACAGCGTCGCGCAGAAGCCGTTGGGAGATGTGGCGGCGGACATGCTGCGCCAGGTGGGGATGGACGTCGAGTATGCGGCGATGAGTTTTGGCAACGTGCTGACCCGGCGCAACAACAAGGGGCCGGTGTCCGCGGGCGGGTGGAGTGCGTTCTGCGGCAATCCGCAGGGGATGGATTGGGTGAACCCGGTGGGGCATCAGCCACTGCAGGGCAATGCGTCGTACCCGGGGTGGGCGACGATCCCAAGGCTGCCGGCGTTGAAGGCGCAGTGGCTGGCTGCCGGGTCGGTCGGCGAGCAGCAGGCGATCTGCCGGACGATCCAGCAGGTGGCGTTCGAGGAGGTGCCGTTCTATCCCATTGGGCAGTACAAACAGCCCACGGCGTATCGGAACCGGATCACCGGGGTGCTGAACGGGACGGCGACGTTCTGGAACGTGCGGCCGGTTTAGGCAGTTTATTTTGGGCGTTGCCGCACCTCGGCCAATACAGCCCGGTATTGGCGGCGGTGCGAAAAACCCCAGTGGTCCCTTGGGGCACGACAATGGCCTCTTCGCCAAGTCGGCAAGCAAGCAAGCAAGCAAGCAAGCAAGCAAGCAAGCAAGCAAGCAAGCAAGCAAGCAAGCAAGCAACTCAGCAGGCAAGAATTTTAACGAAGATTTCAGCCGATGTACGCGGATGCACGCAGATGGAGCGGACTGCATCACCGACGGTTGGCGACGCGCCTGATCGGCAGGCTTGACCGCCTGTTGGGAGTGGTCGGCCCGGGGGCGTGTCGCACGGCGGGATGGGGGCGGCGGGGTCGGTCTGCGGATGCGGCGTCCGTCATTAGCGGATTATTCAGCCCAACGTTCCATGCGCGTCCGGCCGTGTGCATCCGGAGCCCGCTCCAGGACGCGACCTGTGCTTGCCGAGACGAACCAATTTTGGTACATACTTGATGGCCGCGTCGCTGCCACGCCCGCAACGGACCGTCACGGCCGAGTTCTACCGGACCGCGACCGGCAACGAACCGGTGCGGGCCTGGCTGAAGACGCTGTCCCTGGCCGAACGCCAGGCAATCGGGACTGCGGTGCGCAAGGTGGAATACGGATGGCCGATCGGGATGCCGACATGCGACGCGTTGGGCGACGGGCTGTGGGAGATCCGGATCAACCCGGAGAACCGCATCGCACGGATCCTGTTCTGCACCGTCGGCGCGCGCTTGGTGCTGCTGCACGGGTTCATCAAGAAGTCCCGGACCGCGCCGAAAGTCGAACTGGACACGGGCTGGGCACGCAAGGCCGATCTGCGGGCGCGGTTGCATCCGCGCGCCGGGGAGCCGATGGGAAGTGGAACATGAACAACCAGCCCGACATCCACCCGATCGGTTCCAGCTTCGAAAGCTTCCTGGCCGAGGCGGGGATTCTCGACGCGGTCGACGAGGCCGCGGTGAAGCAGGTCATCGCCTGGCAGATCGCGCGGGCGATGCGCGAACAGGCTCTCAGCAAGAGCGCGATGGCGGCGGCGATGCAAACCAGCCGCTCGCAGCTCGATCGGCTGCTCGATCCGAGCAACCCTGGCGTGGCGCTGCACACGTTGTTTCGCGCCGCCGCCGTGCTGGGCAAGAAACTCAAGGTCGAGCTGGTGGACCGGGCCGATCGACGCCGACCTCAGTGCGTCGGATAGGTCCTCGGCCAGATGATCTCGTTCGGCGGGCCCGGCGGGTCGGGCGGCCCCTTCTTGCCGCAGGCGGCCAGCAGCAGCCCGGCCAACAGCAGCAGCAGCGCCGCCCTCATGCCAGCGTCCTCATGCCAGCACCTGCTGCCAGCGCGCCGCCTGCGCCGCCACGTTGGCCGGCGCGGTGCCGCCGTAGCTGGTGCGCGAGGCGACCGACGCCGCCACCGTCAGCACCGAGAACACGTCCTGGGTGATCCCCGGCTCGACCGACTGCATCTCGGCCAGCGTCAGGGCGGACAGCTCGACGCCCTTCGCCTCGGCCAGCGCCACCAGCCGCCCGGTCACGTGGTGCGCGGCGCGGAACGGCAGTTTTGCCACCCGCACCAGCCAGTCGGCGAGATCCGTCGCGGTGGCGAAGCCGGCGCCGGCGAACGCGCGCATCCGCGCCGTGTCGGGCGCCATGTCGCGCACCATCCCGGCGGTCGCGGCGAGCGACAGCGCCCAGGCCTCGGCGGCGGCGAACACGCCCTCCTTGTCCTCCTGCATGTCCTTGGCGTAGGCCAGCGGCAGGCCCTTCATCACCGTCAGCAGGCCCACCAGCGCCCCGGTGACGCGCCCGGTCTTCGCCCGCACCAGCTCGGCCGCGTCCGGGTTGCGCTTCTGCGGCATGATCGAGCTGCCGGTGGTGAAGGCGTCGGACAGCCGGATGAAGCCATAGGGCGCACTGCACCAGATCACGATCTCCTCGGCCAGCCGCGACAGGTGCACCGCGCCGATCGCCGCGGCGGCGAGGAACTCCAGCGCAAAATCGCGATCCGACACCGCGTCCAGCGAATTGGCGGTCGGCCGGTCGAAGCCCAGCGCGCGCGCGGTCGCCTCGCGGTCGAGCGGGAACGAGGTGCCGGCCAGCGCCGCCGCACCCAGCGGGCACTCGTTGGCGCGCCGGCGGCAGTCGGCGAGGCGTCCGCGGTCGCGTTCCAGCATCTCGACATAGGCCAGCAGATGGTGCCCGAAGGTCACCGGCTGGGCGGTCTGCAGATGGGTGAAGCCGGGCATCGGATCGGCGGCGTGCTGCGCGGCGCGCTCGGCGAGCGCCCGCATCAGGTCGGTGACCTGGGCGCCGATGCCGTCGATCGCCTCGCGCACCCACAGGCGGAAATCGGTCGCCACCTGGTCGTTGCGGCTGCGCCCGGTGTGCAGGCGCTTGCCGGCCTCGCCGATGCGCTCGACCAGCCGCGCCTCGATGTTCATGTGGATGTCTTCCAGCGCCGCGGAGAACGGAAACGCGCCGGTGGCGATCTCCTGCGCGATCGCCTCTAGACCGGAGCGGATCGCCTGCTCATCTTCGGTGGTGATGACGCCCACCTTCGCCAGCATCGCCGCATGCGCCAGGGAGCCTTGGATGTCCTGGCGCCACAGCTTCCTGTCGAAGCCGATCGAGGCGTTGATCTCCTGCATCACCACCGAGGGACCGGCGGCGAAGCGGCCGCCCCATTGCTGGTTGGCCTCGGCGTTGCGGCGTGTGTCCCGGTGGGTGTCCACTGGGGCGTCCCGGGGGTCCGGCGTTTGGCTCACGAAAGGGGTTCCGACATGCATTCATTAGAGGCGCCGGCACTGACCCGCCGGCGCCTGTTGACGGCGGGGCTGGCGGCCGGCGGGACCCTAGCCGCCGTGCTGCCCCTGCGCAAACCGCGCGCGGAGGCGCTGGCGCCGCTGTCCGAGGGGCTGAAGCTCGTCGATCCGCCGGGGCCCCCGGCGCCGATCGTCTTCCTGGCCGCTGACGGCACGCCGCACCGGCTGGAGGAGTTTTTCGGCCACGGCATGGTGATCAACCTCTGGGCGACCTGGTGCGCGCCCTGCGTGGCGGAGCTGCCGGCGCTGTCGGCGCTGTCACACGCCCTGGCGCCGCAGGACATCGCCGTGCTGCCGCTGTCGTCGGACCGCGGCGGGGCCACGGCGGTGCGCGCGTTCTTCGCGGCGCACGACATCAGCGGGCTGCCGATCCTGCTCGATCCCAAGGGGGCGGCGGCGGAGGCCTGGGATGCGCACGGCATCCCGACCACCGTGCTGATTGACCGCAAGGGCATGGAGCGGGCGCGGCTGGAGGGTGCCGCCGACTGGTCCACGCCGGCGGCGGCGGCGCTGGTGCGGCGGTTGGTCGGGTAGGGTGGATAGGCGCAGCGCAATCCGCCACGCTTTGAGGGCCACGCGCCGTGCGTCGGCCCCGATGCGGGAGGGTGGCGGATTGCGCTGCGCTTATCCACCCTACGGCGACCTACGGTCCAATTGCCTGTCTCAGACCTTGACCAGTCGCGCGGCGAAGAAGCCGTCCATGCCGCCGCGCTCCGGCCATAGGCCGGGGTGGGTGCGCAAATGACCCTCCGGCGTCAGCGCCTCGGGCAGGCCCGGCAGCTCGGCGGGCAGGAATGGATCGTGGCGCAGCCCGCCGCGCGCCAGCGCCGCGGCGATGCGGGGCGCGGCCTCCTCCGGCTGCAAGGAGCACACCGCGTAGATCAGCCGCCCGCCCGGCCGCAGCATCGCGGCCGCCGCCGTCAGCAGCCGGTCCTGGGTTTCCGCCAAGGCGCGGACGTCGCGCGGGCGCTTGATGCGCGGCACATCGGGATGCCGCCGGATGGTGCCGGTGGCGCTGCACGGTGCGTCCAGCAGCACGGCGTCAAACGGGACGGGCGGCTGCCATGTGGCGGCGTCGGCCGCGATCGTCTCCGCGGTCAGCCGCCAGTGCCGCAGGTTGTCGATCAGCCGTGCCAGGCGCGTCGGGTCGCGGTCCAGCGCCGTCACCCGGGCGCCGGCGGCGGCAAGCTGCGCCGTCTTGCCGCCGGGGGCGGCGCACAGATCGCCGATGCGCTCGCCGGGAAGCGGCGCGAGCAGGCGAGCGGGCAGCGCGGCGGCGGCATCCTGCACCCAGAAGGCACCCTGCTCGAACCCGGCGAGCGGGGTGACGGGCGTGCCGGCGGGAAACCGCACGGCGCCGGTCGGCAGGACCTCGCCGCCGTCCGGCGGCAGCGCGCCGGGACGCAGGGTCAGGTCCAACGGCGCCTCGTGCTGATGGGCCAGCGCGATGGCGCGCGCCTCGGCGCCCCAGGAGGCCCACAGCCAGGCGGGGGTGTCGAGCCGCGGCCCGTCCAGGTCGGCCAGCGCCGCCTGCCCGGCCTCGGCGACGCGGCGCAGCACCGCGTTCACCAGCCCGGCGAAGGCATGCAAGCGGCGGCCGCGCGCCAGGGCGACGGCGGTGGCGACCGCGGCGTGCGGCGGCGTGTCCAGCAGCAGCAGTCCGGCGGCGCCGAGGCGCAGCACGTGGCGCACCGGCTCGGGGGGCGCCCGCTTGAGGAACGGTTCCAGCACCGCGTCCAGCGTGCCGAGCCGGCGCAGCGTCGCGGCCACCAGGCGGTGCGCCGCCGACCGATCGCGCGCGGCGAGCGGCGGCAGCGCGTCCAGCGCTTCCTCCAGCGGGCGGCGGCGGTCGAGCACCGCGGTGAGCAGATCGAACGCGGCATCGCGGGTGGGATCGGGCATGATGGCCATGTCAGGCCAAGGGATCCAGCAAGTCGACACCCAGCGGCCGGAAGTCCGCCCGGGTGGCGACGTCGGGATGGGTCCGGGCGCGGCGCCGCGGTTCGGACCCCACATTGGTGTCGAGCAGGAACATTTTGGATTCGAACAGGAACATTCAGGCCAGATCAGCCGCGCGCTTGGTGCCGCAGCGCTGCCTGTTCATTCTGGGTCATAAATGTCACCTCTCCGGGACCAATCCATACCACAGGTTTTGCGAAACATGAATCGGGAGGTTTTGCGAAACATGAATCGGGGACTCGTTCCCAGAAGGCCGGAGCCCGGGTTCTCCCTGTCATTGCCAGGAGCGAAGCGACCCTCGGGTCAAGCGCCCCACCGGGACAACCCCCGGGACAAGCGCCCGGGGGCAAGGCCTACCGGTGGCAGGCTCTAGGGTCAGAACTCAATTAGCTGCAACTCATTGAAATTGAACCGCTTCATTTTCCGGGATCGAAAGG
>Ga0209415_10010255_pt1 | contig 15958 bp, 14 predicted proteins | sample PeaSoiSIISIP2007_FD_187696 | JGI IMG/M metagenome (GOLD analysis project Ga0209415, IMG submission 187696) | Peat soil microbial communities from Weissenstadt, Germany - SII-SIP-2007 (SPAdes) (version 2) | ecosystem: Environmental > Terrestrial > Soil > Wetlands > Peat | place: Germany...
GGCTTCTCCCGGATGCTGGAACTAACCGCACCTCCGCCACCGGAGCTAAAGGCGATCCAGGCCCGCATCGTCGAATTGCCGCCCGAGGTCGGCGGCCTCCAGGGAGGGCCAGCCCCGGCCTCGCCAGCCAAGCCTAAGCCCGCAGTGGTCAAGCCGGCACCGGTGATTCATCCACATGTCGCGCCGCACCCGCACCTCAAGATGAAGCCGGCCGCCCAGCCGATCGCCCCGTCTGAAACCGGCACCGCAAAGAGCGAGGAGGCACCGCCGGAATCATCCAGTAGCGCCCCGACTCATCCCGAGGGCACTGGTGTACCCGGTGGTTCGGGAACGGGCAGCGCCGCGGGGCTCGGCAGCGATACCGCCGGGGCGCGCGCGATTTATGCGCCCACCCCAGCCATCCCCGACGACCTGCGCGAAGACGCTCTAAATGCGGTCGCCGTCGCGCATTTCAAAGTCGGCTATGACGGACAGGTCGAAGTTGCTCTCGCCAAACCGACTTCAAATCCGGAACTCAATCAAATCCTCCTCGACACCCTGAAGCAGTGGAAATTCTTCCCCGCTATACGCGGCGGCGTCGCGATCCCCTCCGAGTTCGACGTCCGCATCCCTGTAACGGTCCAATAAATTTCCTGATTGCTTCGCCGCCATTTAGTATTCGGGCGCGCGGCTCCTCGCGAGGAGAAACTCGTGCTCGTCAAGGTTGGTCGCGAAAGCGCGGCGCGCGCCGCCATTCTGCTGATCGTCAAGGCCCCGCGCGGCGAGGGCGAAATCCTCAACGTCCTCTTCGGCAACATCCTGACGGTGCCGATTCCGTTGCTCTGGGGGATGGCCGCGACTTTCGCGATCGTCGGTCTCCTGCAGTACTTCGCCTCGAAGGAGTTCCTGATTTCGGCCTACGACCCCGACATGGCGCGCGCCCTCGGCATCAACGTCAATCTCTGGAACACCGTCTTCTACGTCGCCCTCGGGTTTGCCGTCGCGATCGCGATTCGTGGGGTGGGCGCATTGCTCACCTTTACGCTGCTGGTCGCCCCCGGTGCGGCGGCGCTGTGTTTCGTGCGCGGTCTTCGTGACGCGTTCGTCGTCGCGACGGCCGTCGGCGTGATTGCCACCATCGCCGGCGTCTTCGCCTCCTACTTGCTTGATTTCCCCACCGGCCCCACGATCGTCGCCATCCTCGCCGCGATCTTCGCCCTGAGCTACGGCTACGCCGCCCTCCGCGGCAACTGATTCTGCCGCCAGCGCCGCGTCAATTTTATTTCGCGCCGCCAACGCCGCGTCAGTATGAGAGGAAAGAAGCGTATCGCTATGATTGTTACTAGCGGTTCGCGTGCCGCTGTATCCACTATGCACGCATCAAACTCGGAGCCGATAGCAATTTCGCGCTGCGCGAAGAAACTCGCGCCCGTCACGGTTGGTCGCGAAAGCGCGGCGACGGCTCGACGGCGCGCTCAGCGGTAATTGACGGACAGGCTATTCGCAAACCGGCTTCTGGCGACCAGTCGCTATCATCCCACATTAGTCAGTATCTGAATGTAATGTACTACGCACCGACTAATATGTAGTCGGCACTGACTAATACACGACCAGCCACTTACTATTTCCTGACTCCGCTGCCAACTGACTATTCCTTAACACTCACTTGATTACTCAGTATCACTTTCCAAACCTCACTCCAATGTGACTATTAGGATCGGCGACGGGGTGAAATCCTACACCCCTCACTAAAATGTGATTTTTTGGCCTTTTCGCCATTCGTTCGTCTTCGTCTGTTTCGCTTTTCCGGCCGAAACGCGACCCTCGCCGCGATCTTCGCACTGAGCTATGGTTACGCGGCGATCGGAGCTGAGTGTGCCGTCAGCAGCACGGATGCCCGGCGGTCGCGCGAAAGCGCCATTATGGGCGCGTCGGCGCGATCAGACACAGGCGACAACCTCGACGGCGCGAGCAGAGGCAATCGATGGTGGCGGGAAGAAGCGCAAAAGCGACGACAGCCGCGACGGACATCTTTGCTGCCGTCGAGTACCTCAAGCGCGAAGGTGAGACTGCGCTGCGCCGCTTCGCGCGTGCCCATCGCGGCACCGCCTATGCCGAGATGCGTTTCGAGGCGGTGTTCCATCGGTCGGCCTCGGCCAACGACGGTGATCAACGCGACAGCGCAGAGAGTGAGGCAGCGGCCTTCGGCGTCGCGGTCCACTATGCGGATCGCGGCGGCGTAATCGGTCACGGACAGACCGGCGCCGAGATCGGCCGCCTCGCGCTCAATCGCGCGAAGCTGCTTGCGGCGCTCAACGCGGCCCTCGCCGAGGCGTATGAGCGCGCCCGCTTCAACGCGCGCGAGAAGACCGCGATCCTCAAACATCACGGAACGGCGGCCAAGTCGCTCACGCTGGCGAGTGCGATCGCGCCCTCGACTGCGCGCGATGAAGTTGCCGCGATCTTCCAGCGCGATCCACGCACCCTCGATGCGGGCGAGCTCAAACGCGCCTGCCACGAAGCCTCCGCCGCGATCGCGGGACTCGGTTCCGATGTCGCCTTCAATGCGGTCGCCGCGATGAGCGAGCTGCGCCACGAGCTCTTCATCAATACGGCGGGCGCACTGATCTCGCAGGCGTTCGCCTTCTCGCAAGGCGATTGCTACGTCGTAGCGCAGAGCGGCGACGGCCATCAGGAGACCTACGACACGATTGGACATCAGCGCGGTTTCGAATGCCTGGCCGATGGCTCGCGCGACGAACTAATGCCGACTCCCGATCTCTCGACCTTCGCGATCGAACTGGCGAAGGAGACGCGCGAAGTCGCCGCCGCGCCCGCGCTCAAGCCGCCCGACGGCGAAGTCGTGGTGGTGACCGATCCGCATTTCAATGCGCTGGTCGCGCACGAGATCATCGGCCATCCGTGCGAAGCCGATCGCGCGCTCAAGATGGAAGCCGCTTACGCCGGACGCAGCTGGTTCCTGCCCTCGCTCGATCACAACGAGATTGGCCGGCCGGTCGGCTCCCCGCTACTCTGGGCATGCTCGGATCCGACGCTCACCGGCTACGGCCATTATCGTTACGATCACGAGGGGACGCCGAGTCGGCGCGTGACTCATATCGAGGGCGGCGTGTTTCGCGGCTTCATCAATTCGCGCGCGACTGCGGCCGCGCTAGGCGTCGAGCCCAACGGATCGGCGCGGGCGAGCGAGGCCTGGCACGTTCCGTTGATCCGCATGTCGAACACGTTCTTCCTGCCGGGAGCAAGCGATCCCGCCCAGATGATCGCCGAAGTCGATCATGGCTACTACGTTTGCGGATGCCTGGTTCCATCGATCGCGGAGTCGCGCGAGAACTTCCGCATCTCGGCGCGGAAGGTTTATGAAATCGAGCACGGGCGGATCGGCCGGCTCTATCGCGCGGGCAGCGTGATGGCGGATTCGAAGAGCTTCTTCACCAAGGTCGATGCGGTCGGCAACGACCTGCGTCTGATCGCGATACCCAACTGCGGCAAGGGTCAGCCGATGCAGGTCAAACGGATGTCCAACGGCGGACCGACGCTGCGGTCGCGCGCACGGATGGGCGGCGGCTAACTCGCGATGCGCACGACCGCCGATTTGCGCAAGTTCGTGCGCGAGGCCGCGGCGCTGCTGGCGCGCGAGCGCGACTTCAGCGCCTTCGAGATCTATTGCTCGACGAGCGAGCATCGGGTCGCGCGGCTGAACTTTACCTCCGACATCCCCTCGCGCGGCCTCGAGGAATTCAAGTCGCTCAACGCGGACGGCTTCGCCATGCGCGTCGTGATGCGCCGCGATCCGCACGAGACGGGATCGGCGACGGAGGCCGGCGATCTCAGCCTCGATGCCGTTCGCGCGACGATGCAGCGGGTGCGAGCCACAACCGTGATCGATCCGCATTTTCCGGGACTGCCCACTGCGCCGCGCAAGTTCGCGCCGCCCAAAGATGGGGGTGGCGCGTCCGATCTGATGCGCGCCCGTGACGGCGCGATTGCGACGGCCGCGTGGCAGATGATCGGAGGCGCGATCTCCGCCTTCGAAACGGGGGTGCCGCTGAAACTGCCGCATCCCGGACTGATCGTCGGCGGCGACCTTTCGCTGATTCGTGATCGAATAGCGATCGGCAGCTCGACCTTCGCGGATATCCGCGGCGACGAGAGCGCGCATTTCGTGTCGTCGGTGACGGCGCTAATCGAATCGCTCGACGCCAAGGGCACCGCAACCGCGATGGGCTCGTCGCTCGACCAGATGCGCCGTGCGGGTGCGCGACTCGGCCGCGACGCCGTCGCGCTTGCGCTCAAGTTGCGGCACGGCGAACGGCCGCCGCCCGGCCCGTATCGGGTCGTGTTGGGACCGCAGCCGGTTGCCGAGATTATCAACTATATGGTGATCGGATCGCTGACTACAGGCGCTTTCCATTCCGCAACCTCGGCCTATCATGGACGCTTCGGCGCGCGCGTGATGGACGAACGGTTAAGTCTGGCCGACGATCCGATTGCGAAGAGCGGTCCGGTCCGCCGTCGTATCACCTGCGAAGGACTGCCAGCCGCACGCACCGAGATGATTCGCGACGGCCGCCTCGTCGGCCTCATTTCGAATTTCTATGATTCGCATCGCCTGCTCACCGATGAACATCGCGCGGAGCGACTCGGTCCCGCGGCGCCTGCGACAGTCGGCTTTCCAGTACGCAGCGGCTATCGGCTCGGCGAGAGTCCGGCGCGCCGCTATGACGCACATCCGGGATCGACCGGCACCAACGTCATCATGCGGACGAAGAGCGGCGTCGATGAGTGCGAGTTGATCGCCGCTGTCATCGACGGCATCTATATCGGCCGCATCTGGTACACCTATCCAATCAATGGACAGCGCGCGGGCGACTTCACTTGCACCGTGAGCGGCGATTCCTACGTCATTCGCAACGGCCGAATCGCCGCACCCTTGGCGCCCAACTGTTTTCGTATCAACGCGAATATCGAGCAGGTATTCACGAAGCCGCTCGCGATCGGCAAGCGCTCGGAACTTGCGGTCGTTTGGGGCTCACCGGAAGCCTACTTCGTGCCCTCAATCGCGCTGGACGGGATCACATTAGCGCAAGTCGGCGCGGCGGATTCGGATTAAAGAAAAAAGGAGAGTTGTTCAAGAGCGCAAAATTATAGTCTTTTCTGAAACCTTATAAGGTTTCAGACTTCCCATTTAGAAGAGCGAGAGCAACCTGTGGATCATGCCGACGACGTGGTGCTGTCAACCGCGATCACAAGATTTGGCAATGCACCCAGGCCTCGCGAGCAGTTCGAAAAGGCAGGTCAAGACTGTTGGGCCCCTCGTCAATCACTCAAAAAAGGGTTCAGACTTCGCGTCCGTGATATGATTCAGTCGATTTTGCGATCGTTGCGGTAGGTTTCCTGTTTGCTGGTGATGCCGGTCGGATCCCACCGCGTCCAGACGCCCTCGCGCTTGCCGGCGCGATAGTTGCCCTCCAACGCTTTGACTCCGTTGGCGTACCAGCTGATGTGTAGCCCGTCCTGCAAGCCGTTGCGATAATGGTCGATTGCGGAGCGCACACCGTTCTCGTACCACGTCGTCCACTCGCCATCTTGCACACCGTCGCGGTAGTAGCCCTTTATCATCCGATCGGTGCCCGCGCCATATGCGACGAAGATGCCGTCCTTGACCAGTTTGCCGTCGACGATCTTCTGACACCAGACTTCCTCGCCCTTCGGCGGCGGCGCGCCCATCAGGGTAGCGCCGCTGGGGCACGATAGCGGCGCATTGGCGAAATCACGATGGCAGGCGCCTAGTGTCGAAGCTATCGCGATCGTCGCGGCCGCGAGCATGAAGCGGAGCATCACTCTGGGCGTGCGGAGTGTCCGCGTATTCGTTATGCGCGTCGGCATACGAACGTAAATTCTGTCATCAAGAATGGCCGGCGCAAAGCGGGCTGTAAGAATGGAACGGGCGGGAATGCGATGTTCGCCTTCCCGCCCGCGTTGCGATTCGATCCGCGCGCCAAGTAGTGCGCGCGGAGTTGTGAACGTTCTAGTTCGAGCCCGTCGAGCCGAGCAGGTTGCCGCCCAAGGTCGGATGGCCGACCGTCTTGTCGCCGATGACGTTGATCATCGACGGCTTGCCCGATTTGAACGCCCGCTCGAGCGCCGGGATGATCTCGTCCGGCTTCTCGACCTGTTCGCCGTGGCAGCCCATCTCGTTGAAGATCTTGTCGTAGCGGATGTTCTGCAACATGTTGAACGGCTCGGTGCGATCTTTCAGCATCGGCATCGACTCGAAGCTCGGGCCCCACGAACTGTTATTATAGAGCAGGCAGACGATCGGCAGGTTGTAGCGCGCAGCCGTCTCCATGTCCCAACCGCCGATGCCGAGGCCGCCGTCACCCATCACCAGCACGACCTGTTTGCCAGGCCGCGCGAGCTGCACACCGACACCCATGCCGAAGCCGTGGCCGACCGGCGCGAGCGGTCCCGCGTCGATGACCGAACCGGGGAAGCGGCAGACAAAGTTCTGGCTCATCCAGCCCGAAAGCGTGAAGCTGTCGATGACGACGGTCGCATTCTTGTCGAGCACCGAGACGAGGTCACGGGTCACGCGCGCCGGGTGAATCGGCAGATTGCCATGGACCTTCTTTTCGTTGTCAACCACGACCTTCTCGAAGTTCGATCGAACCTCGGCCAATTCCTTGACCCAACTGGAGCTGCGATTCTTCGAGAAATCGAGCTTGAGTTCCTTGATGCGCGCGATCATCTGGCGCAGCACCAGCTTGGGATCGCCGACCAGCGGAATCTCCGCCGGCACCTGCCATCCGATGCGCGACGGCACGGGATCGCATTGGATGTACTTGGCCTTGTCGTTCCAGGTCGGCATCCGGCCGAAATGCTCGCCGCTCCAGAAGCGAAAGCCGAGCGTCAATACGACGTCGGCGCGGCCCGTGAACGGTTTCTTAAAGGCGCCGCGAATGGCCAGCGGATGTTCTTCCGAAACCGAGCCTTGGCCGGCGCGCCGCGCATAGACCGGAATAGAAGTCAACTCGACGAACTCCTTGAGCTCGGGTGCGGCGTTCGACCAGAAGAGGCCGTCGCCGCCGGCGATCAACGGACGTTCGGCTGCATGCAACAATTCGATCGCTCGATCGATCTTGGCCGGGTCGCCCGCCGAACGAACGTCGTCCGGCGTGAACCGCTGGCCGCCCGCGCGCTGCTTCGCATCTTCGCCCTGGGTGTAAAGAATGTTCTGCGGAATCTCGATCAACGAAACGCCCTGCGGCGGCGTCAGCGCCTCGCGGAAGGCCAGGCGCATGTCGAACTCGATGGTGCTGAAATCGGTCACACGCTTGGTGTATTTCGCGAAGCTCCGGACGACGTCGGAACCATAGGCTTCCTGGAAGGAGCCCTGGTGGTCCTCAGTGTTGGGATGCTGGCCCGAGATACAGACCACGGCGCTGTTGGTCATCGCAGCGAGCGCCAGTCCGGTCACCGCGTTGGTCAGGCCGCATCCGGCCGTCACCATGCAGACGCCGGCCTCACCGGTCATGCGCGCGAAACCGTCGGCCGCGTATGCGGTCGCTTGCTCGTGGCGCATATGGACCAGCTTGATCTCATGGCTGCGCAATTGCGCGAGAATCGGGAACAAGTGACCACCGTTGATCGCGAAACAATAGCGCGCCTTATTTTCCTGGATAATACGCGCGACCAGTTCGCCGCCGTCCACTTTGGCCATTAGATATCCTCCTTCGATTTATCCCGCCTCGCCGTGCGCCAGACCGTCAGTGTCCGCGGAAAGTCGCGGCAAGAGTGAATCTGGTTCCAACGGGCCTGAAAAATTATTGTTCGGGACGAATCCTTGCACATTTCGGGTGGAAGCGAAAACCGGAATTGGAGCCGGTAGCTCAACGCGCATTTTTTCTGCGCGCCCAACGTTGATCATCGATTCAAAGCCTGTAAATCTGAAGGGGCTTTCAGCGGAATGCTTGGAGAACAGCCGGTCGGAGGTTACGACCGCGGCGAATTGCGGATGAGATGAAACGGCTCCTGGTTACAATACTACTGTTTCTCGCGAGCACTCTCGCGGTGATTCCCGCCAATGCTTTCAGCCTGCTTGATCCGAATAGCTGGCCGGCGTCGATGAATCCGCACAACTGGCCGTTTTCCCTTTACCCGATACCGGAAGTAGCAACGAATCCGAACGGCGGCGTCACCTACGGAATATTGGCCGCGCTCCTGATGAAGGATAAGCACGGCGACATTCGCTACATCTTCGCGCCCGACGTCAACAACAACAGCACGCTCGGACCCGGCGGTAACCTCCGTTTTCTCTCGTATCCTTCGGAAGACACGCAGTGGTATGCGACCGGCGGCGCGCAGGAGAACATCGCGCGTAATTTTGACCTCAATTACGAGACCGGCCGCACGCATCACGACTGGTGGTCGTTTACCGGCAGATTCTTCTTCGAGCGCGATCCGACGGAGCGCTTTTTTGGTATCGGCAATAGCTCGCGCGAGGGGCAGGAGGCCAATTACACCACCGAACAGTTGTATTTTCGCGCACTCTTCGGCTGGAACATCACTCGTAATCTGCAGCTGGCGGCGGTGATCAAGCCGCGCTACGTGCGAATCCAAAACGGCGCATTCACAACCACGCCCCAGATCGGCACGGTGTTCCCACACGTCAAGGGCATCAACGGCGGCAGCGAAATGTGGGACGAGGTCCGCGTGACTTACGACGATCGCGATTCTGTGGACATCCCGCGCGCCGGCGGCCTCGCGCTGCTATATTACGGGTTGGCCGATCGCCGTTTCCTGAGTTCCGTGTCCTACAATCGTTTTGGCGGTGAGGTGCGGCGCTACTTATCCTTTGGCAACCGGGTCACGTTTGCGGGCCACCTTTATATGCAATGGACTCCGGCGGGAAACGAGACCCCGTTCTGGTCGATGCCGTGGTTGGGCGGCGAGGAGAGCTTCCTCTATTCCGTCGAGACGCTGCGCGGGTATGGCGCGGGCCGTTTCATCGATAACAATATCGCCGTCGCCAGCGTCGAGATGCGTACGCGCATCCTTGAGGCCGACGTTTTCGGGACTCACGGGACGCTGGAACTCGCGCCGTTCTTCGACACTGGCCGCGTCTGGCATTCGATGTCGCAAATCCCCTTCCAGCAACTGCATTCGGTCGGCGGTATGGGATTCCGCGCGATCGCCGAACCGTTTGTGGTCGGCTACGTCGACGTCGGTTGGGGCGGTGAAGGCCCCGCGGTCTTCTCGGGCATCAACTATCCATTCTGACAGGTGCGCACGACAATACTGGCCAGCGGGGGGCACCCATCTTCACTTGCGAAAGCGTGACGGGTACTGAGCTTCGAACGTAACCTCGGGATGGAGCAAGCGGGCCCGCTCGATCAGCGTGGCTTCAGTCTCGGGAATTTGCGGGTCGGGAACGCAACAATCCACCGGACACGAAGCGGCGCATTCTTCGTGATCGAAGAAGCCGACACATTCCGTGCACTTGCCGGGCACGATGTAATAGATGTCGGGCGCGATCGCGTCATGGCCGGCACCATCGAGTTCCCATGATGCGCCGCCGGCGTAGATTGCATTGTTCGGGCATCGGGGCGCACAGGCTCCGCAGTTGATACATTCTTCGGTAATCAGCGTCGACATTTCGAAATTCCAGATTATTAGTTCAATGGTCCCGGCATTGCGGCCGCAATCCGGTGCGCGAGATCGATAAACGCCTGACTCGCCGGATGATCCGGCCGGGCGATTACGATCGGCGTGCCTGCGTCGCCAGCCTCGCGGACTTCAGTGAAGATCGGCAGACGCGCGAGCACTTCCATCTTCTCGCCCGCCGCCATCTTGTCGCCCCCGCCATGACCGAAAATCTCATCGCGCTCGCCGCAATCCGGGCACACGAAATAGCTCATGTTCTCGACCACGCCGAGCAGCGGGCAATGCACCTGCCGGAACATCCGCACCGCGCGCATCGCGTCGGCCAGCGCGACGTCCTGCGGCGTCGTCACGATCACCGCGCCATCGATCGCGACTTCCTGCGCAAGCGTCAATTGCGCGTCGCCGGTCCCGGGCGGCAGATCCACGATGAGGAAGTCTTGGGTGCCCCACCGCGTGTCCTTGAGAAACTGGCGCACGGCACCCATCACCATCGGGCCGCGCCAAATCACCGGAGCCTTGTCGTTGAGAAAAAAGCCGATCGAGATCAGCTTCACGCCGAAGCGTTCGACCGGGTAGAACGACTGGCCGCCGGCGCCGCGCGGACGTTCGTCGCCGGTGCCGAACATCATCGGTACCGAAGGGCCGTAGATGTCCGCATCGAGCAGGCCGACCTTGTATCCGATGCGGCTCAGAGCGGCCGCGAGATTCGCCGCCACCGTCGATTTGCCGACGCCGCCCTTGCCGCTCGCCACGGCCACGATAAAGCGTGTGCCTTCGAGCCGCACCTTGCCGGTCTTCTCGCCGAGTTCGGGCTCGAGCTTGCGCACCTTGAACTCGACCTTGGGCACGCCGAGTTCATGCGTGAGCGCCTGGTGAATGCGCGTCGCAAGGTCGCGCAGAATTTCCTCGCGATCGGTCCCGCTGCGCAGCGTGATCGCATAACCGCCGTCCGCCGCCGGCGTAACTTCCTCAACTAACCCGAGCGACACGATGTCGGTCTGGTAACCGGGGTAATTCACGCGGGCGAGTGCGATCGCGACTTGTTCGAGGGATACCTTACTGGCCACTGGGCAAAATTATTTCAGATGGCGGTTGGCAGCGATAGCCAACCGTGAGATTCGCGATTCGACCGCGCGCTCGATCCAAAACGCGAAGGCTAAATTTGCACGCCCCGCCGCGGCAAGTTCATCGAATGAGCGGCGCGAGACGATTCGCGATTGCCGCACGCGCCTCGTCGGCAATGCGCCGGACGATTTCCCGGGCTGGCAGCGTTTCGTTGACTAGGCTGCACGATTGCCCCGCGTAAAATGCGAGTCCGTTGATATCACCCTCGATATATTCCGTCGGCGGAAATACCGAATAGCGTACCAGCGGGACCTCGATATCCGAACGGCGCATTGTCCCCGCCGGGTCGCCCTCGCCCGGTCGTTTGCCGGTCGGTGGCCGTCGAGCGCTTTCCCAAGCTTCGACCGTGGCGGTGCGGATCACACGATGAGGCGCTTCGGGCCACCCGACATCGAAGAGCGTAGTGTACCGCGTGTCCTCGGCCCTCGCTGCGATCACCGCCTTCTTGTAATCGCGATGTGCGGCGGATTCGTTCGCTACCAGGAAGCGCGTGCCGAAGACCCCTCCGTCCGCCCCTAAAGCGATTACCGCCGCGAGTCCCCGACCATCGCCGAGGCCGCCTGCCGCAACCATCGGCAGATCGCCGATTGCATCGCGTACCGCCGGTATCAACGCCATGGTCGTCGTGGTGCCGCGCACATGACCACCGGCTTCGACACCCTGCGCCATGATCGCATCGACGCCCGCGTCGGCGGCGGCGCGCGCTTCGCTGGCCGACCCGCATTGCCAGATCACCTTGATGCGCGCATTGCGCAGGCGCCGAATCGAATCAGTATGTTCCGCCGGCGTGCCCCAGAAAAACGTCGCCGCCTCAACCGGCTCGTCGGCAACGGCCTCGACCGTACCCGGTCGCAAAAACGGAATCAGCAAGTTCACGCCGATCGGCTTCTTCGTAATCTTGCGCGCGGCGTCGATTTCGTGATGGATCGCGGCCGGGCTGAAGCCGGCCAGTCCGATGAAGCCGAAGCCGCCGGCCTCTGATACCGCGCCCGCCAGGTTCGACAACGCGACGCCACCCATACCCGCCGAGATTATCGGCAACTCGATTCCGAGTAGTTCGCAAATTCTGGTTCGCAGCATCGAGCCGTCGCTCCTGAGATCTTGCGCCAAGCGTCCTAACGGCCTTTGAATTTCGCCTCGCGTTTTTCGAGAAACGCCTTGACGGCTTCCTTGTGGTCCTCGGTCAGACCGGTCAGCGTCTGTCCATACGATTCGCGATCGAGAATGGTGCGCAGGTCTGATTTGAGCGCGAGATTCAGATGCGCCTTCATGTAGGAATATGCTACCACAGGTCCGGCGGCGAGGCGCTTGGCGAATGCGCGCACTTCTTCGGTCAGGGAAGCCGCCGGCACCACGCGATTGACCATGCCGAGCTTAAGCGCCTCTTCCGCGCCGATTACCTCGGCGGTGAAATACAGCTCTCGCGCCTTGGCCGGCCCAACCAGTTGAGTGAGCAGGTAGGTGCCGCCGAAATCGCCCGAGAACCCGACGCGTGCGAACGCGGTGCCGAAGCGCGCGTTGTCGGAGGCGATCCGAAGATCGCAGGCGAGCGCGATACTTAGTCCCGCGCCTGCGGCCGGTCCGTTGATCGCACCGATCGTCACCTTCGGCATCTCGTGCAGCAGCAGACTGACCTCTTCCGAGCGCCGCAACTGGCTGATGCGCGTCTGTATCCCCTGCTCTCCCGCCGACGCCGAATGAGCGTGCGCGGCGCCGCTAGCGCTGCCGCTTTCGTTGCGCTCACGCATCCGGCCGATATCTCCGCCGGCGCAAAAGCCGCGCCCCGCGCCGGTCAATACCACCGCGCCAACTTCACGATCGTGAGCGGCGCGATTCAACTCTTCGAGCAGGCCGGCGATCATGTGATCGCTCAGTGCGTTGAGCTTGTCGGGTCGATTCATCGTCAGGTAGAGCACGCCATCATGGCGCTCGACGATCAGATCGCGATGTTCAGTCGACATGGACAATCCCTCCAAATGCGAAACCTCGCTAATGATTGAATCCCGTACTACTTCAGCACCGCCACGCTGTCGAGCGCGTCGGCGACTGACTGCGTGCCGTCGCGATCATGGCCGAGCGCGCTCGCCGCGTTGAACATCGAGGTCATCAGGGCGAGTCCGGGCAGCGCCAACCGTTGCTCATGCGCGGCCTCTGCAACGAGGCGCAAGTCCTTGCGCATCAGTTGCACGAAGAACCCTGGACGGTAATCGCCAGCGACGATTTTCGGCCCGAGATTGTTCAATTGCCACGAACCCGCGGCACCCGCGCCGATCGCTTCGATCACCTTCGTCGGATCGAGGCCACCCTGACGTGCGAACAGCAGCGCCTCGGCGGCAGCCTCCAGCGTCACCGCGACGGCGATCTGGTTCGCGAGCTTGGTGGTCTGGCCCGCCCCGGCCGGCCCCATATGCGTGACACGCTTGCCGAGGTGTTCGAACAATGGCTGCGCGCGTTTGAAAGCGGCCTCGTCGCCGCCCACCATGATTGCGAGCGTGCCTTCGATCGCACCAGTCTCGCCGCCGGAAACCGGCGCGTCGAGATAGGCGATGCCCGACTTTGCTAGGCGCGCAGCAATCTCGCGCTCCGCATCCGGCGCAATCGTGCTCATGTCGATTACGAGTTGTCCGCGCGCCAACACCGGTTCGATCTTCGCGACGACGCCTTCGACGTCCGGCGTATCGGAGACCATGATGAAGACTGCTTCGGCATCGCGCGCGCACTCGGCCGCATCGGCGACGACGGCCGCACCGTCCGCGCTCAGCGCGCGCGCCTTTTCCGCGGAGCGATTATGCACGCGCAGCCGATGCCCCGCACGGAGCAGTCTGCGCGCCATCGGCGCGCCCATGATGCCGGTTCCAATCCATGCGATTTCCATAATTGGTTCCTTCGACGAGATAATCGTGCCTGGCGAAAATGGATCGTAAAACGGCGGGAAGGTGTTTCCATTCGCGCGTTCGCGAAGGGTCAGGCGGCTTGGGATGGCCGGGACGGCGCCTTCCACGAAAAGCCGTTGGCTGGAATCCCGCTCATCACAAATAGCGCGGCCCACAGGGTGAACAAAATTCCGGTCGCGACTCCGTGCCAAGTCCAGAACAAGCCGTAGATCAGATAGAGTGCGAGCAGTCCGAAATGCAGCATCGCGCGAGGCTCACCGAGGCCGGGCGGCAGCGGCGTAAACAATCGCGCGACGATTTTCGCCTGTCCGCCGCAATGCCAGGTGCCGAAATGACAGCATCGCCGGCAGACCACCAAACTGGATTCGATCCACATCGCCGCGAGCAACGCGAGACCGATCGCAAACGCGCCGGCGCTATGCGCCGCCGCCTTGCCGAGGGATACGATCGTAAACAGGACGAGGCCGCCAACTCCGACGATACGGAAAAATGCGGGCGTCTGGATAAGGTAGATGATCGGTTCGAATGGGCCGGGATTTTTGCGTGGCATCGGTGATCGATTCCGTCTGCCTAATCTACTCGCGATTCGCGCCGGCGCAACTCGTCACGCGCTCTCGAGCGTCCACGTCGGCGCTTCGGTCGGCTCGATGTCGTCGAATTTCGTGTAGTCGATCCGAAAGCCGCGCTCGGCCGATTCGCTGATGATGTCGGCCATGCGCGCGCCCCAAACGATGTCCTCGGCCTTGTAGGAATAGCGGGAGTAAACGGTCTGCGAAAAAGTCTCGTCGATACCGGTCAGCGACACCGTGATGCTGGCATCGTCCCTGATTAAATCCTCTGCCTTGCCGCCATAGAACGGACTGCCCGGCTCAATCGGATGTACCGCGGTCCACGAGTATTGGAAGATCGCATTGCGGTAGCGCGCCAGGTCGAGGTCGTAAAAGCGGCGCACGTATTCGCCCTCGCGGGTGTGCTCGTCGCGTGCGAAGACCACGTGAATTTGCGCCTCGACGATGTTGCTCGCGCGCACGTTAGCCATGCGGAACATCAGGCTGGGCACCCCGTCGCGCTTGGAAATTACGGCGGCGCGGCTGAATCTGACGCGCGCCGTCGGGCGCGAGAACTTCGCGAAAATCAGGCCGGTTATCAGGGCGAAATTGATGAGTCCCGAAAACGCCTCGATGCTCATCAGGATCTGCGAAAACATGTCGGTCGGCGACATCTTGCCGTAGCCGATCGTCGCGATGGTCTCGACGCTGAAGAAGAAGTAGTCGGAAAAATAGCCGGGGCGCGCGTTCTCGATTCCGCCGTCGAGATAGTAGCCAAGGGCAAAGATGATGTTTATGACAACAAAGGCCCCGACTATCTGAAGCAGCAGCGCAGGCCACGACGAGGTCAGTAGTTGGATATAAAAGTCAGTGAAAAAGTGGTCGCCGTCAGTAAGGGTGGCCGGCCGAATCGGTTCCGGCGGGGACGCACTGGTGCGTAGTTTAGGTAAGAGTGCCATGCGCTACAGGATAATCATCGACGACAGTATAATCATCGGCGATTGTCCGGTGCAGCCGGCGCGAGGCCCCTGCCCCTTGAAGGCGGCTCCAGGCTCGCGCGCTCGGCTCGCGAGCTCGCCTGATGAGGCGCGGCCTCACTTCCTACCGATCGCCAGACGAGGGGGCGAGCGCCTCCAGCGCGCGCACGTCGGGCAGCAATCCGCCCTCCGGGCTGAGCGGCAGGACGCATACGTGAGTCGCACCGGCCTCGTAATGCGATTCGATCCGATCGCGCAGCCGCGCCTCGCTGCCCCACGCGACGATCGCGTCGGCGAGGCGATTGCTGCCGCCGGCGGCAAAATCGGTATCGTCGAAGCCCAGGGTGCGGAGGTTTTTCAGATACGCGGGAATCCTCAAGTAAAGCTTCATATACGAACGGGCCGCCGCGCGCGCCCGCGCTGCCTCTCGCTCCAGCATCACGGCCTGCACCGCGCACAACCAGAGCTTGGGGCCGATGATTTCGCGCGCCCGCGCTGTATGCTCGGGCGTCACCAGATAGGTAATCGTTCCGTGAGCGTCGGAGCCGCGAGCCCAGCATTCGCGGATTATTCGCGGCGAGCAGCACCCGGACTTCGCTGTTGGGCATCGGCGCGTCATAGGCGGCCGACTTCATTGCACGCAGATATTCGCGCATATGGGTGACGGGGCGATCAGAAGTGGCCTCGCAATTTTGAACAGTGCGATAAGTGGAAACTCCGGGCAAGATGCTGGGCCGAGGCAGGCTTG
>Ga0209415_10010256_pt1 | contig 15957 bp, 19 predicted proteins | sample PeaSoiSIISIP2007_FD_187696 | JGI IMG/M metagenome (GOLD analysis project Ga0209415, IMG submission 187696) | Peat soil microbial communities from Weissenstadt, Germany - SII-SIP-2007 (SPAdes) (version 2) | ecosystem: Environmental > Terrestrial > Soil > Wetlands > Peat | place: Germany...
GAAGGTCCGGTGCGGCTCCAGAGCCATGCCAACTCGGAGTCTTACGGAATGCTCGCGACCGGTCTCAAGCTGCTGGTGAGCAGCCTGCCAATCGAGACCGTGAGCGCGATCATGGAGCGCAGCTATCACGAGCGGGTCGAGCACAACAACGCCGGCGCCGAGGTGTTCGAAGCGGCCGCCGGCTACTTGCCGACCTTCGGCATTTTGGGCGCGGTCATCGGGTTGATCCATACCATGCAGGAGCTCAACGACCCCTCCAAAATCGGCGGCGGAATCGCGACTGCTTTCGTGGCGACCGTCTATGGCGTCGGGATCGCGAACCTGGTCGCGTTCCCGGTCGCGCGAAAAATCCGGACCCGCGCCAAGACCGAAAAGCAGCTCGACAAAATGGTCGTGACCGGGGTCCGCGCGATGCGCGAAGGGATGAGCCCGGTCGCGCTCAGGCAACTGCTCACCGAAGGATTGCAGGGCGGCGGTGCGCCGAAGCACGAGGTCCAGGCCGAGCAGCCGCGTCCGGCGGCAGCGCCTGGCACTGAACAGCCCAAGCCGGTCGCACGGGCGGCCGCCTGAGCGGATAGCCGCCTAAACGGAAAACCCGATGGAAGACCAGGACGAACAGGCGCCGCATGAAAACCACGACCGATGGCTGGTTTCCTACGCGGATTTCATCACGCTGCTGTTCGCGCTGTTCGTGCTGCTGTACGCGATCTCGAATCAAGCCGGAGCGAGGCGCGCGGTGATCCTCGAAGCGATGGTGAGCGAGCTGGGCGCGCGGCCTCATCGCGGCGGTCTGCGGCCCGACGCGGGGATGTCCGGCAACAAGCCGTCCGCCGACCAGATAGTCACGGTGCGGGACCTGGGAATGGTGATGGAGCATTTGCAGAAAGCGATCGCCAAGTTCCCGAACTCGGGAGTCACGGTCACGATGGACCCGAGAGGACTGGTCGTATCGCTGTCGGCGGCGCGCTTCTTCGCCAGCGGAGACGATCAGATTTCAGCCGGCCAAATCCCGGTCCTGGCCGTAATCGTGGAGATGATCTCCCAGCTTCCCAACCTAATGGAAATCGACGGCTTCACCGATCGCGTGCCGATCCACAACGACCGCTTCCGCGACAACTGGGAGCTGTCGGCCGCGCGCGCCGCGACCGTGCTGCGCTATCTGATCGCCAATTCGCCGATCGATCCCCAACATCTCGCGATCGCCGGCTACGGCCCCTACCGGCCGGTGGGCGATAACGAAACCGAAACCGGGCGCGCCCTGAACCGCCGCGTCGAAATTATCATCAGGCCGCCGGAGAAAAAGGCATGAGTCAGCGAACGGCCGAGCCGCATTCCGCCCCGGCGCCGCAGCGCTACGAGCTCTGGCGTCCCGTGATCGGCTCCGAGGATCGCGGCGCGCTCGAACGAATCCATCAGGAATTGGCCGCCGAATGGTCGCGCGGCCCTCTGGAGCGGGGCGACGATGGCGGCGCGGTCGCGTTCGAGGGCTTCGGCTTCGAGGACTTCGGCCGTTTCGGCAAGACTATCCGCGCGGCGCAAATCGCCTTTCTCGCGATCGAAGACACGCCGGTCGTCGGCATGCTCATGCTGGGGATCGATCTGGCGCGCGATCTGGTCGATACGCGGCTGGGCGCGCCGGCTCCGGCGGAGGGGGTTTCGTTTTCGCCGCTCGAAAGCGGTCTGCTGCATCAGGTGCTGAATCAACTGGCCGAGCGCCTCGCCGAGGTCTACGGGCGCGAGGGTATCGGCAAGCTCAAGGTGACCCGCGTCGGCGAGCAAATCGACGACCTGCGGTTGTTTGCGCCCGACGACTGCCTAATCGCCTTCCGTTTTCGGGTCGGAGAGAAAGGCAGCGCGCTCAGGCTTTCGATTGCGACCAGCCTCGAAATGATCGAGCTGGTGAAAAAGCTGGATGGGGCTTCACGCCCTGCGCCCGGATCGCAGGCGGTGGCACGGATCGTCCGCGAAATCCCGGTTCGCACCCGCGTGATCCTGGGTTCCTGGCGCGTGCCGATCCGCGAAATCGCGGTGCTGAAACGCGGCGATTCGATCGTGCTGCCCGACGGCGCCGACGCCTGGCTAGAAGCCGACGGCGTCAGGCTTGGCCGCGTGAAGATTGGAATCGATCGGCGGCAGCTCACCGTCGAGGCCCGGCGAGGCAAGTCCTCGCGAGTCAGATAAATATGGCCACCATCGAGTATGCCGCCAACGTCGAGGTCGAGCTTTCCGCGGTCGCGACCACCCTCAAGATCCCGGCCGGCGTGCTGGCCGGCTTCGGCGCGGGCGACCGGTTCGAGATCGAGCTCGACGAATCCGGCCCGTCGATTCTGCTGGTGGCGGACGGCAGGCCGTTCGCGATCGCCTCCGTCGCAAAGCTCGACGGCCGCCTGGTGGCGACCGTTACCGAAATAGTCTCAAACGTCGATCGGGAAGGATACGAGCCATGGCTGATCAGGAAGTCGGAAACAGCGAAGCCGTAAACAAGGCCGCACTCTTGATGAGCGCGCTGGACAAGCCGGTGCTCGCGCAGGTGTTCAAGCATCTCAAATCCAGCGAGCTCGCTCGGCTCAAGCAGGTCTTCGAGCATCAGGCGCAGAGCGGTCCGCCCACCGAGGCGCAGCTCGCGGCAGTGGGCAAGGAATTCCTCGAAGCCGCCGACAATCAGGGCGCGAATCATTTCAAGGAGGCGCTGGTGCTCGCGCTCGGGCCGCAGAATGCCGAGCGAATCACGCGCCAGGACTACTGGGCCACGATGTCGAAGCGGGTGAAACCCAAGGCGCTGGCCGGGCTGCTCCAGGCCGAGCGGCCCGAGGCGGTCGCGATCGTTCTGTCGCAGTTGCCGGCGCAGTATGGCGCCGAGGTGCTCTCTCATCTGCCCGACGAGTTGCGCGGCGCCGCAGTGGAGCGTCTGGCGCGCAGCGAGCGCGTCCCGACGACCGCGCTCGACGCGATCCTGGGCGCGATCGAGGAGAACTTCCGCAATCGGCCGCCGGCGGACGAAGGCGAACGCAACGGCGGGGTCAAGCGCGCGGTCGCGATCCTGAACCAGCTCGATTCCGATGCGGCCAAAGCGATCGTCGATCGGATCCGCGGCGCCGACGCCGCCCGCGCCGAGGCAATCGAGCGCGGAATGTTCCATTTCGGGAATTTTCTCAAGCTCGACAACCAGATCCTTCAGCGCATCCTGAGCGAGGTCAAACCCGAGCGCCTCGCGCTCGCGCTCAAGGGTATCCCGCCGGCGCAACGCGAGCCGATATTCGCCGCTCTGCCCGATCAGGTCAAACTGGTCGTGACCCAGGAAATGGAGGACAGCGGCAAGGTCCCGATGCGCGACGTAAGGTCGGCGCGGAGCGAGCTTACCAACCTCGTAATCGAGATGGATCGCGAGGGAAAGATTCGCCTTCGACAGGACGCCGACCTGGTCGGTTGATCGCGTCGCGAGAACCTTGCGCAATCGTACAAATCGCGATCTTGCCCGGACCGCTATCGCGGCGATCGCGCTCCTGCTATGCCGATCGCCGGCAACGGCCGGGCAGCCGGCCAAGGCTGCTGCGGGCCCGGATCCCTATACCGCGGCAGCGCGTGCGACCGGGGTTCCGCTCGATCTCCTGGTCGCGGTAGCGGGCACTGAGAGCGGCTTCCATCCCCTGGCGCTCAACGTCAAGGGGCGCGAGATCTATTGCCGCTCGGTAGCTGAGGCCAAGCGAATCCTTTCGACCACCGACAACGTCGATATCGGCCTGATGCAAATCAATTGGCCGTTCTGGGGCCGGCGCCTGGGGGTCAGCAAATCCGATTTGCTCGACCCGAAATCCAACCTGCTGTACGGAGCCCGTATTCTAAAAGAGCCCCTGACCCGGGGCGGGGACATCTGGCGGCGGGTCAGTGACTATCATGCGGGATCGGTTACGACCCGCAATCTCTATAATCATAAGGTATATAGCGTCTATCTTGCATACCTGAACGGACGGATTACTCACAGTCCACGAGCCGCCGCTCCCAGGCCGGGTGTCGAAAGGGTTTCCGTCGGCACCGGCTACGCGCGTTAGCGTTTCATCACTCCATACCCACTTACTACTTCCCTATCGTCGCCGGCAGATTGTACGCCGGGCAACACACTGTTGGGCGATTGCTACAATCTTTCCCACTCGGCATCGCCCCATGCGGCCAATCTCTTTCCATTGAATGCTCACAACGGCTTTCCCTTTGCCTATGTCTCCGCAAGCTTCTTCCTTGCCGATCGCGAATAGGAAAACCGAAAGGAAAACTCGCTTCCCGATCTCGCGCGAAGCGGCGGAAAGCCGGTCAGCCGCGCAAGTCTAAGCGCGCCGTTGGCGCGCGACTTGCTGACTGTTGCTGGCGTGGAGATTCTCGGAACAGAGCAGCGCATCATGCAGGCGGCGCTCGAAGTGCGCTCGGTGCGATCCGAGTTGCTGGCCGAAAACGTCGCCAACGCGGACACTCCGGGTTACTTGAGCCGCGATCTGCATTTCGACGACGCGCTCAGCAGCGTGCTCGAAGGCGCGCAGCCGAACGCCCAGGGGCTGTCTGACTCCGAGGCCGTCGCCCAGAACGTCAGAGCCGACGGCAACAACGAGGACGTCAATCAGCAGTTGGCAAAGGTCTCGGAAAACGCCCTCAAGTACGCAGCGACCCTGAAACTCTATAGCGATTCAACCGGAAGGCTGAAGACCGCCAGCTCGGGCTCGTAAGACCGGGCCGGCGGCGATGAGAACGGCTGATGTCGATTGAAAACATATTGGGGATCGCGGGCAGCGCGCTCGATGCGCAGTCCGAGCGGATTTCGATCATCGCGCAGAATATGGCGAACGCCAGCTCGGTGCAGTCGCCCGATGGCGGTCCTTATCAGCGCCGGATCCCGGTCTTCGAATCGACTACCGTCGGCGATGACTCCGACCAGGCCTCGGGTGTGACGCTCGCCGCGGTGCTGCGCGACCAGTCGCCTCCCAAACAGACTTACGATCCCTCCAATCCGCTCGCCGACGCCAGGGGAATGGTCCAGGAACCGACCGTCAACCCGGTATTCGAGATGGTCGATCTGATGGAAGCAAGCCGCGCGTATCAGGCCAATCTGTCGGTGGTCGAGACTGCGAAAAACACTGCAATGAGAACGATTGATATATTGAAATGAGTACAACTATTTCGCCACAGGGACTACCCGACTTAGCATCGATCAAGCCCCAGCCGGCTGCCGGACCGCAGGGTGGAGGCTTCGGCTCGGTGCTCGAAAACGTAAACGGCATCCTCCAGCAGGCGGACCAACTGGCCGCCGGCTATGCGCAGGGCAAAGTCGGATTGACCGATGCGGTGCTGGCGTCCGACCAGGCCGACACCGCCTTTCAACTCGTGATCGGGGTGCGCAACCGCGCGCTGGCCGCATACCAGGAGATAGCGAACCTGCAAGTTTAGGCGATGGAACGGGCGCAGGAAATAATCGGCCGCTTGTTTGCGGCGATCCGCGATTTCAGGAATTCGAGCCGCCAGGCCTTCAACCTGGTCGCCGGCGCGATCGCGCTGGGCGCCGTGATCAGTGTGGCCTTCTACCTCTTCAATCCGGCCGCGCCGGTGGTGCTGGCAAGCAGCCTCGCGCCCGCCGATCACACGGCGCTCGCGTTGCGGCTGCGCCGGGCCGGAATCCACTTCACGCTCGGCCCCGACTCGATTCTGGTTCCGTCATGGCAGCTCCACGAAGCTGAACGCGTGCTCCAGGGCAGCCCCGGCTTCACCGGCGGCACCGAGGATTTCAGCCTCTTCGACCGGCCCGCGATGGGACAGAGCGACTTCGACGAGCAGGTCAACTATCAGCGCTCGCTGCAAGGCGAGATCGAACGCACCATCATGAACATCAGCGGTATCGAGAATGCGCGCGTGATGCTCGCGATGGGGCGGCCGTCGCCGTTCGCGCTCGGCCCGAGCGAGGCGACGCGGGCCTCGGTGATGCTCACCACGGTACCCGGCGCCATGATTGACCCGGTGATGGCCCGCGCGATCGCGCATCTGGTGGCGGGCTCAGTGCGCGGCCTCCAGGTCGACAATGTGACCGTCACGACCAACGACGGCGCGATCATTTATCCCGTTCAGCACGATGGCGAGCTGGGCGAGGCGGTTCAGCTCCGCAACGACTACGAACATTCGCTCGAGGAAAAGGCCTCATCGCTGCTCAACCGGATCATGGGGCGCAACCGGTTCGCGGTCGAAGTTTCGGTCGACGTGGATAACTCGCGGGTCACGAGCAAGGAAGAGACCTTCAACGGTCAGGCAGTCCTGAGCGAGGAGCACTCGTCTACGCCGTCGGGCGCGTCGCTGGCTGCGGCGGGGATTCCCGGACTCACCTCGAATCTTCCGGCTCCGATTCCGGCGGCGACTCCGCAGGCCGAAGGGGCGCTCCCGGCCACGGCTCGCAAGAGCGCGAGCACCGCCGCGAGCACGCAGCAATCTCAAGCGGCGCGCAAAGATATCGTGAACTACAAACCTTCGAGTCACGTCGTGGATACGGTGACCGCGCCCGCGCGAGTCAGCCGCATCTCGATCGCCGCGGTGCTCGACGGCACCTACGAGGGCGGCCAGTTCCGGCCGCTGCCGAAGGATCGGCTTGACGCGATCAGGGGTCTGCTGATCGCGGCAGTCGGCGCGCAACCCGATCGCGGCGATTCGGTCCAGGTCCAGAGCGCCGCGTTGTCGCAGCCCTATATCCCGCCGGTGCCCAATCCGGTCGCCCAGATTCGTTCGCTGCTTTCCGACCCGATCTACTTCTACGGAGCGATCGGTGTGGGACTGATCCTGCTGATTCTGCTGATCTGGCTCGGGGCCCGAGCGGCCAGGCGGATGTTCACGCGGACTCCCGCTGAGGTCGCGGCCGCGCCGGTATCACAGCCGGCAGGCGCTCCCGCCGGCGCATTTGTTCTCACGCCCGAGCTCGAGACCAGCAAAGGCGCGGCGACGCCTGAGGGCGCGCCGGCACAGAAGAGCTACGAGCAGCTTCGCGTTCTCATTAATCAGAAAGCCGGACGCGAGCCCGAAGCGGTCGCGGAAATTCTCCGCCAATGGATCGAGACGGCCAACGGCGCCAACGGCAACGGCAACGGGAACGGCAACGGCAACGGAAGCGAGGCGCCCACGCCATGATCGCGAAAAGCTTTTCCTTTCCCCGTCCCGGCGAGATCGACGCCGTGCGCGGTGGCCGATGCGACGACGCCGGCGAAACTGCCGTGGCGCTGAGGGAAGCGATCGCGCGCGGCTACGCCGACGGATTGGCCCAGGGGCGCCGCGCCGCCGAGACCGAAGCGCGAGCGATCGCGGAGAACGCGCGGCGCGAGGGATTCAACGCCGGCCGCATCGAGGCGCAGGCGCAGGTCGAGCAGGCCGCCAACGCATTGCGTGAAGCATTCACCGAATTCGAGCAGGTGCGCGCCCAGATCGTTTGCCAGGCCGAGTCGTTCTGCGTCGAGCTCGTACTGGCGACCGTAGCCTCCCTGATCGAATCCGATACGGTCCGTGCGGAGTTCGCCTCGCGCGTGGTGGTGAAGGCGCTCGAAGTGCTGGCACCCGAACCGCCGCGGGCGATCTACCTGAACCCCGCCGACCGCGCGCTAATCGGCGATGACCTTCGCGGACTGCCGCTCAAGGACGACTCCACGCTCGCGCCGGGCTACGCCCGGGTCGAGGCCGGACGGCTGGTCGTCGAGGGCGGGATCGATTCGGCATTCGAGAAGATCAAATTGGCCATGCTCGATGTGTCCGAGCGCCGCACGCACGGGAGCGGATCCAGATGATCGAGAGTGCGCAGTACTTGGCCGCAATTCCAGCGATGCGCTTGCACGCCTGCGGCACGCTGACCGGATCGGTTGGACTTCTGCTCGAGGCGACCGGGCCGGATCTGCCGCTGGGCTCGCTGGTGATGGTCGAGGATCGGGGCGCACGCTCGGTCTGCGAGGTGGTCGGCTTTCGCGACAACCGCCTGCTGCTGCTCGCGATCGATCAGATGCGGCAGCTCGCGCCCGGAAGCCTGGTTGCGCCGCTGCATTTGACATTCAAAGTGGGCCCCTGGGTCCTCGGCCGCGTGCTCGACGGACTCGGCCGCCCGCTCGACGGGATGCCGGTTGCGCCCGGCGGTGAAGAGATCGAGCTGGAGCCGCCGAGCCTCGATCCGCTGTCGCGCGCGCTCACCACCACGCAACTCGATGTCGGCGTGCGCGCGATAAACGCGCTGCTGACGCTCGGCGTCGGCCAGAAGATCGGCGTCTTCTCGATGCCGGGAGTTGGCAAGAGCGTGCTGCTCGGAATGATGGCGCGCGGAACCTCGGCCGACGTCAACGTGATCGCGCTGATCGGCGAACGCGGACGCGAGGCCCGCGAGTTCGTCGACGACATTCTGGGCGCCGAAGGGCTCAAGCGCTCGGTCGTGATCGTAGTGACCAGCGATATGCCGGCGCCGATGCGAATAAAGGGCGCCTTCCTGGCGACTGCGATCGCGTCGTGGCTCAGGCGCAAGCAACATCACGTGCTCCTGCTGATGGATAGCCTCACGCGCGTCGCGATGGCGCAGCGCGAAGTCGGGCTTGCCAGCGGCGAGCCGCCCACCGCGCGCGGCTATCCGCCTTCGGTGTTCGCCGTGATCCCGAAGCTGGTCGAGCAGGCCGGCGCGATGCCGGAGAGCGGCAGCGTCACCGGCATCTACACCGTGCTGCTGCACGAGGAGAACGACACGATCGGAGAGCTGGCCAAATCGGTCCTCGACGGCCATATCACGCTCAGCCGCGAACTGGCTAGCAAGAACCATTTCCCGGCGATCGACATACTCAATTCGATCTCCCGCGTCGCCCATCGGATCAGCACCGCCGAGCATGCCGCGAACCGCGCCCGCTTCGTCGAGCTGTACGCGCGATGGCGCGAGACCGAAGAGCTAATCGCGCTCGGCACTTATCATCAGGGTACCGACCGGCGCGCCGACGAGGCCGTCGCCGCGCACCAGAAGCTCGAAGCCTTCCTGAAGCAATCGATGAGCGAACAGGTAAGCGCCGGCCACAGCGTTCAACAACTTGCACAGGCGGTCTCCTGACATGGCAAAAGAAAAACTGCTCGGACGACTCCACCGAATCCGGGAACTCAGGCTCCGGGCCGAAGCCGCCGACCTGCGCGCGCGCGCGCATGCACTGTCCCAGGTCGAGGCGAGCCTCGAGCGGGCGCGCTCGGCGGCGGCCAAGTCGATCGAGCTTCCCCGCCATCTGCACGAACTCGGAGTGCTGGGCGAGTTTCGCCTTGCCCATCGGCGAATCGCGGACGAGATGGGGCGTCAGGTGAACGAGAATAGCGAGAAGGTCGCGCTCGCGCGCAAGCTCGCCGAGGCCGCGAGCGATGCCTGCAAGCAGGTCTCACGCGAAAAGGAAGCGCTACGGGAACGCGCCGCGGAGAACGAAACGGAACATTATTTCGGATGGAAAAGAGGCGCTCGACAGTAGCACGAGAGTGACACGATGCCGGTTCGAGGAAAAACCGTGACCGCGATGCTGCTGGAATCGATAGATGACCGGCCGGCCCCGTCCGCCGCGGCGAAGGATGATTCGGACAACTTTGCCGCCGAGCTTGGAGCCGCGATCGTGACGGGCGAAACCGATTTCGGGACGCTCCCGCCGTCGCGGCCGGCTTTCAAAGATACGCCGGCCTCATCGCCGAACCTCCGAACGGCTCGCGCCGGCTCTGCCAAAACATCTGAGAATACCTCGGCGAAGAGCACGCTTGCGCCGGCTCCGCTCGCGCCGGCTTTCGTCCCGGTCGCACCGAACAACAGCACTCCGGATCTCTCGCAGACCGACGCCGATCTATCGGTCGCGAACGCCACAGCTCAAGCGGATCCGCAAAACTCGCCAAGCGTTGCGGCCGGAGAGAGTGCCGCGGCGAGTCGAAACCAAACGACAAGTGTCAAATCGGCGCCTGATTTCCCCGCAACACTTCAGGCCCCAACCGATCAGGTCGCAACTGATAGCGCTCAATCGGCGCAGAGCTGGAAATCGCCGTCCAAGGCTCACATCACAGCATCTACCAGCGCGAACCCGGCGCCCGAGCAACAACCTGCGGAGGACCAACAGCTCGCTCATTCACCTGCCGACAGTCCGTCCGGCGTTTCGCTGAAGATCAAGTCGTCGTCTCAAAACAATTCGAGCCAGCAGACGGTGACGGCGCAGCCGAACGACGCACCCGTGCGCCAGGCGAACCAGGCCAGCGCCCAGACCCTCGATCAGGCCGTCGCACAGGCGATCAAACCGGCGCTTCAGAAGGAACAGCCCGGACAACCCCAACCGGATGCGGCGGCGGGAACCAATCTCGCGTCGGTCACGGGCGCACATAGCGGTCCGGCCCAATCGCAAGCCGGCGATACGCGGGCGGTGACGGCCACTCCGGTGGCGAGCGTCACCCCGATCGCCCACGCGCCTGAGACCGCAATCCAGCGCGTAGCGAATCTCAAGGTCGATCTGAATGACGCCGGCACCGCCCACGCAACCATCCGCGAACGCGCGGGTGAAGTCGACGTGAAGATCGTTACGCCGGATTCCGATTCGGCGCGCAATCTCGCCAACCAGGTCAACGCCTTGAGACGCTCCCTGGACGGCGCCGGCCTCAAGTTGCGCAACGCCGAAGTAGTTTATCGATCGGACAGGTATCAAAACCCGCAGCGCGATGACTCGCGTCAGAACAGTCAGCAGTCCGGTGCGGGTTCGGCAGAAACTTTCACTATTGAGGAGATCAACCAATGAGTAGTGCAGTAGCATCAAGCGCCAGTACCGCCGCCAGTTCGTCCGCCCCGCAGCCGGCGCCGATGACGGCGGCCGACTTTCTCCAGATTCTGGTTGCCGAGTTCGAGAACCAGGATCCGACCTCGCCCAGCGATCCGACCCAATACGCCACCCAGATGGTCGAATTCTCGAACCTCGGCCAGCTTCAGAACATCGACAGCGCAGTCACGCAGACCTCGCCACAAGAGTTGATGCAGGCCAGCTCCGCGTATCTGGGCCGCGAGGTGGTCGCGCCGGGCAACCGGGTTGGCGTCAGCGGCGGCAAGGCGACCTCGATCGAGTATTCGCCCGCTTCGACCGACAACTACACCGCGTTGGTGTTCAATTCGTCGGGCCAGCAGGTGGACAGCGTGTCGCTTGGCAGTCTCCAGGCCAACTCGCTCCAGAACTTTTCGTGGCAGCCGCCATCTTCGGTGAGCGACGGCCAATACGCAGTCGCACTGGTGAATAGCAAGAATGTACCGGTGAGCGGACTGCTCGAGCAGGGCGTGGTGCAGAGCATCAGCCTGGCCAACGGTTCGGTCGCGCTTGACCTTGGAAATCTGACGGTTACGGAAGACCAGATCTCGCAGATCTCACGCGTCGCGCAGCCGCAGAGCTGAAGCGCGCCAGGGAGGAATAGTCAATGGGTAGTTCACTGTCAGTAACGCAGACCGGCCTTCAGGCGGTCGAAAATGGGATGGGCGCGGTCAGCGACAATCTCGCCAACGCCGGGACCGACGGCTTCAAGAGCCAGGAGGTCAATTTCGAATCGTTGCTCGGCGAATTTATCGACGGCAACGCGCTCGGCGGGGGCGCCGTGGCCAACGGTGTATCCACCGACTTCTCGCAAGGCTCGATCGTGCAGACCAACTCGACCACCGACCTGGCGATCCAGGGCAACGGGTTCTTCATGCTGCAGGAAGGGTCGGGCGCTACCGACTACACGCGCAACGGCAACCTGACGATCGGCAACGACGGCTCGCTGCTCGCATTCAACGGCGCGAACGTGATGGGTTATGCCGTCAACTCCTCGGGAGTCGCCTCGGGCGTGCTTGCGCCGATCGTGATCCCGCAGGGAGCGCTCGCGCCGGCCGCATCATCCAATGTGGGACTCACCGGCAATCTGGACGCAGGAAGCGCGCCGATAACCGGAACGATCGATCCCACCAACCCGGCGACCTACACCAGCTCGGTGAGCGTTCAGCTTTACGACAGCCTCGGCAAGTCGCACACGCTGACGGTCTATTATCAGAACGCGGGCCCGACGACTTCAAGTCCGCCGACCGATCAATGGAACTGGACGGCGACGCTCGACGGCAGCGCAACCGGGCTGACCAACAACAGCGGTTCGATCCAGTTCAACAGCGCCGGTGCGGTGGTATCCGGGGGCGTTCCGTCCAGCGCGCTGACCGCTACTGTGGCAGGGGCTGCGCCGCTGTCGCTGGGTCTCAATTTCGCGCAGCTCACGCAGTTCGGCACCGCGAGCTCATTGTCCGGAACCGCCGACGGCAACGTCGCGGGCCAGGCGGTCGGGGTCTCGATCAATCCCGACGGCGGCGTGTCGGTCAGTTACTCAAACGGTAAGACCGCCAACGTCGCGCAGATTGCGGTCGCGACCTTCACCTCGGAGCAGGGCCTCGCGCTCGGCGCCGGCGGCACCTTCCAGCAGACCGACGCCTCCGGAGCACCGACGGTTCAGGCCGCCGGAGCGGGCGGCGCAGGGACGCTCCAGTCTTCCGCTCTGGAAAGCTCCAACGTCGACGTGACGAACGAGCTGGTCAATCTGGTCGTCCTCCAACGGAGCTTTCAGGCCAACGCCAAGGCGCTGCAGACCGAGGACCAGATTATCGGCACGGTGGTTCAACTCCAGACCACGTAAGACAGATGAAGAAGAAGATCATCAACGCGGCGGTCATCCTGGTGATCGCGAGCCTCGCGATAAGCGGCCTGCTGATGATCTACGGGCCATTCGCCGGCCGCGCGGCCAAGCTCGCCAGCAAGCACGAGCCCGAGGTCTACGTCGATGCCAAGGAGTTGACATTGAGGCTCTCCGACTCGTCCGCCGAGCACTACATACGGATGGATCCCGTGCTGGCGGTCCGCGCCTCCCAACGGGAGGACATCGAGCTGAAGATCCCGAAGGTCCGCGACCGGATCCTCACGATCGTGAGCGGGCAGGACTCCGGTGCGCTGGCCTCGCCCGAGGGCGAACAGAAGCTCAAGCAGAAATTGCTGGACGCCTTCCACAAGGATTTCGGCGACAGCATCACCGATATCTACTTCAGCGGTTACCTGGTCGAATGAAAAAGATAAACTTGATACTGACTCTGGCTGCCATGTTGGTACTCGCCGCGATCCTGCCGGGCGAGGCGTTCGCTTTCGATTTTTCCGTCCAGGTCGGCAACCGCGCCGCCGGGCCGCTCGAGATCGCGACCCTGCTTACCCTGATCTCGCTCGCGCCGGCAGTCCTTATCATGCTCACCTCGTTCACGCGGATCGTGATCGTGCTGTCGCTCCTGCGCCAGGCGCTGGGCTTGCAGCAGACCCCGCCGAACATCGTGATCACCGGTCTGGCGCTGTTCCTGACGATGATGGTGATGGCGCCGACCTGGGCCAAAATTCGCGCGGGCGCGGTCGATCCTTACATGGCCGGCAAATTGACTCCCGCCGAAGCGGCCGAGAGCGCCGAAGGCCCGCTCAAGGACTTCATGCTCCGGCAGACCAGGTCCGAGGACGTCGAGATGGCGCGCGGACTGCTCGGCAAGAACGCCGGCCTCGTGATCCCGGCGGGCGATCCCAAGTCACTGCCGTTTTACGCGCTCGTGCCGGCCTTCATCTCGAGCGAGCTGACTTCGGCGTTCCGGGTCGGCTTTCTGATCTACCTGCCGTTCCTGGTTATCGACCTGATCACGTCGGCGGTGCTGATGGCGCTTGGAATGTTCATGATGCCGCCGGCGATCGTTTCGGTGCCGCTCAAGATGCTGGTTTTCGTACTGGCCTCCGGATGGCCTCTGCTGCTGGGAAATCTCGCGGGGAGCTTCGCGTAGTCAGCGCGTAATCAGATGGAGTATCGAAAATGACACCGGCGTTGGCCTCTGACCTGTTCCGCTCGGCCTTGATGATCGCGATGCAGGTATCGGCGCCGCTGCTGCTCGCGATGACTGTGGCGGCGGTGGTTTTCGGCGTGCTTCAAGCCTCCACGCAGGTGCAGGACGCCAGCATCTCGGTCACGCCCAAGTTCGCCGCGGCGCTCGCGACGGCGTGGATCGGATCGGCGTGGATGGCCTCGGCGCTCAGCGGCTTCATGCACAAAGCGCTGATGGCGATCCCGTGGGTGGTGGCGCGGTGAATTTCTCGATCGGCAGCGACGTGGCCCTGGCTTTCGGGCTGCTGTTCACGCGGGCGGCCGCGATGACGGTGGTGTTGCCGCAAATGCTCGGTGTGTCGGTGCCGGTCAAAATCAGGCTGCTGCTCGCGACCCTTCTCGCCGGCGCGCTGATGCCCGGCGCCAGGCTCGCCGCGCCGGCCGCTGGCGACGCGCTGGCAGTCGTAGTGATGGTGCTGCGCGAGGTCGCGGTCGGGATGGGACTGTCGTTTGCGGCCGCGGTCGTGGTCGGCGCGGTGACGATCGTCGGCGAGCTGGTCGGCACCAGCATGGAGCTCAACAGCGGCGCTATCCTGCGCGGCGGGCAACTGATGCCGAATCCGCTGGCCGACGGGCTCGCGACGCTGGCCGGCCTGCTGTTCTTCGTGGCCGGGTTCCATCGCGCGCTCCTGATCGGATTGGGCCGCAGTTTGGCGGTCGCGCCGCTCGGCGCGCTGACGATGCCCGATCCCGGCACGATGATCGCGCTCGGCGGACGCGTATTCTCGATCGCCCTGCAAATCGGTTTGCCGGTGCTGGTGCCCCTGTTCGTGCTGTCGATGACGCAGGGCGTGGTCGCGCGGCTCGCTCCGCAAATCAACATACTGATCGCCGCGCCGGCGGCGGTGGTCTTCACCGGGCTGGTGCTGCTGGGGCTCGACGCGCTCGGTCTCGGCCAGGCGATCGTGCACGCCTGGGAGTCGGTCATTCCGCAATCATTGGGATGGCTCAATGGGGGATGGCCCAATGGCTGACCGCGAAGAAAAAACTTTTCCGGCTCTGCCGCAGACCCGGGTGCGGGCGCGCGAGCAGGGCAGAATCGCGCGCAGCCGCGATCTGACCTCGGCAGTGTCGTTCCTGGCTGCGACCGCGATCATATCGGGCGCTGGAGTCCTGGTCGGCGAAACCGTCCTGGGCGCCTTCCGCGACGCGCTCTTGGCAACCTCGTCGAGCGATCTCGGCGCGGGCGCCACGCTGGCATTGCGATGGCCGCTGTGCCTGGTGCTGGCGACCGGTGGGCTGCTCGGTGCGGCGTCGGTGATCGGCGCGGTGGCCCAGGAGGGCGTGGTCTTCACCGCCGACAAGGTGGTGCCGGATCTGACCCGGCTGAACCCGCTCAAATATTTTCAGCGAATATTTTCGAGCGCCGGGCTGGTCGAAATCGCCAAGGCGACCTTCAAGCTTGTCCTGATCGCTCTTATCGCATGGAAGACGACCCACTGGGCGCTGGCGGCCGGCACCAAGGCCGGAAGCGTGAGCGAAATCCTGGTGGTGCTGCGGTCCGCGGTGCAGCGCCTGCTGCTATGGAGCGCGGTCCTCGCTCTGGTCGTCGCGGCCGGCGACTACGCCTACAAACGCTACGAATTCGAAGCCGAGCTGCGCATGACCCGCAAGGAATTCCTCGACGAGATGAAGCAGGAGTCGGGTAATCCGCTGATCAAGCGGGCGATCCGGCGCCTGCAGCGCAAGAACTTCAAGCGCGTGCGCGGGATCAATCAGGCCGCCACCGCCACCGTCGTGCTCCGCAACCCGAATCACTACGCGGTGGCCGTGCGCTACCGGCGCGGATTCGATCGCGCGCCGCTGGTCGTGGCCAAGGGCGCCGGCGAAACCGCGCTGCGGGTGATCGAGATCGCGCGGCTGGCGGCGATTCCGGTGATCGAGAACCGGGCGCTCGCGCGCGCTCTCTACAAGGGAGTCGAGGTCGGCGATTTCATTCCGCGCCAATTCTATCGGGCGGTGGCTGAGGTGCTGGCGGCGATCCTGCGCGCCGCGGCCGCGGCCCGCAGACCCTCGAGA